>Ga0126342_10022871_pt1 | contig 10277 bp, 10 predicted proteins | sample Cyp1metagenome_FD_92528 | JGI IMG/M metagenome (GOLD analysis project Ga0126342, IMG submission 92528) | Coral microbial communities from Lord Howe Island, Old Settlement Bay, Australia - Cyphastrea 1 metagenome | ecosystem: Host-associated > Invertebrates > Cnidaria > Coral ... | reverse complement strand
TGTATTTATTATTATTATTTTTATTGTTATTATTATATATATATTATTTTATGTATTATTATTTATATTATATTATATATATATTGTTATGTATATATATATTATTTACCTATATCATTATTATATATATACAATTATATATGTCATTATACGTATATATATATACATGTATATGTTTTATGATTATTATTCATTATTATAATTATTCACTTTGATAACTGATTTTTTTTTATTATTTTTTAATTTATTATTATATATTTAATTTAATATATTATATATTATATTATATTCTGAATATTATATATATCATATATATTGTATATATAATATTATATATATACATAGATTGAACACATGTCAATAACCAGATGCAAGGCATGGTGTTCTGGGATTCTGGGACATGTTTGCCGACAAAAAATGGTCCCTTGGATAAGGGCGATGGCAAACCTCCCAGTACCACAGAGCATTGTGCCACATCTGTGGGGAGAAAACCCTACTCGAAGGTCACTTGGGATGACTAACATCGACCAACATGCCGTAGATCCAGGCACTTCCTTGCTATGTGAGGCTATGTGGTTTAGGTAGGTTTGGGGGTTCACCTGCTCAGAAGGTGGTTGGAAGGCTAGGGATAGGACATTGAGGGCAAGTGTAAACTAATCAACATCCCACCATTTCCGTTCTGTTCACCAACAGCGTAATTCGCGAGCAGACAAACAGCAACGATATTGGTCGGGAACCATTCTTGGGAGAGACCAGGAGTTAGTTCCAAGATGTTTCAAAAATCTTCTGAAAACAGAATTGCAGCAATATCTCGATACATACTCAATATCCCATATTATATTATATTATATTTACATATCCCATACAAGATCCCATGAAGTTCTTTGATGGCTACTTGATACCCCTTGGTCAGGACGTAGCCACTGGTTTCAACAGTTGGTGCTTCACCAGTTGGCAGTCCGCTCCTGCCACTGCACCTGGATTTTGCATTGAAATGCCGCGATCTGAATGGTGAAACATTGGCAAAACCATGGCGATAGTATAGAAACAAATATGATGAACGTTAATGAGCTATGCTGCTTGATTGGGATTAAACATAGCAAAACATAATATAACATGGTCAACTTTATGGTTATATAGTTGGATATTGTTGATATGGTGATGTAAATGTGGGTGATTATGTTTTAGGATTGTCAATCATGATGGTTATCAACCGCTTAGCGATCTTTTTTCACGGGCTGCAACATGCTGTCCCATACTTGGCCAAGGGGGTTATGGTTTGCACATAATGATTACTCACCCAATGTATTCCAATTTCATAATGGAAATACATGTAAATTTATTTCAAAAAGTCAATCATTACTGGTGTTTAAAGATTCAAAATGATTTAATGAGCAACTGATGGTAGCTGCATGGATTTTACGTATCCACCACAACCATGGTATGCTGGAACGACTTGTTGAACTCTTAGCAGTGAACATTCATATCTTTGTTTGGGTCCTACCAAGGGGTTCATGGAAATATCATGCAGGTCTTACTGTGATGCACTTGCTAGTTGGTAAATATCCTAATGGAGGTTGAAGTGCGAAAATCATCTTAGCAGGTGGAATTTCCAGCCACAGCAATGATTCACAGTTTTTATATTGGTCAAGGTATCTTAATCCTGCTGGATATATATAATATATATTATATATAATACATATATTATATATATTATTATTATTATTGTTATTATTATTATATATATATTATATTATATATATATACATATTAGCACATAGGACCCCAAGAATTGGATCTCTGGACCCCTCAGGATTCGCCGCACTGCGGGCGGAATCGCAGCTTTGATTTGGCTCCACTGAACAGGGTGGAACCTTGGTCCCGGTGTCGTCTTCGAGAAATTGGTTGGCTCGATATGTTTAAAAAGAAAGATGATATATAGACATAGATCATATAACATTATTGTAACTTATGGTATATGAATATGATAGTCTAGTATGTGTATATATATATATATTATTTATATATGATTATATATGTATATCTACCTCAAGGTATATAATTGGTAAATCACATCCAAGACCACAGTTTACTCAATATGTCGAGATACTTACGGTTGCTTTTTGTTTACCACAGTTGCTCCAAAATGAAACCACCTTCGAGTCTCAGATCAACAGGTACTTTGAAAGAATGTTTGTCACCCATGGAATTGATCTTCAGATGTTCTATAGTACCTACAGTACTATGGGCTATGCAAAAGATTGATGCGGGCGAGTTCTTGTAGTTTGCTATTCTGCGGAATTTAAAGTTCCAATATGATTATCTATGTGGATATCTGTTTGTATGCGTATTTATATATATTATAATTCTATGCCATCCAGATATTGTAGTTTTATCACTGCCTACACATGTTTTTTTTGGGCAGGGAGATGTCCCTACACAGTTTGCATGTAGCAAATAAATCACAGCTCCCTGCCACATTCAAGCCACAGCCGGGTCCAGTCTGCTGGTTTGAAATGCCAAGGGATTTTCCTAAAACCTGAGAAGTACAGCATTTTAGATGATTTTTACACAAGATTGGTCACATCCACAACATTCATAGTCATCCGTACTCGAATGTGCATCCCACCTAGTAAATGGATTCTATGCCAATCGTATAAGTGGGGATCTAATATCAGCGGCCAATTCACCATGGTGAAGCACGGATCCTAACCTTATCAGCCCCCATAGTCATTGTCGTCCCAGCCTCAGGAATTGGGTGGCATTGCGGCCTACAACCACAGCTGTCCCACGGTAACGGGTGCTGACATCATGCGTCAGGTGGGAACCGAAGCCCAGGTGACTGTCTGGTCACAGAAGCAGCGGAAGACGCTGGGCTGCGACGGGGCGGACTACGACGCGCTAGATCTGCGACCTGGACATGAAACTAGCGCGGTTGGTGGGGATTCATGGGGATTTCATTGGGATGAATACTGACTAGTGGGATTTAGTGGGAATATGATGGGAATATCATGAGGTATCATAAGGTTACCTTATTTTCCAGCAATCAACCATGGCTAGGCTGGCGAGCGGGAAAAACAATGCGACCTCACGGCCGAAACATGCCGAAACGGCCGGATGTAGGAGGACCCCCCTGAGATGACATGGGATCACTAAGTAACCAAATTGATGTCAAGAGAAATATGTTCGGTTACTGATATTGTTACTTAGTTAACATGAATATTGTTAGATTGATGTTAAATATCAATGTACTATGTTTTTGTTATTGATGTTTGGATGATATTGACTGATATTGTAGAATCAAACTGTCCTCACAAGTAATGGATGCTGGAGCTTGGTGCTTGATGTCTCGTAACCTGTTTCGATTCTGAAATAGTTAATTAATAATCAACACCCTGGTATGTTCGTGACCATCCAAAAGTTGGAGTGGCCATTTACCCGATTTACCCCAATAGCAGAGCATCGCCACATCTTCCGGTTGCGATTTGAACGGGTCAAGCCCCGAGTCGCTTCTGACATCACCGACGCCCGAAAAAAAGGACTAAGAGCCATGAATGATGCGAGATCCAAGAAATCCAATGTATTCCAATGTCTAATCTGTTTCTCAAACGAAGCCATCTCTGCGAGGAATGGCAAGCCTTGCTTTGAGAGTTTCTTCATGAATGGCATCGAGGATCTACCTTTGTTCTTGATCCACACTGTTTCGGCCAGCAGCATTGGGATCAAAGCATCCCTACTCTCCTGCAAGATCATACGAGGCTCGTGGTTCAGTTTTGAAGGTTTGCAAGTGTTGCATCCAAATACCCCATGATATTGTTGAATCATATTGAATTGCGGATGGGATACTATACTTGGAGGATCATCCCACTTAGTAACTGGTTTAAACACCCTGCTTGGATTATCCCACGCCTGAATAGGGTGCTGCTACTCAGTTATCAAGTGGCGTTGTCCCCCCTAGGACAGTGTGGTGTTCATCAAATGCACGAATCAAAGAAATTCAAAGTGTAAACACCTGATTTGTGAATGTGCCATGTGGGAACACTGATTGAATGTTTCCATTCAATATATAGGTTCATTTTTTTCTTCCAGGCAGATGTCAAAATATGGCACCCACAAAAATCCAATGATTTCTCATTGTTTCTCTTTTTATTTGATCACCATATATCACCATCAAGTTTGGGGCTCATTCCGATTTTGAGACAACCCCAGATGGTTTTCCTGAAACAAGTTTGTTTGAGCAAGCTGTTGCGGCAACTGCAACATCGCAGAATCTTCCAACAACTTCCAATATATGTACATGTATATATATATATATATATATATATTTGTAAATATATAATAATATATATATATATATATATATAGATAGATAGATAGATAGATAGATACTAATATATATTTATATATATCCCAACATTGTTGTGTTTGGGATGTTCACCAGGGATCGCCAGGGATCGAACCCTCACCCAAGATGTGTTTGTGTGTGCGCCTTATAAGTCTAATATGTATATGTATATATATATATATGCATGTATTATGTATATATATATATATATTATTATATTATATTATATTATATTATATTATATCATATTATATTGTATTATATTATATTATATTATATATATATATATATTTGACATAATATGCATCATGTGCATTCATATCTCAGCATGGCATCACTCCAGCCTTTTTCCCGAATGCGTAGTCAGGGTTCCCGTTTCACTCTGGGGGTCTGGGGGTTGAGGGTGTGTTCGCTCGACCTTGCGTTTATGTTCGCAACCGTTCGCGACCGTTCCCAACCGTCCGCAACCATCCGTGCAAGCCCCGAATGGCCGTGCCTTTGGTAAGTTCTGCACTTTGGGAGGTTGCACATGTCGCGTTGCTTCGTTTCGCATGGCAGGCGTGGCACTTCGTGACGTTCAGACGTCTTTTGTAACGCGTGGAAAGTTGTTTTGTGTGGCAGGCATAATACTTTTGCGACGTTTTCAGAAGATGCGTTGCTTTTTCGTGGCAAGCGCAGCACTTTGGACGTGTCCATGGTCATTTTGCGTAGCAGGCACAGCACTTTATACTTGTCGTGTTACGTGTTTTTTGCGAATCGCAATGTCAGGGCCGAATCAAGTGGCGACAAGGTGCAAATCCGTGGCAGGCGTAGCATTTTGTGAGATGTGATATTAAATTGGCGAAAGCCTCGCACGAAACATCGATTTTGAGGCAGCAAATTTGGAGGTCTCGTAGGAACACATTGATTTTGAAGCTACAAAGTGTGAAAATCGGGAAAAGTCTCTGGTTTTCCTGTGGCCTCGCCGTGTCTATGGGGGAAGCTGCAAAACCTCTCCTTTTCAAAGGTTTCCAAGCAGGTTGTCATGTCGTTTTGCGTGGCAGGCGCGGCACTTTGTGACATTCTCACGTGTGTGCAAAAAGTGTCGAAAGTCGTTTTGTGTGGCAGGCGCAATACTTTGGTGTAGTTTTCAGAAGATGAGTTGCATTTTTTGTGGCAGATGCAGCACTTTGGAGACATCCATTGTCATTTTGCGTGGCAGGCGCAGCACTTCAGACGTGTCGCGTTGCGTGCTCTACACTCCACACTCTACACTTTACACTTTACACTCCGCACTCTACATTCCACACTTTACACTTTACACTCCACACTCCACACCCTACACTTTACACTCCGCACTCCGCACTCCACATTTTACACTTTACACTACGCTCCACAATCTACACTCCACACTTTACACTTTACACTCCACACTTTACACTCCACACTCCACTCTTTACACTTTACACTTTACACTCCACACTTTACACTCAACACTCTACACTCCACACTTTACACTCCACACTCTACACTGCACTTTACACACTCCACACTCCACACTCTACACTTTACACACCACACTTACACTCCACACTCTGCACTTCACACTCCACACTTTACAGGTTACACTCCACACTCTACACTTCACACTCCACTCTCCACACTTTACACTCCACACTCCACACTTTACACTCCACACTCTACATTTTGCACTCTACACTTTGCACCCCACACTCCACACTTTACACTTTGCACCCCACACTCCACACTTTACACTTTACACTTTACACTCCACACTCTACACTCCACACTCTACACTTTACACTCCACTTTCCACCTTACACAGTACACTCTACACTCCACACTTTACACTCCACACTTTACACTCTACACTGTGAACTCCACACTCCACACTCCACACCCTACACTTTACATTCCGCACTCCACACTCCACATTTTACACTTTCCACTACACTCCACAATCTACACTCCACACTTTACACTTTACACTCCAGACTTTACACTCCACACTCCACTCTTTACACTTTACACGTTACACTCCACACTTTACACTCAACACTCTACACTCCACACTTTACACTCCACACTCTACACTGCGCTTTACACACTCCACACTCTACACTTTACACACCACACTTTACACTCCACACTCAACACGCTACACTCTACACTTTGCACTCCACACTCTACACTTTACACTCCACACTCCACACTTTGCACTCCACACTATACACTCCACACTCCACACTTTACACTCAACACTCCACACTATACACTCCACACTTTACACTCCACACTTTACACTCCACACTTTACACTCCACCCTTTACACTCTACACTTCGCACTCCACACTCAACACTTCGCACTCCACACTCGACACTCTACACTTTACACTCCACACTCTACACTTTGCACTCCACACTCCACACTATACACTCCACACTCCACACTTTACACTCCACACTCCACACTTTACACTCCACACTTTACACTTTACACTCCACACTCTACACTCCACACTCTACACTATACACTCCACTCTCCACACTTTACACTCCACACTCCACACTTTACACTCCACACTCTACATTTTGCACTCTACACTTTGCACCCCACACTCCACACTTTACACTTTACACTTTGCACCCCACACTCCACACTTTACACTTTACACTCCGCACTCTACACTCCACACTCTACACTTTACACTCCACTTTCCACCTTACACTGTACACTCTACACTCCACACTTTACACTCCACACTTTACACTCTACACTGTGAACTCCACACTCTACACTCCACACTTTACACTTTACAGTCCACATTACACTCCACACTCCACTCTTTGCACCCCACCCTCTTCCGCATTCCACAGTCTACAGTTCACTGGTACGGTAGCAGGGGAAAAATGTACATGACTGTCCCAATAACTGGTTTCACAAAAGTGTTCTACGTGACTGCATTCGGTTCTTGGGCTGCATCTTGTTTTCCATGTCCAGGATGGTATGGGAAGCACATCCAGCTGGCCCATCTCATCAATGCTGGTTTGTAGCTGGAAAAAGCATCGAACTAAATATCTAGTGTTGGGGGATGTTCCATGTTTGAGTACCAGTTTGGGCATTTCCCACTTCCATCCTCCACGGCAGACGGGAAAATCCTGGGCGAAGCCAGTGCTGGAGCAAACAACAATGGTTGGGCCTTCACACTCAGGCGTGGGGGCCCGGAACATGTGGCATCAATGGAAATACTTCAAGCATTCCAGAAAACTCATCAGGTAAGTTTGGAACATGTGTTTTGGACGATGGGGATGCTTAAACCTATCTTAACCATTTTTAAGCACCGTTTTATTGAGGATTGGGGATATATCCATATATATATAATGCCCAGTGCATCTTAAATCCATATATATATATAGAGAGATATCATTTTTTGGGGAACACCGATTGTTAAATCAGTGGTCTTCCAGCTTCCATCCGGACATTGGGTCCTCCATTGGTATTTTCTTTGCAACGATGTTTCCTGTTCAAGGGTGTTCTCCCCCAGGGATGAGAGTAACGCACATAACAAAATCCTTTTAAGGAACTTTGATTTTGCTATCCCTGTGATACCGGTACTTTGTTCCTCACCGAATTGCTGTGGAAAGAAAAAGGTTCCGTCGCTGTGGGGTTCCGGCGGAGTATGTTCATGAAATTAATGATGATTCATGATTTAACTTTGAAGTGGATTCGGAACTATGCATGGGTATATCTTGTTCACCAAACGATGTACAGTGTTTGGTTTATCATTTATGGGTATCTCAACCTTGTTGACTTGGTGCGTCGCAGAGTTGTGTTTATGTTTGTTTCAATGTTTATGTAGATACATTGAGTATTTTATATTCTCGTAAGTTGCCGGTAAGCAACACTGACAATTTGGTTTGACGGGTTCCATGATTGGTGATGATTGTTGACAGATTTTGTTTTGATTGCAGATTCATGTATCCTCTGACTCTTGATCAATATCTCCACAATTTTGTTACTATATATCTAAGAATCTAAGAAACCCTTTTGGTAAGTCCCACATGTTTCTCAAGGAAGATGATGAATTGACTTGGGATGTCGCTGGTGAATCTGGCAAGTAAGTGTTCAAATTAAAGTTGCGCTTGGAATATTTGCGTAGCCTTGCCAAAATTGTGGCTAAAATCACTTCAATTATATATGAATGTAAATTAAACCTGGAAGTCCAAGGTTTCTTTCAGAATGATACGTATCATGAAAGAATTGGGATGCGTCCAGGTAAAATCTATTGGAAACCATCCCCGTGAAACATCGCATTTTCCGCAAAAAGAATCAACCATGAACCTACTTGGATGGCATCCCACGTTTGTAAGTGGTTTGTAGCCGCAAAAATCGAAAGGAATATACAATCATACGTATACCCCAGTTGGATATGGAATATCCTCACTGTCTAAAGCTTGTGGACCAACCGTAGCGTTGGGGTCCCGTGCGTCCAAGTAGCATACCAGCATTATTGGGATGATTTGACGGAATAAGGAACTTCCCATGAAATATCGTCGCATTGTGGTAATATGTCTTTTATATTGTTTTATGTTGACATGTCAGGGCAAAAAAGACACCTATTATGACATGAAATGTCCCGTCAAACTATAGGCAACTCCTGGAGTATGCTGGCAACTATTCTCTGGATGACATCAACGAGGGCAATGTGGTGGACGTTCGGCCAGGGACATTGATCCGACTACGCCACACGGGTTTTATCCTGACTTTGCGCTTCCGCGATCTGGTGCTGATTGGTGGGGTGTGTATTGTGGGGCCTGAACTACCAGATGGGACAGCAAAGTTGCATTCAAATGAAGTAAGAAAATGGTGGTTGGATGAAACTTAATGTTGTAACATGTCAATTTATTCATTCATCAACCCAAAGGAAAGGGGATTTCAGGGTCAAAGATGGGTATTTCAGCAGGAAACAATGCAATTCAATTCAATGTGTAAAACTGGCTGAACAGTCGTGAAACTAGGGAAGGGCCAAGACAATGGGGCATAAGTACAACCCAAACCGAAACCATTGTCCGCGGCGTTATGATGTGTCCATGTGCTTCCTGGCTGAAGAGTGGTATGGTGAAATTGTACGCCCAAGAAAAAACTGCAATATTGATAGGATAGCACCATCAAGTGGGAATGATTGATATTTCACCACAACTGAGTATCTAATTTGGAAACAGACTTCATGAATGGTTGATTAGTAGACGGATAATGTAACCTCGAGGCATTCAGGATGTGAGAAAATTTAAGTTGGATATGGTTGGATACTGAATCACACATAAATACATATATATATATAATCATATATAGAATATAGATACGTATGGTGCTCACGTTTTCTTAATGTTTACAGTGGATTTGTGCACACAAAATGAGGAGTCAACCACCATTAAGTGGGGATATTGCCAGTACGAACTGCATGTGAATGAATTGTAGACTGATGATAGCATACATCGTAATGAACATTGCACAGTTTTTTAAAAACTGTTTTGTGGCGTGCCATTGGTCGTGGTGCCCTGTATTTGGCGATTTGAGGCTATTGGAACTTTAAGAGCTGGCCCGAGGACACGCAAGGGTCTGAGTGAAAACGAATAGCCGACGCCACCATTGGTAATGAAGATATTGGCTTACCATGCATACATATATACATTTACATAGACGGTACCAGTAGTACCGCACAAGGCGGTGGCGGAAGTTTCAAAAATAGGAAACGTATAGGAGAGGTTGATAGAGGTTGGTTGTTGTGAATCAGGGATGGCAGAGCGGAGCCACTGATGGACTGAAAGGTGCTTGAGGTCTCCTCTCTTTCTCTCTCTTTCTCTCTTTTTCTCTCTGTTTCTCTATCTTTCTCTGATTATCTACCTACCTACCTATTGATCTATCTATCTA
>Ga0126342_10022870_pt1 | contig 10278 bp, 11 predicted proteins | sample Cyp1metagenome_FD_92528 | JGI IMG/M metagenome (GOLD analysis project Ga0126342, IMG submission 92528) | Coral microbial communities from Lord Howe Island, Old Settlement Bay, Australia - Cyphastrea 1 metagenome | ecosystem: Host-associated > Invertebrates > Cnidaria > Coral ... | reverse complement strand
TTTACGCTCTGCGCTTGTGTTTGGTGTGCGTGGTTGACGTACGCGTCTGCCTGCGTAGTTCTGTAGGAATTTTGAAGAAGCGTTTGATCTGACCGCAGATCTGTGCACGGCGCTTTTTCTACACCGACGCCGTCTCTTTCCTTTTTCTGCTGGCCTCCGCTTGCCTTTCTTCCCCCCGCGTCCCTTTTCTGCTTTTGTTGGTTCTACCCGCCTCGCTGTCTTCTATCCTGGTGTTGGTTTCTCCCCCTCTTTTTGGCTTGGCCCTTTCTTGTGTTTAGTTTTTCCTTGTGTGGTTTGTCTCGGTCCGCTCTCTCGGTTTTACGTTTTCTTCAGCTTACTGAGGTGACTAAGAATGGCTGAGAACTGTCGACCCCAACGACACACCCGCCACTTTGACTTCCTCCCTCTCTCTGTTTTTCGGTTGGAGGTTGTTTGTCCCTCCTGTTGCCTGGTCCCTCTGGCACTTTTTTTTAAGGTTGTTTTGCCGACTAGCTTGGCAGCAGTGCGGACTCGCACAAAGACAATTAAATCACAATGTTCCACAAATAGCATGTGTGATACAATTCGTTTGTTTTTCCGCAAAGCTGAAGTTTTTGGCGACGTTTTCAATTTTTGTGTTGCACTGTGCTATCCATTCGAACCGCTCATTTTTTGATAGAATCGAAATTAGGATGTCATCTTTAAATCTACAGCTGCTGTAAAAATAAAAGGATCTGAAGGGGCACTTCAACTTGACACTGCATCATGCGCTTTACTTTTCCATCAAAGGCTGCTGAAGCTTATCCTCCAGCCCCGTGGCAAATTTTGAGCCGAAAATGCGGCAGCTTGCGCTGGAGCTAGCTTTCGCCGCATCGGCGAGGCACAAACTCCTGGCCCTCGACGCCGATCTCCTCGGCTGCCTTGGTGACTTAAATGATGTTGCTACTGTCTAACCTACCACGCAGATGCTGCAAACTAGAGTGCGTCAGCGCTTTGTGACATGGCTGTGCAGGGGCTTTGCGACGCAGCTTATCAAGGAATTTGTTCAGCACCCCCTTTGTCTTTTTTCTGCGGCACCTGGTTATACTCTCAAGGCGAACCGATGCATGTTTTTCGCCATTTAGTGGTTTTTCTGCAACAACTGTTCCCAACGTGCCGACATTTTTGTGCGGATGCTTGGGACTTACTGAATGGGAAAATTGTTCAGCTCGGGCCGCTGCCAAAACTGGTGTTAAATGCATGCTCCCTTGGTTTACAGTGGGGTTGGCGACGATGGTGCGCTATCACAGCTTTAGCTTTTCACGGTGCTATGCGGATAGGAAAAGCATTCAGAGCCCTCAGATCAAACTTGGTGTGTTTTTGTGAGTAGCAGCTCCAAAACTTGGCCGACATGGCCGTGGAAAAGTCCAGCATGCTCGCATTGCTGATTCGTTTACAATTCGCCTAGCTCTTGCAGTTTTCTCTGACATTGCAGCTGACGAACCTGTATGGGATTTCTCCTTCCTCGTATAGACGGGGATGGGATAAACTTCTGCTGCTGTGCTCACTCCAAAAATAGTGCAATTGACACTAGGATGCTTGCGTGGTGGTGGAGCTGTGTTTTTGTACCACAAAAGGATCCCCGTCACCGTAGGCATATGAGGCTTCGTCACTTATGCACTCTTGAGTGTTACCTTCAAGAAACTGGAATTAGCACCGTACTTCAGCAACTGCTTCATAGCGAAAACAAGAGTCCAAACTTGTGCAAAAAGGTTCCCCTTTTCTTCACGCCGTTCCTCTCTTGAGCAGTTCACTTTGTGATTTGATGGTGCGGTTTGCATCTCTTCCGCGCTGCTGAAGTCTTTTCTGAGAAGTTGTGGCTGCGAAGTGTCGTCAAATCCTTGTTGTTTTCTTCCCTGCAGTTTTCAGAATTTGGAGAATGCCGGATTTTTCAGATCCTCCCACTGCTGCGGCGCCGCAAGGCAACTCATTATAAGTCGGTGGAAAAGACTGCAGAGGAGAGAGGTCATTCATGCCCTGCATGAATTACCCCCTGGGCTGGCAGAAATTTGCCACCCAAAGCCCCCCCGGCCCTAAGGTGGTGGCTGCACAGTATCGACAAATCCTTGCTGCCTTCTTCCCTGGAGTTTTTCAGAGTTTGCAGCGATGCCAAGTCTGCTTGAGGTGGAAAACAGACTGCAGAGCACAGAGGTCATTCATCATAAGTAATCACCGTTTATACATAAGAAAATCATATTTTTTTCGTCAATGGCCCGGTGCACATCCCATTTTCAGACACCCATATTAGTTGGGGTTTGGATTTTTAGGTTTCTTCACGCTCTCCACTTTTTGCTTCATGGGAAGATGAACCAGTAGAGATCAACACATCATCAACACCTACTTGTAAGAAATGCACGCACGAGAGATCCATCACGTGCGAATTAAAAACGTGCTTAGTGAATGCAAATGTGGAACTTGTGCAATTCCAGTTTGGAACATGTTGTTAATCGTTGGTTGCTCCTCAAGGAAGGTGGTTTTCTTGAAGAGCCGTCTTTGGAGGATGGTGTTGACATTTCTGCGTGAATTTAATTTCTTTGCTCGTCAGTGCTCATCAGTTAGATAGGTAGCGAAGCCACCTTTCACCCTTTCATCACTCAACTACAAACCCATTCATGAAAACCCAAATTGCAACTACATTTCTCAAACTGTTTGTGCTGTTATTTGTTTTGCCTGTTATTTAGCCGCATCAAGTGAGTTGGCATGTTGGTACCCCGCACGGTGTTGAAAACCTCATGAAATAAGATGAAATCACATCATCGAGGGGCCGAGTTGCTGGGATGACGTGATCATGGCGCCTGTGCACCGTGCGGAGGTGCCGCCAGCCATGGACCATGCGGAACTGCATACCATCTAGGCATATTTGACATTTTGTGTTTCAATGAACCTCCAAAAATTGGATCAGCGCGGCAATCACTACCCTGGATGTTTCGACATGGCAACCTTTTTGGGTGAATGGGAACCCCTAAAGGTGGTTGCGAACATGAATTTGAAAATGCAGCAAATGTCAAAAAAATTACGATCCATTTTATAAATGAATGCTCCCGCAAATTTTGGCGATGACTATTACACAACTAATTTTTTCGCTTGGGTCTCCCCAGTTTTTCAACTCTTCAACGGCCAGGGTGACGTTCGCGGTCGTCGTGGACCTCAGGTTGGAACATGCAGCACGGAAATTCATGGTCATGTTGCACACAGAAGGATTCTTTGGATGTGATCTTGAGTATTCTTCGGGTGGTGCTGAAGACTGACAGTTGCCATCAGTTGCCAACTGCTTCAGCCGGCAGATACTTCATTCGTAGGACAGTTTTTGAAGGTGTCCTAGTAAAGGAACTGTTGTTTTATCATTTCAGCCTCATATTTCTTTGAGAGGAACACAACTTTCCCTGGAAAAAAAACATATTTTTGGCAACCCTCTAAAGTTTTTGGATCCATATTTCTGGGAAATCACCGCCCTCCACAACGTTTCAAAACGCCTTCACCAGAAAGGCTATTCATCAAAACCAATGCTTGCATGGACACACCGTTGACCAAAAGATTCCACACATGCACCACTACCCAGCACGATCTTGCGGTTCACCAACCGTATAGCGGTATAGCCTAATCTTGAACAAACATAATTAAAGATTCTGGTGTCAACATGGGGAAAACTCTAGCTTTCGTGGGGGCATTGTCCGGAAATGGATTTGTGCTAGAAACATGCTTTTATTACGTACAGACACCTATAAATACACACCTATTTCTTGATTTGAGGGGACTGTTGTGAGCGGCAGAAAATTGAGATAAATGGCATTTTTTTTTTGCAAATGGTAAATAAAATTAATCCAGATATGAACAGGTTGCACTTTTAATCACATACTTTTCACCTACCTATGTGCTCACAATTGCCATCAATCAATAAGGCAATAAGGTTGGGTTTTGATTCAAAAATTCTTGGATATAATCTACTTCCATGCGATTCCCATGCAACATCATATTATACAAATTCATATAATATTTCTTGTGTCAGAGTCTCCTTAGTTGTAAATTTCCTTTGAGAAAGTACAATGTTTGTTCAACAAACAATACCCCTACAAATTATGCAGGAATCCTCTAAAATATGCAGCATTTGTTTTGAAAAAGGCAATCTTCTTTCAAATGATGTGGTATCCCTTCAAGTAGGCAATATTCGTGTGCCATATGAAGCGTGTTTTTCAATTTACAGCCACCTTTTTAATATGCAGAATTCATGTCAGAAAGTGCAATATCCAATGCATCAACGCAATATTCCTTAAAATATTGGAAGATGACTATGTTGCTTGCACATGGCAAGTACCCCACCATAAGACAATACAGTATCCTTTTCAATAAGCACTGTTCCTGCAAAAATAGAAGATCATTTTCTTCAGACATGCGATATTCCTGTTGAGAAGGTTCAGTCTTCATTGTTTGTTGTTCCTTAAGAACCAGTTATTTCTCTAAAGGAACTAGTTCATTTATTCAATATGAACGAGTTGTGCACTCTTCTTAATCGATCGTTTCCACCATTTTTGCAGAGGGTAGTTCCCAAAGTAATGCCTTCTGCACGAAGGGAAATCCATATTATATCAGAAAGAGCGTAAAAGGGTTATATACATTTTGGAATAAAGTTCCATAAAATAAGACTTTGCACACATTCTTCAAGGATTACCATACCCTTTTGATAAAAGGACCATTACATAGACAAAATAACTCCATCTTGAAATTTGGAATTTTGTTTTAACGTTGGAGGAAATCTTACACAGTTTTCAAAGAGATGATGCACTTTGTTGAAGGAACCTCTTTCTGATAGTTATAAACATTCATTTCAAAGAATGCCATGATCGCAAAGAAACACAAGGGTGTTTGTAAATGGATCTTAATTTGAAATGGTGTTGGAATCTTTTAGCAGAAGGCGACATACTTTTCTGGAATTGTATCCGTATTGAAGGTCTTTTTCAGACCATTACTACTGCACTTTTTTCAAATAGATATTTCAAAGGGAATGCACAAAGTCAGGCATGTTTTGATTATGTTTTTTCAAATAGATATTACAATCCTTATCTTTATCAGATAGATCAGGCATGTTCACAAAGATATAATATCAGTGCATCTTTGGCTCCACCTTTGTAGTCAACTTTCTACATATTCAGAGAGAGTTCACGCGTAGTCTGCATAGTCTGCATAGTACTGTAGCTGATGTAGCTGATGTAGCTGACACGACTGCAGCCTGTGATATATCCCCAGTTGGATCATGTTGGATCATCCTGTGCCAGGCACGCTGGCCCGAACGGCCCGAACGCCGCGTGCCGCTTGTGGCCAAGCCGACTGCAGCCAGGTCTTTTCGAAGATGGAGCCAACCGTAGCCAATCTGTGAGAAGCCACCACTTGAAAAAGGGGGAACATTAGTAATCAAACATCAATTTGATTTGAATTTGATTGTATCGGACTTTTTTTTTGATATGATCTATCGGAACATCATCTATGATCATGAAATCTACATACTGTAAACAACAACTACATAAAACCACCACATGGAAACATGTTTTGACTGTTTTGACAGCAACATCATTTCCAAATAGTTTTTCTTCACAGTTTTTCACAACATGGGGACTGCACACTCGGCCGGGTATCCCGTGTTGGGAGGATTCGCAATGGGCAAAACCTTGGTTTGCGCTCCAGTTGACAAGTTCCGTTTGAGCTCAAGGAAGAGTTGAGAGCTTCCACAGTATCCATCACGATCCAATCTCCAATCTCCAATAAATAATGAACCAATCAACACTTAATCAACGTGATCCGATCATTGTTTGACCACGAGGATTTGAGATGATTTTTGAGATGATTTGAGATGGTCGGGTCGGGTTTGTTGGGTTTGCACCTCGCGTTTGCCATTGCAAGGCCTCTTCGGCGCAGTGAGGCAGGCGCCAAGCCTTCAGCTCCAGATGAGAGGTGCCAATATATTTTGGATGGGGCGACCGTGTATCATTTGAATTTCAAAATAAGGGATGTCAAACAACACACCTGGGTCACACGGGAAGCTTGCCCGTTTTTAGAAGAATTTTTGAGGAGATTAGTTGATGAATGGTGGTGAATGGGTCAAACTGTTAAAATTTTCAGTGCGGGATTGAGATCTTCCACTCCAAAGAAGGTGTCTGAAGAGCAGAGGGTTCAACCAGCGGAGATCTTCAACAGCCACAACATCGACTATGGGAATATCGCTTTTGGCATCAACCCACTTAGTCACTTGAGCTACCCTATGGTAAACTAACATAGCTATTGAAAATGGCCATTTATAGTGGATTTACCCATTAAAAATGGTGATTTTCCATAGCTATGTTAAATCACCAGAGGCTACCCTCTTGGAAACAACCATAGCTTGTTGTACATCTGTGCTCCACACCAGGCTAGCCAGTCAGCAGATCATCAAATTCGAACACGTGAACACGGATAGCCTCCTGTGGATTTCTCCAATGGGGCTATCCCAATATATCCAATGGTTTGTTAATGACAAGCTGCTTATTTATGCTTATTTTATATATATCCCAATATGGATATCCAAGCAATGTATTCAATATATCCAATGGGGTATCCCTACAATCTTATGCCCAAAAAACCCATTGATATCCCATTGATAAGCCAATTACCCTACAATCCAGTGGTTTGTTAATGTTTCAATGGATTGGTTTAAGGGAAAATTTACAGCAAAGCCCCATATTTAATGGGAAAATCTATGGTATCCTGTAGATTTTCCCTTAAACCACTCCATTGAATGTTTGGTTTATCACTTTCCATTGACCTCCGAGAGACCTCGTCCAGGGAGAGCTGTGAAGCGCGCTCGCCACGGCTGGTACTTACGTCTCAGCTGGCTGCGAGGTGTGGGATGGTCGGATGGTCGAAAAGCGAACGGCAACGGTCAATGGTAACCCTTGTGGAGGACAAAGGTGTTGATATATGATATATGATATATGATTACATATACGTATATGATATATATATATATTAATATATATATATATATTAATATATATATATATATATTTGTATGTATACATACTATACCATACATTCCATTACATTACATACCATACCATACCATACCATACGTTATTACATACCATACCATACACCACATACCATACCATACCATACCATACCATACGTTATTACATACCATACCATACACCACATAACATACCATACCATACATTACATTATATAAATACCATACCATACCATACCATACAGTACATACCATACCATACATTACATACCATACCATACACTACATAACATACCATACCATACATTACATTATATATAAAAATACCATACCATACCATATTGTACCATACATGACATACCATACCATACCATACCATACCATACCATACCATACCATACCATACCATACCATACCATACCATACCATACATACCATACCATATATTACATACCATACCATACATTACATACCATACCATACATTACATACCATACCATACCATACAGTACATACCATACCATACCATACCATACCATACATAACATACATTACATACATGACATATATTACACACACATTACATGCATTACACTACTTTGCATCACATCACAGTACATCACAGCATATCACATCACATTACATCACATCACATACATTACATTATGTTACGTTACATTACATTACATTACATTACACAACAATACATGACATGACATGACATGAATACATGCATACATGAATATATGACTACATGAATACAGGAATACATGAATATATGAAACATGAATACATGAATACATGCATACATGAATACATGACTACATCAATACAGGAATACATGAATATATGAAACATTAATACATGAATACATGAATACATGAATACATGAACACGTACATGCATGCATCCATACATCCATACATCCATACATCCATACATCCATACATCCATACATCCGGAAGTTAAGTCTTCAGAGTCGGTTTCGGGTTTCGGGTTTCGGGTTTCGCAGTTCGAAACCAACTTTAACAGTCGGTTTCGGGTTTCGGGTTTCGGTTTTCGGGTTTCGCTGGTGGAAACCAACTCTGCAGACCTCTCTCCGGATCACGTCTCATACATCCATACATCCATGCATCCATCCAGCCATCCATCCATACAGACATACATACATATAGAATTGAATAGTATTGATATATATATATACATATATATATATATGTATATATATATATGTATATATATATATATATGTATATGTATATATATATATGTATATATATAGTATTTTATTGTTTGAAATCCCATTCTCCAAACTGGTTAGAAATAATTGCTACCTGGTTGTGATTCAATTCCCGAAATTCATTCAAAGATCTTTTCAAGACATTCAACTCGTTTAAAATCTGTGCTGAAACCATGGCGCTCTCGGAGGCTCCTAAAGGAGCTGCTCGAAGCCTTCAAGCGCAGCGCATCTGTAGAGGACGACCGACGACCAGCGTTTTTTCGCCGCATCTTGGGAAAGTGAGGCTGTAAGGCGTATATAATTGGCATCTTTAAACCAAATTTAGACCACAACTTGTAGCTGGTTTTCAGACGTTTTCCCGAACCAGATTTCTCACCAACCCAGTGAAACAGCGTAGAAACCCTCAGGATGAACTGAGATTGTAACTCCAAACCCTGTCACCGCCTATGAACAACAAGGATTCGCGGCGTGCTTGCGATGCATAGGGATTTCGGACTCATTCAAGTGGGCTTAGTGCAGAAAACAATTAAACACAATTATCACAGGCGAACGTAACAGTGGGTTGGGCACTCCATCTTGCACCTTGCAGCCCTTGAATCTTTGAATGCTCTTGATGTTCAAACTTTTTTTTTTTTTTTTTTCGGAGGCTTTTCCAAACATGACCAGCCTTTGGGTTCCACTGCGACCAGGAAGCCAAATCGACGGTTGGGGCCTCCTGGGGCTTCCACAGCAGTGCCGAGATGACACGATGCATTGAGGCCACGTCGCGACGTGGAGTTGTTGCCCGCGGATGGGTCAAAAAATGGGGAAACTACAAAAGAGTATCACCCAAAATGATGGAAATGATGGACTTAAGAGCATGGTTGATGTCTGAATGTCTATGTTGAATGACCGCCCAAATGGTAAGTCCAAAATGGTCCAAATAATGAAAATTTTAAATCGACATAGCCCAACTTTGAGCTCACAAATGCACTTCAACAGGTCAGAAATACTTCAGGTATAGCATGCTCTGCTGTGATGAGGTTTTTACCCCTCAGGTTTTTACCCGTCAGTTGGGCCTTGATGCCTTCCGGGCGACCAGTGATCCAGTGATTCCAGGCCCAGGCGAATGCTTCACTGAAGCCGTGAGAAGTGAGCGAGAACTGGATCAAATTTGAGAAATATCCTAATCAATATCCAACAGATCATTTAGGGAAGCGTTTAAGGTGATCTGCTTTCTGATTTCGCAAACTCAATTTTCTTTCTCTCCAGCGACTTGGCGAAGAACTAGACGTGCGTCGATCCCAGTTGTTCGTTTCACCGGGGCAGCGCACAAGACGCCTGTCGACAAATCGTCGATCGCAAGTAGGGCAAAAGGGAAAAATTCCCCAAAAAGAACCGCCTGAAAGTCGGAAGTTTGACTCGGTGCAAAACAGACAGCATCGGTTCCGTCGGTTCCATAACTATCAGGAACTCTCCACCTGGGGATGCAATCTGCAGCCACGTCTCCTCAGATTCCCATGGATTCCCATGGATGTGGCGTCCATCAGAGCATGTGCACAGCAACAGCGGTGGCAGAATGCCTTGCTGTTGCTCCATCAGAATCTCCACAGGAAGGATCTTCCGATTGCCGCTGGGGCAAGAAAGTGCCAGACACATGGGTTTTGGAATGGCCTAAGAAGGGGCTGGGTCTAACTTCGCTCATTGGTGAAAGGCGTTACGGGAAGCTGGAGCGATCATTGCCCGATTCAGAAACTATACGCGATTTAGAAACTACGATTAGGAAACTATTCCGCGCGATTCAGAAACTAATACGTGCGATTAGGAAACTACGATTAGGAAACTATTGCGTACGATTAGGAAACTACCATTAGGAAACTATTGCGTACGATTAGGAAAGTACGATTAGGGAACTATTGCGTAGGATTAGGAAACTACGATTAGGAAACTATTGCGTACGATTAGGAAACTACGATTAGGAAACTACGATTAGGAAACTATTGCGTACGATTAGGAAACTACGATTAGGAAACTATTGCGTACGATT
>Ga0126342_10022869_pt1 | contig 10278 bp, 7 predicted proteins | sample Cyp1metagenome_FD_92528 | JGI IMG/M metagenome (GOLD analysis project Ga0126342, IMG submission 92528) | Coral microbial communities from Lord Howe Island, Old Settlement Bay, Australia - Cyphastrea 1 metagenome | ecosystem: Host-associated > Invertebrates > Cnidaria > Coral ... | reverse complement strand
GTTACCTGAGTTTCGTTGATTCCTGCGCCCGTGTGCCCGTGGATTCCTCGTGTGCCCGTGTGCCCGTGGATTCCTCGTGTGCCCGTGTGCCCGTGTGCCCGTGGATTCCTCGTGTGCCCGTGTGCCCGTGTGCCCGGTGGCCCGTGAAGAGACCTATCTCATATATATATATATTCAAGATCGAAACTATTTATAATCATCTACTGTATATATTACATGTGCGCGTATATATATATATATATATATATACACATATTATACATATACATACATATACATATATTTGTGTAAATGTTTCCGATGACTATAAGCATGTTTTCTATATTGTATTTGCACAAATACACCATGGGCTGGCTAAAATCAGGGACTGGGTTCTGAGGTGTACAATCAACCAGGATTATATATATATATATATCTTTATCTTTATCTTTATCTCTATCTGTATCTCTCACGCCAGGGCAAGGCTGGAGCATACCCATCAGCGCCGGCGAGAAGCATTGCACGTGACCTGGCCCAGCTGGGGGGGACGGTGGCGATCGGTGAAACCTGCAACAGGGTACCCCAATAGCTGGATGGTTTATAATGGAGAATCTCCCAAAAATGGGTGATTTAGGGGTATCCCCATTTTAGGACACCTCTATTTGACCATCATTTATAGCGGTTTTTATGGGGATTGAACCGTGAACTCGAATTTCAGGGGCAAGACACATGGTGATTCCCCCAATTCAAGCAAACAAAAAAGAGATGAGGTGAAGTCGAAACATAGCGGACGTCATTTCATTGGGGTACATATGGGTACATTGGGATGTATGTAATGGGATTAAACCAACCAGCATGGCAATGACACCAACAAACATGGGCATATAAAACCAACAACATGAAATTCAATAGACAATGCGATGTGTATTGATGAAACGATTGGATATTTGATGACCAACAATCGCATGTATCTATATACATACATAAGTATTATGTATACATACATACATACACACACACATATATATACATACAAGACGTGACACTTGTTTAATTATGAGTGATTGTCAGGACAGGAAACCATCTCAAACATGATGCATTTCAGCTTTGTTTGGTCTTCTCTACGTTCATATCATGGGATCACATGAAAAACGGCAGCTAGCCACCTGGGACTTTAAAAACGAAACTTGGGCATGTTGACTGGCAGGGTACTTAATTATGGAATTTATCCACATATTTTCACCAAATTTTGACACCAAACTAAAACGGTCAGTCAAAAAAATTGACTTTGTCACCTTTGTCGCATTGGTACAGAGTTCGGCCGTTCGACGCATCGCATTGAGGGGTATGTTTGTCTGAAAATAATTAGGTAACCCCAAAATCGAGCGCTTTATCATGCTTTCTCATTATGTTTCCCATCAAGACGGCCTACCCATTTTATCCAACTTTGGCAAAACCATGTTTATGGGTAAATGGCGGTACCAGATTGTTCACACGCTTGGACCAGAGAGTGTTCTGCGAAACAGGGCGACGCCTCCTAAATGTTTCTGGGTCATTTTTTTGAACCTGTAGGAAATTATTTGAAGGATGTTGGTGATTTTCAGTGGTAATGAACATGAATTATCCATAATTATCCCACTTTACTCCGTTTGTTTTGGGTAATTTCGAACACCCAAAGCTGGTTGACCCTGGAACCTGCGGAACCGCTGAGGTATTCAGATGTGGTGTGCCGAACCGTGGGAAGCCTAGCCAGGGTAGGGATTTACCGCCGAAACCACGGTAAATTTTGGCAAATCCAAATGTCATATGGTTATATATTTGGATATGTGGATATTACATCATGATATTTGGATTGGTTATAACCATATGATATTTGGATTGGTTATATATCATTTGTTGGTATTTGTTGGTTATGTATCCCATCATGTCCAATGATGTCCCGATTACACTAGATAAATTGGTTGGTTTATTCCCATGTGCAGCGGGTAGATCCCATGAATATCATCCGATGTTTTTCATTGTAGTCATATCTGTTTCATGTGAGCAATGTCTGAAACCCTGGAAATTGGTGATCAGGAGTGCGCTTATTCCAAATCATCATGATCCCTTTCAACCAGTCAAAAGGGATGACAAGAACATGTTGGGCAAGGCCATTTGAGTCTGCAAGATTCAGAGGAATATGGAGTTGTCTGAAAGTAGGGTACCCCCAAACCTAATGGCTTTATCACCAGTTTCCCTAAACAGCAAATTTTGGGGATACAACATGATATAATCCCCCCATTTTCAGAGACCATACGGGGATCATTTCCCACGTCGCGCCGATTTCAAGGTGGAGCCGCCGCGACCCCGTGACACTGTTCAACTCGGCCAAGCCGAGTTGAACACGGCGTGAAACATCTGTGGGACCGGCCGGTATTCGTATCGTTTCGAAAGGGCCCAATGTCTTCGGATAAACGGATAAACCTTGGTGAAGGGTGGTCTGATATATTATCATACATAATCTTACAGTAGACTCCTACACTTCTAGATTTGCAAAACTCAAATTGTCAACCCATTCCAAAGCTGAAAACCATCCAGGAGGGTTCCCAAAGCAGTTGATTTCCCAACCCCCAAGATGTTTGGAGTTTTCAATGGAGCTGCCACGGCCATTACTGGGGTGTAGAATCACGGCATTTCTGATGGTAAATGGAACGCAACTCAAATGGAAACTCCTCCATTTGCCAATGAATTTGCCCAGCTGACCCATTTATAGACGACCCATTGATGTTCCATCTTCTCGACGTGGAAACTGTTGGCTTCAATCCCTGGGAATTTGCTGTGCCACGGTGGTCCCATGCAGATGTCGCACTCTTAGAAGCCTCAAAGTGTTTGAAAGGGGAGGACCAGAAAGACACCGTGACGCGCTGTCAGTGGATGAAAGTCCTTCAACGAATCTGGGTTTGTCCCGAAAGATGCGGATTTAGCCCGATTTCCGTTTTAAATGGAGGAAAAGGGGCTAGACTAGACCTCTTTTTTCTTTAGGGGGGTTACACTATTTTAAGATATTTTAAGACAAACCCACCGAAGCAATGCCCAAAACCCTTACGTTGACATTGTTCTTTGCCACAGGAATAGGATTGCCACAGGAATAGGGTTCCAAGAATTGCGATCGCAATTATTACTTGTATTGTGTACTATTGTAATATTGTCATAGAACTTTCTTGGTAGTATCATAACTTATATGATCCGGAGTTGAAAGGTCGGGGGGATACTGGACCTTCGAAAAACGCAGTTGACAATCCAAGAATCCGCAGCTAAGATGCAACCAATCAGCATCAATCAGCCATGTTTCAGGTTTGTTTAAAGTTTGGCAGTGGGAGACATACCTGAAATCAGACATGCCCTTGGAAAGTCACCATTTAAGCGTATATATATATATATATATATTATATTCAAATCCATTCACAGATGATTTGTACTATATCAACCCCCAACAAGATCGAAGCATGTTCCGAACATGGTAGTTCGAAAAAAAATCGATTTTCCTCATATCTGATGTTCAACTTAAATCACTTCAATCATCATGTTGGTCAAATCCCATCCACAATGTCCTGTGCTCATTCCTCAGCCCCTGGGGCTCTCCAAACAAGTCCCGCACGGTGAGACCATGAGCCTTGGCTCAGAGGGATCGGTGAAGATCGGCGACACATCGTTTTTTCCCAGCTTCCAGGTGAGGGTCTCTAGATTTTAAGAAAGGTGCAACTCCTCTTCTTCCACCTGCTCTTCCTCCTACTCCTTTGCTCCTGGTGTGCTCCTCTTGCTCGTGTGGGTTTCAATTGTGAGCCAGCTTGGCCGAAGTCTTGTGACGGCTGAAGCTTCGTTGGCGAGTCTGAACAATTCCATAAACAGTAATTTGATCAGAAATATGGCCGGCCAGCTTTCGAGAGCACAGATTTCTTAATCCCAGGGTTAGGGAGGGGGCCCAGTGAACGCTTGGATGTCAAAGGGGAAGTGTTCTTTGTTTTTTTTGACGAATTAATATCTATTATTATTTGGAGAAGGTCATGTTTTAATATGTTTTAGGGGGAAGAGACAAATAGTAATTCGATTGTTTTGAACATTTTTTTTCAGAAACGAGCGCGGGGTTATTTACTCCGAGCAAGACGCGCGATTGTAGATTCTTAACATCTTTACGGCCTGCTGCAGCCAAGGTCTCGCTCTCTACCCCCAGCATTCCGCTCACCTGGGCCACGACAATGTCAGAACATATGCCAGAAAGAATGTCAGAATAGATGCCAGATAGAATGCCAGATAGAATGTCAGAATAGCAGATGCTAGTGCTAGATAGAATGCCAGAATGACTGCCTGAATAGATGCCAGATAGAATGTCAGATAGAATGTCTGATAGAATGTCAGATAGAATGTCAGAGTAAATGCCAGCAAAGTATCAGAATATAATTGTGTATATATATAATTATATAAACAATATGTATTTATGCCATATATACTTCCAGATGATACGTCAGAAACTATGCCAGAATAGTGTGTCAGGCTGGGGATCACTCGAAGTAAGGCATTTTTTTTGCGCAGAGAGTAAGCACCAGCCATGAACACTTGGGGATTGAAGATGATGTATGACATTGGTGGCGACCTGGCGATCCAAGAATAGGGTACTGTAAAGGACGTACAGGAGACTGGTCATTCTTTGGTACTTAGCCATCCATTTGTTGGGGGTATTTTGAACCATTCACGCATCTAAATCTGCACGATATATATATATATATATATTTATCTCATAAAAAACCGCAAGAAAGAACGGTTCGCAAAGGGGAACTAACCCCATTTTGGGGCGCGCATGCAGTTTGAGAATTACTTAATTTGTTTATATAACTGGGAGAAACCCAGCTAGAGACATATGAAAAAATGATAAGTGGGATGATCATCCAAGTACATAGGCCAAGATGCCAAAAACTTAGTTTACCTTATCCAGGTCCAAAACTCAGGACTTTGGTTTCAATCATTTTGTGGATCTTCACCCCCTTTGTTGCATTTTTCAGCCCACAAGTATCTCAGGGAAGCCCGTCAGCTGGACAGGGAGGTGGCGAATGAAGCTTCGGCAGTGGAAGGTTTTGGACGTGAAAACATGAAGGGGTTCAACTCGCAAACCTTGGGATTTTAAGGGTACCAAATTAGGATTTAGTTGCAAAAAATGGAGGTTCATACCTAGACTGGGGATACAACCGATACATGATACAACTGGGGCTTCGAGTCTTCCCCTTAAAACACTGCCCCTTGCAGGTCTGCTCCCTTCCCCTAAGTTCAATATCATATGTATCAACTTCTGCATCTCATATGTGTAGATTGAGACATGCTGTACCCACTATGCCTGGGTTGCCATACCATGTTTTGATGTAGCTGATGAGTCAGAACTGCAACCATCAGATTCATCAGATATGACCAGATATGATCGGATGTCATCAGGAATTATCAGGAACATCTTTGTCTTTGTTTGAATTTTACATGTAAAGCCTGGTTGATCTTACCAGTTGGCAACGCCAGGCTCTGCGCTTGGACCTTGGAAATGCGGGGGGATGGGGATGGGATCTCAAACGTCACGTTGCTTGCTGGAACATCTACCCTCTGGTTATTTAACATAGCCATGGAAGCCATGGCCCATTGACATAGATGGTTTACCCAGCTATAAACCTCCATTTATGGTTGGGATTTTCTATATGTTAAATAACCAGGTGGTACCATTGATGATTCTCCTAGTGGATTTCCCATTGCCGTGTTTACCGGAGGCTTTTCTGGGGAGGACAACCATCAAAGACTAGGGGTTTTGATCCATAGCTACCGTTAAGGTTACCATCTAAGACCCCAAAAAGACCCTGAAAATTGACAGTTCGACCCTGCCATGAGGTGGAGCTTGGAAGATTCGTTTCCACTCAAAACTGACCATTTTCAGGGTCTATGTTAATTTAGTGGAAGTCATTTTCAAGATTTCCTGCAATCTTTATTGGAGATCCAGTTTGGACCCGTAGCCATGTAGCCTTGTACCATCTTGTACCCATGTAGCCATCCAATTTTCGTCGAAGAGTCTCACCCCGCGTCAAGGTCAAGCCTCAACTGCTCTGGCGTGCCTCTCCCCTGATTGCCTGCCAGGGGCCGATCTTGGGATGGTTGAGATGACGAGCCTATTTTTGGAATGTCTTAAAATCACCAACCAGATGTTCATTCATGTTCCTACAAATCTTCCAACCTCAAAAAGAGTGGTTTGGCTGCAACTTGCTGGTGCTTGCTTTGAAATGGAGGTATCCTAAAATAGGGGTACCCCCAAATCGTCCATGTTATTTTCCGATTTTCCATGAAATACCCTCTGGTAAACTAACATAACTATGGAAAATCACCATTTTTAATGGGAAAATCCACTATAAATGGTCATTTTCAATAGCAAACTGTTAAATTACCAGAGGGTAAGCCATTTTAGGACCCCCCAAAAAACATGTCGTTTCATGTCGTTCCATTCCTGCCAAGGTCGGAGCTGCTGGCGCATCTTCAGGACCCAAAAATAGGGGAAGTCCTCGGAGTTGGACGGGTTCCTTAAGCGCGCTTTGGCTGGGAAGGGATCCAAGAAATCAACGGGGAAGAAGCCTTCTTTCAGGTTAGTGAATGATGATAATGTACCTCAGATATAGAAGAAAAGCCACCATTTTTCGCAAGTGACAAGAGTAAATGATGGTAGATTATGGCAAATTGTGGTAAATGATGGTAGATTTTGTGCAACCAAACCCTCAGATGGCTATCCAAGACAAGTCCTGGCCACTGAGATGCTGAGGACGTAGATGGCCCAGAGGATGTGGAGGCACAATGCATTTTAGCGGCATGAAATTGTTCCAAGAGTTCAGAATTCAGGAAATGCATGGTAGAAGCGGTAGAAGTGGGTAAACCAAACTTCTTGTATGTATCTATTAGATTCTATTAGTATCTATGTTCATGAACTTTCCCTTTCGGAAAACTGGAAAAAAACACCCTGTGCCACTGGTGGATGTTCGTAACTTGGTGGTTGAGGGTCACAGGGCTGAGTCTCCATTTTGAATAGTCCAGCAGGGCTGGCAGCCTCTCCAGTGGTTGGGAGGGAGCTGTTCGGAGCCAGTTAGAGCTGCGAATTGAGTGGGACCCAACCATATGATAGCTACAGTCATCCCCAAATCGATGGAAAAGTCTCATCAAACTCGGAGGGATGTACTTTTCAATCTGGGGATGACAAGAAAAACACCACATCCATCAACTTGCAGCCGTATATCTTTAAAAAAAAGAGCACCCGTTGAACCCTGACCTTTCCACCAGCCATGGCCTCCGTCGCAGCCTTTGTGGTGACCCCCAGCGCCCTGCGCACCGTGGCCCCGGCCACCCTTGTCTCCGCGCCGCAGCGTGCGCCCGGTCAGCACGGTGCTGTGCACCTGCCTGCAGCAGCGGCGGCCGCGGGTGCCGTGGCTGGGCTGGTGGGTGGCTTCAAGCGAAAGGCGCAGCGCAAGAGCCGTGCCGTGGTGCAGCTTGACAACGTGATGGGATCTGATGGATAACATGGGCTGGTTGGTGCTTTTGTGATGTTGATTTTGAAGTTTCAGACCTAATTATTTGGGATTATGATCTGAGCTGGCACGCATATTTTTTCAGCAAATTTGCATCTACGATTGGGTGATTTTCCATGGCAGCTTTTTCACGGCCTAACACAAGGGTTCCGCCCAAAATGGGATGGTGCTCCGGCTAACAAAGATCTGTGGGTTCGGAGGGCTTAGAGTAGTCAGCGTCTAGCCAGATTCCTCTTCAAGAGAAGTAGTCTTTCTGAACTCGGGAAACCCATGCCTAACAATCTATTTTGGCCACCACGTAGTCACTACATGTCTAGAGAAATCCGGGAAAAACCTGCAGCTTTTTCTCCGTGAGGTATGTATGTTGGAGGTATTTTCTGGTGGATGTTCATTTGGTGAACGTTGCACAGGTTGATCGTTGTCGATGTGGAACCCAATGACAGTTTTTTAGTGACCGAGGTCTATGGCCGCCCGTGGTGGTGAGAGCTATGATGCTTTGGTCAAGGACTTGGAGGAGTGGAGCAAGTCGACTGAGAATTCTGATGGGCGGATGTCTGCAAATGTGTGGGTGAAGCCCCATAAATATTGATATTTATTTACAGTATTATTTATGGACTTTTCGGGATAACGGATATTTATTGATATTGATTGATATTTATGGCAATTGATTGCAATTTTAAAGTATTACAATGGGGAACTGATGACCAGTGGATAGGTCTGGAAGATTCTGCAAGACGATTTTCAAAGATGGAAGGTCTGGCAAAATTTGGGATTGTTCCACGATAGTTTTCAGCACTTTATCTGCAAAGATGGGGGAAAGCTCAAAGCTCTAACTCGAATGGTTTACTCTCCGCAGTATATACAGAAACCGACATGGATAGACAACGTGGGTGGGCTTTGATTGTGTTTTGGGGTACACAGTTTTTGGACACAGCATGCTAGTCGCCCTCCTGTCATCACGTAGCTGTGGAAAATCATTATTTTCATTACTATAGATCGTCATAAATCATCTGTACATGGGCCATTTTCCATATGTCAATAACCAGAGGGTTTTCCTTCACCAACTTCGCTGTTGGCTTTTGGCCCCCCTTGGTTTTGGCGGGACAAAATCTGATCCAATTCTGGCAGGAGCTGGTGAAGACCAAACAGTGTGGTCCCATCTTGGTCCGTTTGTCTTGGCACGACGCGGGGGTCTTTTCGGATGGCAAGCTGAAGGGAGGCTGCCCCAACGCGGTCATGCGATTCACAGATGCAGGCAAAGGGGGAAGCTGTGGCTTTTCCTAAGGTGCTAAAGATGCTAAAGCCACCAAATTTGTTTGAGGTACGTGAAAGAAATTGAATTGCAGAATCGGGTACGTTTCTCATTGGATTTTTACTGCAAAATGTGGATCATTATTCAATATGTTTGATCCGCGTCACATCGCATGGTGTGTTTTCGAGGAGGTAAAATGAGACACCCCTCAGGACAAGCATGGCAGCATGGTGCAATTGGATCAAGGGATAGACTTTGCATGGGCTGTTCATGGCTGTGATCTGAATCGCCCAGTTTTTTTCCTCCACAAATGGGCAATAGTGAATTCCCCCAGCCATGGTCTTCTTACATGGATGAAACCACGCATTGAGCCAAGACTTAACTCATATTTTATATTTCTATAGGGTAGCATGCTTCTCCAAAAAAGTCCAGCTGATCAGAAGCAAATCCATATTTGACGGGATGGTTTGCCAAGGCTTCCTGTCAAGATTTTCCCACCAGGACCCATCAGGACCCTTTCGTTGAACTTCCCGTCAGTAGTGGTCGAATCCTCAATTGGTTTGTGTGAAAATAGGGCACCCGGGTACCCCGAAAATCCAATGGATTTTCATCATGTTCCCGCATGAAAACAGCAATTTTAATGGTATTCCCCATGTTTGGACACACCCACATCATATTCTGCTGTCGGTTGCATATCCCCGTACATTCCTAGAGACTGGCTGGGTTCATCACTATCTCTTGGTGGAAAATACGATGGTATTTTTTGCATTGTTCAACTCCCCATTATACAACCAATTATAAACATATAAACATACAGTGCATGTATATGTCTGAGTGTCTATATCTGTATATTGTGTATATATCTGGTTTGTGGTTTGGAACATTTTTTATTTTTCCATATATTGGGATCCCCCTTGGAATTTCCTCTAAAGAATAAGACAACCCGGGTTGTCAATTTCTGCTTGATTCTTTAGAGAATGAACTTTGCCTGTTTGCATGGGGTCGCGTTCTCTATGAAGGCCAGCCGGGTATGATTCTTTAGAGGACTATGTTGTGGAAGCATTTTTTTCCATTTTGGAACCCTAAAATGACCTTCTCATTTTTTCAAGTGCTGGCCAAAACATGGCTCAAAAGCCGCAACAAATCTGACACTAGACATGATGAGAGTAGCAAAATTTTACATAGATTCATACAATAACCCCGTTCATCGTTTTGCCGGGCATAGCAAAATACAGACATTAAAATGTAGTAGGCATTTTGATGGTCTTGTGTTTCCCTAATGAAATCAGCTCCAATTCTTTGATCCTTCATGGAATATTTCAATAAAAATGGAACAGGGGCATCCCCTAAAATAACACGTATTGAATCTTCTGGGCTCTTCTGAGTATCCTTTCTTGAGCTCTAAAGATCTCTAAAGAATCTAAATCTGATCGGTGCTGCCACCAGCTCTCCCTCTAAAGAATGTTTTTTTCCTCT
>Ga0126342_10022868_pt1 | contig 10278 bp, 9 predicted proteins | sample Cyp1metagenome_FD_92528 | JGI IMG/M metagenome (GOLD analysis project Ga0126342, IMG submission 92528) | Coral microbial communities from Lord Howe Island, Old Settlement Bay, Australia - Cyphastrea 1 metagenome | ecosystem: Host-associated > Invertebrates > Cnidaria > Coral ... | reverse complement strand
GAGGCTGGTGGGGCTGGCGGGTCTGGCCGGTCTGGTGGCGGGGGGGTGGGGGAGGCGGGGGTGGGCGGGGGCGGGCTGGCCCGGGTGGGGTGCGGCTCCGGCGCGGGCTGGGAGTGCGGTGGCGACGCCAGCGCCAGCTGTCGTCCAGTTGACTGCTGTCTGACTCAAATGCGTCTGCAGCTGGGTGCCCGGCGGTAGCACGCGAGGCTGTTGGACGTTCTTGCTTGGGGGCGGGTGTCAGGACTGCAGCGGGGTGGGGGGAAGGGGATGCCACGTCCGCCACTTGCTCTGACTCGCTGTAGCTGCAAGAGCTGGAGTCAGGTGCTTCTGTGGTCTGGGGTGGGGCCGCAGGAGGGGGGGTACCGGCTTGGGGCGGGGAGGCAGGGCAGGATGGCTGTGGGGCTTCTTCCAGTACGCCGAGACTGCCCACGGTTTCCAGGGGTATCAGCAGGAAACCGTCCCGACGCACCGCGTGCACTTTGGTCTGCCCTACCCGCAGGACCACTGCGTCCATATAATTACTGCAAATACAATCTACCCACAACCAGCAGCTCAGAGTTGCTCAACAAACAAAGCTCCCCGGCGTGACAGAGCCGCGGCCCAATATGGATAGATTGCCTGACCACTTGGAATTCCCCGAGTCGGAAGTGACTTGGAAGACCTGCTGAAGCCGAGATGGCTTGAGCCAATATTTAACCCTCCATCTGTGGCTCGAAACCATCTGTGGAGCATTTGAGATTCGCTGAGCTTTGGACTCAGCTCTGCTGCTTTCAGCAATCCTTGGCTTGGGGCCCGTCTTGACAACCCAGCGACCAAACCTTCAAGCGGCCCAGGCCAACAATACCAAGCCTTGCCAAGGGGTGCATATCAGTTCAAGGACTTCCTAGGGAGTCACCAAGATCGCTGCCAGCCTGCGTCAACCGCAATATGCAGGTGCTAAAATACCATTTTTTGGTGGGTCAAAGAGTTTTAAAGTCAACGAGAGAATTACATAGAATTACATAGAATTACGTGCTTGTTGCATTTCATGATTTACCACCATGTATCCATCATTATCTATCTCATGTCAACCTCGGTACAGGATTCTACAATCAAGTCCGTTGATTCCTCGGGGAATTAAATGGTTTGCCAAGAACTGATACCCCCTATTGGTAAAGTGGTGGTTTATCAATCCTCGGGTTAACGTGATCTATTTCTTTGCATCCCTTTAGAAATTTCACAGTTTGGAAAATCACTATGAAAATGATATCGAGCTAAACAGGTTCCCCTGGACATACCCGTTGGCCCAAGCCCATATGAAAAAAGCAATAGAAAAGTGACGTTTCATGACGTTTCACATTAGTTTTCTATATAATCCTGGGTGGACATTACAGCAGTCCCCAAAAAGATAGAAAAATAGAAGTAGTATGAACTAATTAGCAGAATCCTACTAAACTATGTATGTTCATAACTGTTCATGTTTTTTTCCATGTTTTTTTCTAGCTTTTTATGGGAATCCTAAGGGCTCCAGGGCTGCAGGGCTCCAGGGCTCCTCGCCCCTTGTGCTTCTGACACTCCTCCTCTGCCTCCTGTGCCTCCGCAAGGGTGGCGTTTTGTGCAGCCCATAGGGTCGGAATCTTCAATGAATCTGGGAACTCCAACGGAACTTCACATGAATAATCTGAAACCCATCGAACATCACACACCTGTTTAACGGGCACATTAGGGGTTTTCTATGTTTTTGTGAAATTGATCTCAAGAATGCGCGAATTTACGCACAACATACACCATCAAAGCTGGCGAACAAATACCCCTAAAATCCGGTTGCTCTGGTGGTTTTGCGAGGGCTTTTGCTCTCCACACCTTGTCCATCAGGCTGTTGCATCTGGTCTCCAACGCAGTTCGACCTCCAGCCCATCTCCGTCAAATGGATAGAAACAGGAAAATAGATGAAAATAGGATGGTAGACAGAGAGAGAGGGGGGCAAGAAAAGTTGAAGTGCTAATAGTGCTATCTACTTATGATGTACCCCAAAAATGACCTTGGCACATCTGGTACCTCGAGGCTACCAGGCTAAGCGCAGGACTCTCTCATTGGCGTTCCATGCAAGAAGTTCACTTTCAAAAATTGCAGATTTGGGCAGAGTGCTTATTATTCACCAGGCGGTTCCATTTACAAGCCATCCTTTATGTTGTCGTTGTTGTTGTTGTTGTTGTTGCTGCTGCTGCTGCTGCTGCTGCCGTGAGGTTGTACGAGGTTGTACGAGGTTGTGAGGATGTCATAATTTACCCACACAAGTGGATCTGAAACCCCTGCATTTGATCATTTGATGCTTACATGAATCTATAAGATCCCCATGTGTGCCATTCTAAAATCACCATGGGTCCATCACCGCCCCATTCATCTTGACCATCACGACTGCCATCACTGCCATCTCAACTCGGAGCCCCGGGGGCCCCAGCTGTTGCGCAATCCCGACAGTTCAGCCCTCAGTTTTGGCACTGCCCAGCTGGCCAGCGGCGACGTGCGGCGACGGCCCGAGATATCCTGAGATCCCAACACCATGCTTTTCCACTCCTCCGCGCGGGCCAAAGTCTCATCCTCAGAGCTCGACCAACGGATTCCCGGATGGGAAAAAATCCTGGTTGAATCGTATTTCATAAATTTAAGATCAGCAATCCCCAAATGAATAGGAAGGTGAACTCCTACTAAAATGGTGATCAATCACTTTTCCAACTTCTTGGGGGTTTACATGGGGGGTTGCTATGGCTGATTCGAATTGCTGAGATGCCCCAGCACGCAATCGATCCGCATCGGCCATCAAGTTCGCCTGCCTACAGCTACAGGATATCTAAGTCTTCTCCAAAAAGACTACCCAGAATGCACATCCTTCCAGTAATTTAACATAACTATGGAACATATTGGAACATCACCAGTTTTTGGTCTGGTAAATCATCAAACCAAATCAATCCAAATGGGCCATCTAAATCCACAGGATTCCATAGCCATGTTAAATTACCAAAGGTTTCCAAAGGTTACCTTCCAGTGTTCTCGGAAAATGACGCCGGACCTGGATTCGGTGTATGCCTCCTGTTGCTTCACCTGGCAGCTTGGGCTTGGCCGATTGTTGATCTCCTACCCCAAAAAATCGATCCCCAGAGATTCCAGAAAGGTGGATTTTCCATGGGGAAAATGTTCTCACCAAAACATCTTCAGCAAATCCAAGAAATCGTCAACTTTCCTGGGGAATCCGGTGGGGAATTGTGAGATATTGATGTTCAAAATCCCACTTGGCTGCAACTTGGAGCCTGCTTCTGCAGCATGTCGCGCTCAGCCTGGCTTTTTTGGGGGGGCATCCTGGAACATCGAAGATTTTGTAATGGGATGTGCGGTATGTGATGATCAATTAGGGATTGTTAGGGCTCGAAATCCTTTGACCTTCCCAGTTTGGATGGAAACCTGGTTGAAGACTTTGTTGTGATCAAATCATAATATCAAATTTGGAGAAAATTGCTGGGTCCATGGCTATTCTTTAGTCTTGAGCCAGCCCTGCGGCAGCTTCGAAGGCCGCCCAGTATGCTTGGGCGAGGCAACGTCCACCCTTTGCTAAAGCCATATAATGATTCTTGCAAGCATCAATAAGATCGCTCTGATCACTAGAGCCAGGGTGTGCCTTCACTTGAATGATCTCGGCCGACAAAAGCTGATGCCTGGGAATTTTGCATGCAGAAATGAACAAAGTGTTCCTAAAAGTTCTCCGCCCAAAAAAGAGGTTCCTTCCCACCAGCTTGCACCACCAGGACCCCTCACAATGTGAAGACACATACAGTGACGAATTCAATCACACCTACAGTTTGACCACAACTGAACACCGTTGCCAACATTCTACAAAAGTGTACTGGAATGCATCATGCAATACCTGTTTCATCTTATTTCCAGGCACCAGGTTCTTGTTCTTCCACCGGATTTGTCGGGCCACGTCCTCATGTCCTTCCCTCCTCCTCCTGAGTCTCAAGCGATTGTCGGAGCCCCTGAAATGCAGCGGTTCCAAACATAGGAGACATCTTCTTTCTGTGTCCATGTGCCATTTTTTCAAACAGATGCACCCCAAACAATCCAGCAAATCCATGCCTGGTGAACATCGTGAAAAACACGTGGTTTTGAAGGCATGAGCTGAGTTTCGACCCATCCAAATCCTATTTTGGATGGTTATGGATATGGGTTATGGATAAATTATTGTGGATGGTTATGGATGGTTAAATCAGCTCAATCCTCACATGTTTGATGATTTTCCCAAAAAAAAAACATATAGCATCGTTGGTTTTGACCCATCCCCAAAGCCTGTCTTTGATGTGTCATGGTGAAACATGATGGTTGACCCATGTTATATACATCAACTCATTTATAGATATTTATAGATGCTTGACCCATGTTTTCCCATCCATTTTGTTGGGATGTTCCAGCCTTCCAGCCATTGTTGATGCTAAAACCTCCCAAAAAGGGCTGGCATGACCCGAGGTGGGCATCCCAAGAAACACAGGACCCTCTGTGGGCCTCATCTTCAGTGCTGTGGCGTTGCTGCAAATGTTTGGCCTGAGACACAGGCTGACGCTCGGGCAGCTGGTCAAATTTTGATCGAAGCAGCAAAAAATCGGTGAAGAATGTTGGTGAAATGGGAATTCATGGAATACACCATGCATTATGGGGAAAAACCGTTTGAACATGCTTGAACAACATGTTCCTCCAATTGGAAACCATATTTCAGACTAGTCGAGACGTTCCCAAAGTGGGATTGAACAATAATTTCGGCTGGACCCAGGGAGGTCCACTCCCAGGGCTCCAGCCTATCAACATAGAAAAACAATGATGTTAAATCTTGGAGATTTTTAGCTATAACATCCAATACTACATCAAAATGTTTTTTTTAAGTATCTCCCAGCTTATGAACTTTGGTCATTATTTATCCAACATCAAAAAAATGTTTCATCCTGTCCCCTAACCCCCCTCCAAAACAAGCGCACTGTGTCGAATCCGCGCCCAACTTTTGATCCTGTCCCCTAACCTTTCCCCCTCTTCAAATCTATTGGGGCCATGTGGCCAAGATCCAAAAATAAAATCAATACCACGGGCACATATTACTATCTATATTTCAATCTTTTATCCATGTAATAAACCTGTAACATGTGCAGATTTAATCCGTTTGTTTGGTTTATGTTCTTTTCCCAGAAAACCTACAGGCTTAAATTTTGGTAGTACAAACGTGCATCATATACACGCACATACACATACATACACATATACACATATACACATATACACATATATACACATATATACACATAGATACACATAAATACACATATATACGCATATATACACATATATACAATATATACACATACATATATATATATATACATATGTACACATATGTACACACATGTACACCTGCACACGATACACATATACATATATACACATATATACACATGTATATTATATATATATACACATACACAAATACAAATGCATACATATTTACATGCGTATAATATATACATGTATACGTATATGCATATACATATGTATACATATTTATAATTTATACATATTTATACATAATTATACATATTCATACATAGGTATACATTGGTATACATTGGTATACATGTGGATGTGGATTTAGATACATCAAACAGGCCAGTGTAGCCAAGCAGTGCATTGTTTTCTTGCGAAGCTCCGTCCGACCCTGCCCGAACCTGGTCAACCACACGCTGATGCTCAGCAGTCAATGCCTGGTTGAGCTGGGGCTCAGTCTGAGAAGAATTATACCCTCTGGTAAACATACAAAAAACGATGGAAAATCACCATTTTTCATGGGAAAATCCACTATTTCTATGGCCATTTTCAATAGCTATGTTAAATTACCAGAGGGTAGCTGGTTGGTGGTTTAACCATCTTGAAAAATATGAAAGTCAATGGGAAGGATTATCCCATATATATCCATATATGTGGTGGGTTTAACATGCTTTAACCATCTTGAAAAATGATGGAGTTCGTCAGTTGGGATGTGTGATTATTCCATATATTGTGGAAAATAAAAAATCTTCCAAACCACCAACCAGATAGGGATGGTTCAAAACGGAAGCACCAACGGATGCTGAAATTTCAAGAAAACGTTCATCAGAAATGATACTGCATGAAATTGGGGGATCGAATACTGGCAAATACTACCCGATACTTTCTAATATTCTCCGAGGATCATTTTGGGATCATCACAAACATATATAAACATCATAAATCCTCAAAAACGCATGTATCCATCATATATCCCCTGGTTTCGCTCTAACTCTTCTAACTCTATCCTTCCTGTATCTTCGTTTCATATCTTTCCCACAATGGCCTGGTGTCCTGCTAGGGCCTCTTCGGCCCGAAGGCCTAGGTCCTGCCCAGTCAGGTAACATGGACCTCAAAAGTCTTCAAATTTCATCAAATTTCATTGCAAATTGTACAATATACTACCTACTGCAAGATTCTGTAAAATTTTAGATGGTTTTTATGTGTCTTGATGTTCTTTAAAATTTCAGATTCTATCTACTGCCTCAATGACTATGTATATATATATACACAAACGTACACAATGATTGTTGGTGTATATAATGTATAATAACGTATATATCTATCTCTCCATCACCTATATATTGATTTATTTCTTCGTGATCATGTTCTCTTCATGTTTGATCTTATATTCCATGCACTATGTGGAAATCTAATGTTTTTTGTATCAATGTGTGCCATACACATACCCCGAATCATTGAATATGCCAGTAAATCATCATGCATCGGATACGTATGTGTATGTATTACACTATATACATTAAGAACAGACACCATCATTAAACCACCAACCAGCACTGTGTCCCATTATCTTCCGGTAATCAAACATGGCTTGGCACCGTGTGGTCTGCTTCCAAAGTCTCATAGCGGCCACCTGAAGATTAATTGGAGTTCCATCGATGTGGAGTTTAAATCAGAAACCATGGGTCACTAAGTGTTTGTTTTCTAAGATAGGTATGAGTTTTGAAAAAATGACGAAGGGAACGACAAAGGGACCGGCCGCGGGGCTGCTATTTCCGTCTATTTCTCGAAGTTTGGGGGTGCCCATTGGGCAATGTATATAAATTACATAATATATATATAATGTATAATATGATACAGTACTGTACTTATGATAGATGGCCACAAGTAATGTTAACCCCGGAAAGAGAAAGCCCGGCGCCAATAAAGATGGAGGGTTCCCAAAATGATGCTATTTCCCTTTATGAATGGTAACCCCCCAATTAGTAAACTAGACAAATTCCACCAATTCCACCCCCTGGCGCCCCTACGCAATAGATCATACCTGGGCCCGCGCCGTGGCTCCGAGCTGGGTGAATGACGGTCTACAGAATGGCTACAGTAGTGGTTGTTCATAGTGACATATAGTGGCTAATCGTGGATAAGTACCATCTGGAAAGAAAATCTGTGGCTAGGGTGCCATACCCATGTGTGCATTATCACACTTGTCGTCATGCTCTGATCTCCTTTAGCCCAAATGCACGACCACTTTTTTCCCAGAACTGCTGCGCAAACGATGAGCAGTTAAGTGAAACATCAGGGGCTTGCCTCAGCGTTGAGCGCGGGTTCGTGCTGCAGTTGACGCTTTATTTTGATCTGCAAGTGCCAACAAGATCCAATTGCACCAATCGGGTTGGTATTCCCCTGGCTAAAAATCACCAGCTGGACATTTAGGAACATGTTCAGTTGGAACACATTGTGCCTCTGACACCTTTAAGTACCATGATCCAAAAGGCAAAGGGACATTCAATGCTAGGGGAGCTGAAGTGGGCAGTGGCCCCTAGCCCTCGCAACCCCTCAACCCACAACCCCCTCCACCCCAGCTGCACCTCGCAGCTTCGCACCCCGACCCAAAAAAGATGGTTGTCATCTTCAAGTATTCGCTCTCTTTTTCAGCGCATTGCCTGCTCCTCTTCATCTTCTTGATCTAATCTGGCCAAAATGTCATCAATGGAAGGTATGTACACTTTCTCCTCCCCCTTCGCCGGCTTCACTTCCGGCGGTTTCACTTCCGTCTTCAGCTCTGGCGCGGGAAGCGGTGCATCGCGGCCCCGGCGCCAGGCCCATGATCCAGTCGCAGGCCGAGTGGTGCCAGAGAAGCCCTGGATACCCTCGAACGCAAGGGGCACTGCGGGGACATGGTCATGGAGAATGGGATAACCAACTATGGTGATACACGCACAGATATGCGTATATACTGTATTAGCACACATATATCTAAAATATGGCAAACTGGATCATGTATCCATATGTATCCATAGGTGCATATATGTGTATATACTGTATATACATATCATATATATATAATTATATATATACATATTGGCCAACCAATATGAGTGATATGGGTTTCTCTGAAAATAGGGTGCATGCATACCGGAACTGTATTTCAGACAAAAACCATATGTTGATCTAAACGTGAGAAACATGCAAGCAATTGCAAACATACAGCGATGCGAAGATGTTCAAGATTACATGGCTGGTTATGATTCTTCGACGTCTACATATTACAAATATCACCTTGTGTCGCTGAGCTCTCACGAGACATCACCAAAGAATTCCCCCTCATCTCCTCCCCCAAGAAAAAGGAAGACCCGTTCAACTTTCAACCCGAGCTTATGGGGTTATTTCATCCCATTCCAACTTCTTTTTTCGTTTGGATTCCTTCATTCACCATACCAATGAAAAACACATCACAGGAATCAAGGCACCAAATGGGTATGAGTCAAAAAATCGTGGCAACAAAAAAAAGAAAATGCCTAAAGCTCTATGGTTCCATGAATTTTCCAAAAAACTTTCACCCCAAGTGCTGAAAAAACCTCAGCCCCCGTGGCCTTGTCGTTGGATTTCCCATTGTCGCTGCACTTGGTCTCGCCCGTGTTTCCAGGGCAGACGTCATGGCCTCTGGTGGATGTCTAGGATGGCATAGGGAATTCGACCAGAAACCACGTCACAAATCCCTGACTTTGGAGATACAACAAATGAGTCTTTAAGTATGTCCCCAAAAAAATGAGGCATGCTACCTTGATGGATGTTTTTTTGGCTATGTGTACTCGAATGGATGTCAATCTCATCGGATCATTGAATCGCAAACTCCAGGCATCAAGGACATTAGATGACATTAGATACCCTCTGGTAAACGTTTACATAACTATGGAAAATCACAATTTTTAATGGGAAAATCCACTATTTCTATGGTCATTTTCAATAGCTATGTTAGTCATTACCAGAGGGTACTCACACAGTTGCCTCTCGAAATAAAAATTGCGAAAAATTGACGAAGTTTGAACCACATGCATCCCCATGCCCGATGCCTTTCAATCCCAGCCAGGCGCCCCGAAATTTTTTCGGGCCCTCCAAGTGTAGTGTGATCTATCTGGAGTTATTTGTTATTCTGTAGTGAATGTAATTACTTCAAGAAATGTGAGCAATATATTGCTCGGTGGATGGGGGTTCGGGATTCTCATGATAGACTCGGATAAGCCCCAATGTATTGAACGGGGTCGTGTATAATATAATCATCAACAAACCGTGAGTTTCGAAAAAAAAACATGATGTGTAGAAAGCACATGAAAGTACTACCATAACTACCTGCATTGCAACCCAGAAACCGTTGGAGGAAGAAGGCCTCAGAGGCTCCTTGTACTTCTGGGCGCCGTTGGGGCCGGACCCGTTCGAGACGCCGCTGACCGCATCGGTGACGGGGACGTTCTCCTTGGAGTTGAGGTTCAGGCCCTTCAAGACCTCGAAGCTCCGGGGATTTTGGCAATTTGACAGGCAAATCATGTTTGAACCCTAAGGGTGCTCAACCACTAGATAAAAATATGTGCGTTTTATGTGGTTCAATCATCATGAAATTGGGGGATATAACATGATATAACCATATTGTAATATTAAACAATAAATTTATATAAATACCTCCGATATCCTCCAATAAGGGACCCAAAATGAATTTGTCCAGTATTGCATGTTTTTTTCTCTGGCATGAATTCCTAAAGTGGAAATGGGCATTCTTAGAATGATGCCCCTGGCTAAATCATCTCCCTCTCTATGCAAAAATATGTATATATATATATATGTATATATATATATATGTATGTATATATATATGTATGTATATATATATATATATATATATATATATATATATATATATGTGTATATATATATATATATATGTGT
>Ga0126342_10022867_pt1 | contig 10278 bp, 2 predicted proteins | sample Cyp1metagenome_FD_92528 | JGI IMG/M metagenome (GOLD analysis project Ga0126342, IMG submission 92528) | Coral microbial communities from Lord Howe Island, Old Settlement Bay, Australia - Cyphastrea 1 metagenome | ecosystem: Host-associated > Invertebrates > Cnidaria > Coral ... | reverse complement strand
CCCTTTTCCTCGCGATGAGGGGTCCGACACCCTACTGGAAGTGAAGTGTCGGCCTTTGCCGGCCACCAGAAGTGGAATGGCTAAAAATGTACCACGAAAAAACGCCTAGCCTAAGGACTCTAGGTGAAGTTCAAGAACAGCAAGTCACCTGCATGTGGGAGCTCCTCCGTTGTTCATCCAAAATTCAACTGTTGTTGCGGCTGGTTACGCCATAGCTGGACTCTTTTGACTGCCTTGCTAGCAGCAGTGTATTTGGATTGCCAAGTTGATGAAAGTTCACGCTGAAGTTTGCCAAAGACAGTGTCCGAGACCTTAATCGGTATATCAGGTAGGACTACAAAAGCGGGCCCTTTGTGTACCTTAAGGTATTCAAACAATATAGCTATGACCTGTTCCTGATGCGGTAGTTGAATCCTTTGTCTGTAGCCACTAGTGAAAATTGAAGCACCTTGCACGTATAGGCTGCGAATAAGCCCGCGTTCGCAGTCAGGCATGGGGCATGGGGCTTGCAATTCACTCACTTGTCTGCATGCGATGGAAAACAGATTCGCCAACTCTGAAAATTTCACATCGAAAGCGGCAAGTGAGGCAGAATCTCGAAAGGGGATGAGGCGATCTTTCCCATTAGCACCTACACGCTTGACTGGCAAAAACATCTGTGAATGCAACATAAATGACAAGACCATTTCATACCAAGAGGTTCCTAAAGCCTGGTCGGGATGTTGGTCCAATTGCAATGGCCACTTAAGGTCTGCCATCCATTGGTTGATGGCTGTAGCAACAGTGAGGCCCCATGCGCATGCACCAAGCTCATGCATCTGCTGTGGAGAGGCTGTCCATGTTGGCTGCACCCTATACTGCATTAGACGATCCCGTACATTATGTCGCTGGCTGCCAGTGATTTCGGTTTGTGACATGGATGGTGGCTGCACACGTTTAATTTCGGCTTTACGGTTGCGCACCGCAACATGAAATTTGTAAAGTGCAAACAAATGCTCTTTTTGTTCAGCAAGTTGGGTGTGCATTTCAGTATAGTCTTGCACTAAACGGGGAACAAGATTCCAACAAGCGGTGATGGCGGCATCATTCGCTTTTTTATTCCCTATTCTGTGGTAAAGATCCACCCATGTAGGTGCAATTTCGAGTTCAGCATGGGCTTTTACTTTATGAAAGACTCTATTCCCCAAGTGAATGACCCGCCATAGTCTTATAATGAGGTCAAGATCTTCCATGTCATGTAGCTGCGCCAAATTAGTGGCTGACAAACATCTGGAAACTGCAGTTAAAGTGACTTGGGAATCCGTGTGGATGGCAGTGTTAGCAAAACGCTCGCAGATATATAGCACAGCAAAAAGTTCCGCCCTGTGAATCCTTTGCTCTCCAAAGGGCCGGCAAGCATTCAAGAGCATCAGTGTGGGAGGCATGGCACCAGTTTGGCTGTACGTCTTCGCCATAAGCTCGCGTTCTACATTATCACTGGCCAAGTCAACTACCATTGCTGAAGCACTGAATCTAGTATTGGGTGATTGTGGATGCTGACATGACCCATCGGTGTAGCATCTGATTGTGTTGCCACTCATGTCCAGTGTGTGCAGCGCATGGTATATATTGTCTGCAATGTCGGGTTCAGGTTGCTGCCAATGTGTGAGGTTGACCCACTCTTGCTGTTCATGCTGATGTATGACTGGGAGTTCGTACCATTCCTTTCCTTCTGTCTCCATCCAATTGAATGTCAACTCGTGCTGAGCTCGAAGGTCTTGTACCTCCGGACAAACCATGACCCTATGATACTTCGTGTCTGGGACCTGACAGTTTACGCAAAGGTCTGAGGTGGATGGGTCCCAAGCTGCCTGCTGGACGCCTGTTTGAAATCCACCTGCAATCTGATTGATCAAGAATTTTTGGTCTTTTGGAGGGAACTTGGTCAATATTGCGGAAGTGTCAGTTTTATTAATAGGAGGCATCCCTCTAAGAGCTTTCCTATCCGTATACAAGGTCAACAAGGTTTGTTCCCATTCCACTTGGATGAGACGTTTCCAAGTTTTCCTACTGGTTGTGAGGAGGTTGTGCCATTGAAATGCGGAGGTCTGGATCCACCCCTTTGCATCCATGTGCCATCCTATCTTAGTCAAATAGTATGCCAAACAACTGGCAGGTCCACTGCAATGATGCGACGCTCCATCATGTGTAGCAACAATCCGCAGGAAACTTTGAACAGTCCCAGGCGTGGCTTTGTGCAGGAATCTGTGTGCTTGGCAAATGGCATTTTGTATCAAAACCACCATGGGGTCCATCATTTTCGGCAAAACTTGTATAGCAATGGCAGAATTTCTGCTAACACTTGGTCCTAAAATCGCATTGGCAATGCTAGTTCTCAAAGTGTTGGCATGTTGACTGCCAATTGGGAGCAAGGCTGACGCATAAAAAACTTGAGGGAAAATGCCTACCAAAACCATGTGGGTCTTCGCATGGATGTCCTGTGGCATCTTTTGCAACCGCCGGAGTCTTCGCTCTGCTTCTTCAAATCTTTGTTTGGTTTTCCCAAGTTTCGGTGGACCCCGATATGTCATCTGCCCCCCTAGGTCATTGGCCGACAGAAGGTGTTTCAAGGTGGTGTTGCCTAGATGCTGTTTAATGGCACTTTTTATGGTGGGCAAATGGCTTTTATTGCTCATCCAAATCCAACTCTTCGCCCAATCGACATGCATGGTGAAGGCAGCAGTATATTTCTGGGTTACTTTCAAAACATCACTATGGGTACGTGGATTAGTGGAGAGCCAACCCCAGTTATCCGCGTACGCGGTAAGATGTGTCGCTGTCTGGGCTTGGACAGCTGTGATCCATCCTGTGGAAATAGCGATCATTATGAGTACACTGAGGGGGTCTCCCTCAGGGCAACCTCGGGAAATAGTTTTTGGGACACTGACTTGATTTTTCAGGATCCAAGACCGGGTGAGGGCCTGCAGGGAATTTTTCCACTGTTTTACTAAAGCAAGGGGAAGGCCTAAGAACAGCAGGGCTTGGGCTGCTGCTTCATAGTCTATGGTGTTGAAGCATTTCAGTAAATCGATGGAAAATCCTGAAATATGTGTTCCAAGGTTTTTGTAATTTTCCATGATCCATTGTTGTTCGTAACAAGCATCGTATGGTCCTTTTCCAGGCACGAAGCCGGTGATACCTGGTGGTAGGCGGTTGGCAATTTGGCGCATGGCATGCTTAGACTGGATTTTACTCCATAGTCGATAAGTCTGGGCTAATACACTTATAGGTCTAATCTGGGCAGGACTAACGTCACCAGGGTTTTTAGGGATTGGGAAAGTTCTGCACCACATTAACCAGGCTGGGAAGCCCTGTTGACTAGAATGCATTATCCACATTAGATCGTTAATGGCAGCAGGAGGCAAAAGCTGTAACTCACGCGCTGAAATTTTATCAACCCCACGGGCGCTTCTGGCTTTCAAAGAATGGATGGCTTGAATCCACAGCTCGAGATCCGGTGGGCATGGGGTAATGTCACAATGTGGCATATGTGACAACAGTGTCTGGAGCTCTTCCGGGTAAGCAATGGGTTCTTGAGTCCAAAATGGTGACCAGAAGTCATTTAGTGCTTGGAAGATTTTATCAGGTTGGCAGATTTCTTGCCGCTGTGTGATTGTGACTTCGTCTGGCCAATCTTGATTCGCATGGGGTTTAACTTGGAGATAATAATTATCCACAGCTAAGATGGTAGCTGGGATGTTGTTTATCTCCAGTTTGTATGCGGCATTGAATCTTTGGCAATTGTCAGCATAGAGGATGAGGCAATCCTCTTGTGGAACAGGCATTGCTTGTGCGGTTTCATTGTGAACTATCACTTCCACTTCGTCTCTGGAAACATCTTTCAAGCGCTGGAAAGCATGGTGGTATCCACCGGAGGTTTCATCCACATGTCTCTTATAGCTAAGTTTTTTCAACCATATGGCATGGTCTTTTTGCAAGGCTATTTTTGTCTCATGTCTAGCGATCTGAATGATAGTATGGACCAGGTCTATAGATGGCAAATTCCAGGGGAGAGGGCCTATTTCAGGGTGGCTAAGGGCCCATTTTGGGAAGTTACCTTTAAACCCTGTACTTCTCAAAGCTGATCGCCATTCTTGGATTAAGGATGGTGGCTCTGGGTGGCCAGCTTGGATTCTCTTGAGTCCCCGAAGGACGGAATCAAGTCTGCGAACTTGCTTGACTTTTTTGTGCGTGGCAAAGGAATGAATTTCAATTTCAGGATTGAACTCCCCACTTCGTGGTGTGCCTACTGGTGGGCTGCCTGAAGCAACCTTTGGCTTGTCTGGCTGACATCTTCCTCTGTAAGCCCGATGGAGTCCTCGGGTGGCTTCTAGCGGAATACCTTCAACCTGGGCTTGGGTTGTACGCAAGGCTTTATCTACTGCACTCTCGATAGTCAAACCCCATTCAGGTAGGTCAGTGGGATGTCCCCTTTTTTGGGTTACCTGTGCATAAGCATTTCGCAGGTGATCTGGATCTAATGGAAGGTTTGCAAAGGTGCGAGGCATTTTAAAAACCAAAAATGGATCTTGGCAAACTGGGAAAGTAATTTCGAAGGTAACCACTTTATGGGTATCAAACCATTGGTCATTTATGACCTGAATGGAAGTGAGATGTCGCTGGATTTTTGGACACAGGAGGGCGTTATCAGGATGGGTGACATTCCGGCACGTGGGGTCCATTGTCCGGTTATATTTTTCTTGGTGCAGCATCTTAAGGTCCTTAAACCCTTGAGCTTCAAGTTCTGTGGCACAAGTGAGGGCCATGGGGTCTGAATTGAAATCTCCCAAGATTATGGTGGGCAAGTCTAGTTGGTTCGCAGCTTTGAGAGCTTCTAGTATTAAGTCAGCATTAAACTGTGCAGATCCTCGTTGGCCATTGGGAATTCCATAAACAGTGACCAATTGTATGGGTGTCCGGTCGCAATAGACAACACTATGCAGAATTCTACATGAAGCTGACCAATCTTCAGGAATTGTGCCCACCGCTTTGCGGGCTGGCAAGCTGGTGATCAAGGCCGTGCCGGCCGCTTTTCCTTTCAAGCTACTTTCTCCGTCACTACGGTCCCGGTGCGTCTGAACTGGTGGGCACCAGAGAACTTTGGTGGGTTTGATCAATTTAGCAAAAGTGGATTGGCCCTGGGATGTCGCAGCAGTCTCTGCCGCAGCGATGATGTGGAGGCCAAATTTTTGTTGAATCTGCTTATAGGTTCCAGCCTTTGAAACAATGGAAGTAGGATTCGTGATCCCTATTCGGATGTTGGTATCTGAAGGGCCTGGATGACAAGCTTCTCCAACCCTTGCGGCATGAGTCCATGAATGCCAAAATGGCAGGCTGCAAAATGGCTTACTATACAAATATTGACTTTCGTGGCAAAAGATTGTCACGGCCCCAGCCATGTTGTTTCCCCTTGTGGGGGCAAATGCATCAACTATGGTAGCAAAGCATTCTGTCGAATGCGGACCAATGCTATGAGTAGGATACATATCGGCAAAGATTGTGTTCCATTCTGCATTTGAAGGATATTCAGCACGGGTCACTGTAACCACCAGCAACAGTTTAAGAAACACAAGGCATGCAAATGATTTCAACTTCGGAAACCAATCTAATTTACTTGGAAGGGCTAGTCAGCCCATGTTCTCATCTTCGTCGTCAGGCTTGCTACGTTTTCCTGCTTGCTGAAACAGGGATTTCAGTTCACGGAATTGGCTGTCCATGGCCTTGGAGTGCTGTTGCATTGTCTGTGCCAAGCTTGAGTCCATTTCTTTTTGCATGGTTTGCATGGCTACCTTGATCTGCTGAAATTCGGCTTGTTCACGCTGTTCCGCGATGATGAACTGCTGTTTCACTGCCTGGCTGTGCTCATCATGTTTGGCTGCCAATTTGTTCAAATCATCTCGCAACGTGGCAATTGTGGCCTCTTGCGCTGCAAATCGAGCATCAATAGGCCCCCCAGTGGTTCTGGCAGCTGGCATTGGAACTGCATTGGATGTCGTATTGGATGAAGTTGGTTTCCAAAAAGTCCAAGGGTCGATTCCTTGTTGCCAAGGGTCTTGATGAGCAGTTTCACTTGGGTCAACCCTGGTACGAGGTCCAGTAAGGATCTTGTTGGATGGTGCACTGCGTGGCTCAAGAAAACGCACTAGCAATGGGCTACTATTATACATGAGCAGGCCATCTGGTGGTGGCTTTGCGGCCTTGACGACCCAGCTGGTGGGACCGATGGCTCTGAAAGGCTTGCACTCCCACTTTTGGGATTTTGCCCACTGCATGATTGCCTGTTGAGATGTTCCAAATGGCAAGCCCTCTAACTTATAGGTCATGTTGCCTGAAAAGTCAGCAGGAGGGTCAACATTGGGATACAATAATGCCCATGCAGCATCGAAGTCTTTGGAATGGAACCTGAGGCCTAGCGCGCCATTTCGACCCCGAACTAAGCCCTGGCAGTTTGCAGTCTGAGTGCTATATCCTAAGGATTTCGCCATGTCAGTTTTGGTCCAAATGACCCTGAAGTCCGTAGCAACTCGCCCACTCGGCAGCTTTGGTGTGACAAACAGGCCATTAAATCCTGACTTTTGCATCATCTTTGGTGCTGCCGAATGCTCAATGGTTGTATGAACCTGAATGGATGTCGCCTGAGCTGGTGAAGCAGCTGCTTTTCCCTGTCTGAGACTTCTCCCCCAGATGGCATGTATGGAGGTATCTAAGGCATCGGCTTGCAAAATGCGCCTGATGAATCCCATGGTTCCTGAAATGATGTCTTGCCATTGATGTTCTTTCCATGTGTCTTTGTACAACGTAATGGCAAACAGTTGACAGGCATCTGACTGGATCTGCGTTGTGGCTCCCTTGTTGATTTGAATATCTTTACCACCCAACTGGAACATTTTCCCATGCAATAGCACTTGGTGTCCATGAGGATTGGTACATGGAATGGTCACTTCTTCTCCTTTCATGTCTGTTGGTGGCAGTGGCCCGAGTGCAATTAAGGCGAGCTCATCCGTGCTAGTTTTTTGTCCTGCATGCAAGAAAGGGAGTGCATCAGCGGCATTCATCAGAGCTACACCTGTGGCTTGTGGTCGGATGCTGGAAATTTGTACGGCATCAGTTCCGTCATCGTTGGTGAAAAACCCAAATGTGATTGTGTAATCCTGCGGTCGGATGCTGAATTCTGGCTTCTTCTTTTTCTTATTCCAAGGTGCTCCCGCAAAGGCTTCACGTGTGGTGGAGGCAGCAGGCTGTGGAATGTCAATCTTGTGTTCACGGCATAATTGCAAAACTTCCTGCAAACGTTCGGATGCTTTGTTTCTGGCAGTGATGGTCTGAAGTCTTTGCAAATTGGTTTTCTGCACTATGCTGTCAACAGTGGCAGTGGTCCAACTGAGTTCATAGCCCTGGTCCAAGAGCGTTGTGGCAATTGCATTTTGCATGACTGCTTTTTGCTGTTGTTTGGTCCCACCCCCTCTCAATGCTGCAGTGGCAAAGAGGATGACTGCATGTTGTCTGTGTGGTGATCCTTGGAGTTGACCAATCATGGTGTCCGAAGGCTGGGTCTTACCATTACTGACCACGCGCAGCGGTGTGTTGTGAATGGCAGGTGAGAAAGCAAATTGAAGCAGCATTTGCACTGTTTGGATTGATGTGTCGGCGGGGAGCATGCCTCGCCACACTGGTCGATCCCATTTGATCAAAACCTCAGTCGCTGTAGTGCTGGTGTCAACTGCCGCATTGAGCAGTGCTTTGGCTGCCAAAACAGCCAGTGCATCTCGGAAAATAGGAATCGGGCAGGTACCTTGATTCGGGATGGCAGTGAACCGAAGTTCATTGGCTTGATCTTCACATCTACGTCCCAGTTGATGCAATGAATCAGGTTGAATGCTATTGGTCCAAAACTCTTTCATGATGGCAATGCAAGGCTGGCTACCTTGAAATTGGATCACAAAAGTGTCATCATCATGGCTCTGGAAAAAGTTGGTGGTGATTTGTTGATTGGCCGCTGCATAAAAAGCCAAATGTTGAGGCAAAGTGCCCGGTTGCAATGGCTGATCCAACAGGACTGTGGAAAACTTCGGTTTTGATATGATGTCCATCTGTCCGTACTGGTCGTACAGAATAGGTGCAATGCTCTTGATCCGATCCTGTTTCATCAATGGTTGATCTGGGTTGACGGAGGTGATGGTGAGTTCTCCGTCAATGAGGGATACTACGCACTGATTTGAAACTTCGGGAATGCAAGCTGGCACAGTGTCAGGTCGCTGCATGATGGCAGTTCTTCTGTCTTCCACTGATTGGAAAGTCAACTGATATTCATGTGCCCATACTCTTTCAATCACACTTCCAGGCAGGTCCGCACTATACCAAAAGGTACTGTTGTGGGCTGCTTTCAATTCCCCTTGGAGGAATGGATGCCATGGGTCAACGTCATGCTCTGGCTCTTCGGATGTGTCGGATGCATCTGTGATGGTGATGACGGATGGCGCAATCCTACGTGCAATGGCTTCAGGAATCTGGTCATGTAGGAGCAGTCCATGATCTGGCAACCACACATGCATGGTGTCGTGTTGGAAGGCCCATCTATGCAACAATTCCACATGCGTTTGAAAGCTGTGTAACATGAGTGTGTCACGGTGTGTAAGGTAGTATCCATTGGCCATATCAATCATCTGACATGCTGATGGAACAACCTGGGATGCATGGAAAAATGCGCAAACCTTCTTCAAATCAATTGGTGACTGCAAAATTCTGTTCATTCCATTGACCAATAGCACAAGGGCATGTTGAGTCGAAATCATGTTGCCCAAGAGTTGATTGGCTTCAGCTTGATTTGTGGGCAAAAAACATCCCTCAAAAACACCGTGGATCATCGCAATTTCAGCAGCATGCCAAAATCGAAAACCATTTGGGGCATTCCCATCCGCAACAAAATGGCCAAAATATCCATGGCTTTGCAAAAGACTTGAATCAATGCAGTGCTGTGAACCATATCTGGCCATGAAGGTGGGCAATATGTCACCTGCTTGATAAATGCGTGATTTCAATACCTCGGTTGATGATTTCCCTGGCATGTTCTTGGCAAATCGGACATCGGATGCAACCTGTTTGACAGGTTCTGTGACAGCAGTTTGATTGACCATTTCGGCTGGCAAGGTCATTTTCGGAAACGGATGCTGGTTGTGTTCTATCTTTGGCCAATTCTGCAAAGGACAAAACGGCAGATTGGAATGGACCCGAATAGCCAGCCCCAACCACCTCACACGTGAAGTGTATGTCAGATCCTGCAAGTCCAAAGTTTTCTGCATGATCAACCGAAAACCGACATGATGCAAAGTCCTGATGATTTCTTTTTTGTGAGGGTGGTGATTGAATCCCAGTACCTGTTCAATAAGTATCATGTGTGGTCGATACCATCGGCACTCAAGAATTGCCTTCATCAGCATTTGGCCATCCTCGCTATTCAGTCCGGGTGGATGGGCTGCTCCACTCCATGGAGGGCATGGTGCAGAGATGGTGATCATGTGTGGTGCCCATGTGGCCAATGGAAGTCTCAGGCGTGTGTCAAAAACATCGGCCAAAACAATCCAATTCTTCTTGTTATCAAACGATCCTGCATGCAAAAACTCAGTACCAGGGATGAAACCAGTCTTGTGGGTGATTGCAAACGCGATGGCTGTTGGCAAACAATGTTCAACACTTATAAACTGACTCTGGACCTCACAGTATTGGCGGATGACACTACCGGCTGCTTTCCAACCCCCAAAACCTCCTGCAAACAACTCAGCCACTCGAAATGGCTGATCTTGGTCAGGTGATGGTAGCGGAGCCCATGAGGATGCATGATCGTAGATGTAGGTATACATGAACTGGTCCCGATAGGACAAGTGTTCTTGCACATCAAAAATCCAAATAGGCACATGCAGTTTGGGTGGCTCAGTAGCTTTCCAAATCAACAGTTGCTGGCTCTCCAAGTTACAGTCAGCTGGGATTTCAAGCATGTCCATGTTGAAAGTTCCAATGCCTAATCCTTCTGGAGCGATTTGGGTGAATTGAAATGCAAACTTTCCAAACTGAGGATACACTTCATCAACAGTGATCAACAGGTTGTTTCTTCGCTTGAATGGCAAACATCCTTTCGTTCCCAAAACATCATAATCTTCCAGGATCTTCTCATACGACATGGCTCATTCGCTTAGTCTCAGAAACTAAGACAGGATTGGCACGTGAAGCCTGAGCCCAAATCCT
>Ga0126342_10022866_pt1 | contig 10279 bp, 4 predicted proteins | sample Cyp1metagenome_FD_92528 | JGI IMG/M metagenome (GOLD analysis project Ga0126342, IMG submission 92528) | Coral microbial communities from Lord Howe Island, Old Settlement Bay, Australia - Cyphastrea 1 metagenome | ecosystem: Host-associated > Invertebrates > Cnidaria > Coral ... | reverse complement strand
GCGACTGCTATATTAACAAATGTCATTGAGCATTTAGTGTTGCTGTTTTGCCCCCCAATAAGCACGCCTTCACCGCCAAAGCGGTGTGGGCGGATTTCTTGGGAAGATGTCACCTGCCAAAAGAATCAGGTTTTTGATTGATCATAAGCATAAGTTCTGCAGACTGAGTAACCATAAGCAGCAGGTTGATCCTCAGAGGATACTGGATCAGTAGATATTTTCAGAGGGATAACCATGGTAGAGGATACTATTCAGATGTTATTATAGATGGTTATCCCATTATACTGTACCATCTGTACATGTTCTGATGGCCAATGGGTGTTGTAAGGGACATTTCGGCAAGGGGTATGATCAAACATGCAGGCTGTTGAGCACAGCACAGCCAGCTTGAATGTTGCATAAATGGGTTTGTCTGAGAATACGGTATCCGCAAACAATGCTATAGAAAATGATCTTCCAATATATTCCCAATGAACAAATTTTGATGCGGAGTATCACGGTAACACGGTATCCCTCATTTTCAGGCATTCCTCAATATCATATTGCTGTTGACACAGTGACACACATCATACATCATTATATTCATTTATATACCCATGATATCCCCCAAGTTGGTTGGTTTTCCAACCAACCATGTGGCTGTTGATGAAAATTCCCGAGTCAACATATCACCACCATGTGGGGTAACCATACCCCATATGATTGTTGGTTAAATCATTGGATTAATTCCTTGCAATCATGGTTATATATGCAAATGATGATCATATTTTGAAACCATTGGGTAAACTCTACAACCGCTGAAATTCCCATGTCACAAAATTGGTTGATTCAATCCCCAATTGACAGCTGACCTCAAAAAGAGAGCGGGGCAGATTTTTTTTGGGGTTTACCACATTGCATCAATTCTCAATCATTCTCAATCCAAAAAAGATATTGCACATCCTCTAGTAAACTATACAATATAAGTATGGACAATCACCCTTTTTAACAGGTAAATGATCGAAAAAAAGGGGCCTTGGCTTCCATAGCAAATTGTTAGTTTACCTAATATTATATAAATCCCTTCCTGAACGTCATTAAATCCCCAAAAGCCCATCAATATTTCCGTCAAATCATGGTCGAATCCCCACGGTTTGATGCAAAAATCCGTCAGGAACGCACCATGCAGCGACGACACCTGAGCGACGCTGCGGAAGAAGTACGAGAGCAGGCAGGGCAGTGGCCAAAATGTGGGATTTGACCATGAAAAATGGCGGTTTCAGGGTTAAACAGTAGTGATTTAGCCAGCAAAAATGGCAATTTAGCCATGACAAATGATGATTTGATTATGAAAAATGGTGGTTTCAAAATCAAATGGTGATTTTCATGGGGATTTCATCGTTGCTCATAACCATCAACATAAGCATCAAACATGGGAGGTACAATATAGCCATTGAATATTTTTGGTTTCAATCAACAAAAATAGGAGGCAGAACATGTTGTGCGCAATGCGTTTAGCCCAACAAAAATGGAGACTAAAAATCAAGAAATGTAACATTGGCGATTTTACAGCCACCAATTTGGGCATGGTGACCCCACGAATATGATGTCATATGGCGACCCAATGGCATACACCTCAACTGGCTATGTATGGTTTGTAATACCCGCAGAATTGGGATGGTCCAAGCCACTCATACTTCAACTTGACGGGAGCCTCGGCTTGCATTGCGCTCTGATCTTATTTGGGGTGTTTGATATGCTGGGGCAGCCCCCCTGATCAGCATATCAAATATTAGCTGGTCTTGCTGTTGGATGAATAAATATGTATATACATATATATATATACACATTACATTTGGGTCGTAAGTTGCAACCCGCCGTCGAGATATTTATTGATGATTGCCCGTTGCCATTACTTACTTTCCTTACTCTTGTTGGCAGGCCATCTCGCATTGGGTTGTTGGCTATTTATCCAATCTTCCTGGTGAATGCTGACCAAAAAAAGTCATAGAATCCCCTGGGTTGCTCGGTCATATACCCTGCAATTGGTGTTTCATTCCCCCCAAAAATATTAATTTTGTTGTATAACCTGCCATGTTTGTTGACAACCCCCCAACTCTTGCTGGTCAAAGACCCTTTTCGTAGGCTGCTGTTTTGTTGCTCAAAGTAGAAACATATCAGACTTATTTAGACTTATTCAGTGACAACTTAAATTTTTAATAGATGTGGAAACACCATTTGCAGATCATTTTCCTAGGGTTTCCCCATGGGTTTTCCATATCTGTCCACATCTACGTTAGTTTACCCCAGGGAAACTCTCCAGAGTGTCAGTCTGTTCCGGAGGCTCGAGCACTGGAGGTCGGGGAACCCAAAGTTGGTCGCGACCCTCATATACAGTAAGTATATATATACACATACAGCATATATATATATGCAGACAGTCTTCATACAGTATATTAATTATACTGCAGAGTGTATATATATATGATGATGATGAAACTATAAATGTATAGATACTAATACGCATTCAATCAACATGTTTGTTTGGGCTGCTTCACTCCAATTCGAGCAAATTTCATCAGCAGAACGGAGGCTTGAAAACCACCTTTTCGAGGCAATGCCAACATGAGACCTGAGAGTTGACCAATGGGTGTCACCAATTCCTCAGGAATAGGGGGGAAGCCAACAAGGATCATTCTTGACATCAGGATATATCAGGATTATTCTTGAATTTTGGGTTTAGAATCTAGAATCTAGACACATACCCCACGAAATACTTGGAGATGGGCCGAAGCTTCTGAGCAACATCAAATTTATCAGGTGTTTGATAGAGTTTTACCCATTTAAACACATGATAAAAGAACATGTACTAGATATTTACTGTAACTCATTTTTTTTTCGTTTCTTCCGACATCAGGAACTATTGACGAAAGAATTTCTCATCAATTCAGAAAGAACCGAATTAGTTTAAAACATATTCTGATCATTACAATCTACAATGCATGGAGACATAGAGATATAATCAATATTAATCAATAGTCTTTTGGATTTTTGCAAAAATTCTACTGAAAACCTGGGAATTGTATGATTGATGATTGACAAATATAAGAGCTGTGGCCAAAACCTCAGTTTCATTCCTTTGTAGTAACATAGGTCTTCTGCGAGCACTTCCGCGCTACTTCCGCGACCACAATTTGCACTTCTGCGGAAGCTGCCCGACTATAATTTACTTCTGCTCTGCTTCCGCGGTGCGTTGCCCAACAACAAGTTCACATTACGGGTCTCTAGATAACGTGTCAGCTCCTGCTCCTCTCCTCTTCTGCTCCTGTTTGCCTCCTTTCATAGCCAGCTGCCAGACTCTGCGTGCCCACCACCCCACATCAATAATTATCTCGTCCCAAAACAAAGCAAACAAAGCTCCCTAGCAACTATAGCCTACAGGCCTATAGGGGCTTGGAATTGCACTGTTTGCTTTTGCAGGGCTTCCGCGAAGCTTCCGTGGTGGATGTAGGACCTATTTTTCGGGTTCCGCGACGCTTACGCGTTGGGTTTTTCTTTCTACGAAGCGATTTTGCCTTAAATGTAAAAAAAAAACCTATCCGTATTTATATTTAGTGAAATCTTTCCGATTCTGGATAAATATTATAATTAATTTGGGAAAAATATTAGGTAATATTATTTAATTTATATTTTTATATATGGGATAAATTTAAAACTATATATTTATAAATAACAAATTAGGGACGTATTTAAAAAAGCAAATTGGGTTATTATTATATAAGAAATTAATTTTATTTATATTTTATTATTACGAATTATAAAACTAATAAATGGGGATATAAAATATAAATATATTAATTAAATATATATATGAAATATTTATTAATAAGATTTAATATTATATATTTTGAGGTTTTCGAATAAATAATTATTTGGAATAATAAATGGAATATATTAATGGTTTTATTTTTGTAATAGGTTTTAGGTATATATATTAATTTTTACGAATTATTTATTATATTGTTATTTTTGGTATATATTAGTAAAACTATTTTATTTTTACTTATAATATTTTTATTATTAAAACTATTTATGCGTGGATTATAATTTTATTATGGTTGGTAGTTGGTAAATATTTTTATTATTTTTTTTTTGGTTTATTATTTTGGTACATTATTATTGTCGCTATTGGCCTTACGGGACTAATAATATCCGGTCGCAGGCTTCAAATTTATAATAAATTTATTAATTCCCGACATATAATATTAATGGGTATTTTATACATCTAAATTTAAGGCATAAAATTGCTTAATAAGATTTTAGTACATCCGTTTTTCCGTCTATCGTCTGGAACGGATATGGATGTGAGGGAGCGGAACGGGGTGGAAAAGGGGATCCTAAATATTTGATTTTGTTTAGGCCGCATTTTATACATAGAAATAATAATATATTAAATAAATTATTTTATTTCGTATAATTCCTACCATGACATTTATATATTTTGTTACTAGTAATTTTTTTGGTATTTTATTTGATATTTTCTGATATTTTAGTTGGTATTTTATTTAATATTTTTTTTGATATTTTTTTTGGTATATTTTTTAATATATTATTTACTTAATTTTTTTGATATTTTATTTGGTAAATATTTTGGTATTTTATTTAATATATTTGCGATATTTTATTTAATTTTTTTTAAAATATTTTATTTGGCATACCTTTTGTTATTTTTATTTGGTATATTTTTTAATATTCTATTTGGTATATTTCCTGGTATTTTATTTGGTATATTTTATGGTATTTTATTTAGTATATTTTCCTATATTTTAGTTAAGATTTTATTTGGTATATTTTTTATTATTTTATCTGGTTTTTGAGGTCTAGGGTCGGAAGGTCCCAGATTGGGGTTTAGCGGTGCATACTGAGCTCGGTAGGTCCCAGGTTGAGGTCTAGCGGTGTGTACTGAGCTAGGAAGGTCCCAGGTTGAGGTCTAGCGGTGCGCACTGAGTTGAGAAGGTCCTAGATTGAGGTCCAGCAGCGCGTACTGAGCTCCGAAGTTGGTGAAGAGCTTGGCGAAAAATTGGCAAAACGGAAGTGGAGGTGGAAGTTGATGCAGATATGATCGAAGAGAAATTGGAGGAAGAAATAGAGGGAGGAAACGAAGGAGGAGGACAATAGTTCTGATAAAATTTAATATTCTTACCTGACAGATGGAAAATAAATATAGATATCTGATCCGTATTTTTTTAAGGATTTATAATAAAATAGAAATTATTCTGATATTCCTATTATTTTCAATTTTTTATCTGCTATTATTACTACTAAAATTATTACCACTAGTAAAGGGAGTAATTAAAAAAAATCAGCACCAGCAGCAATAGTGGCAAAAATTAAAAAAAAAAGCAATAACAATAAAAATAGCAATAATAAAAATACTAATACTAATGTAAATCAAAATAGAATTAGTTATGTAGTAGTAGTAATTACGGTAATATTAGGAATAATAGGAGGAATAGGAATAAAAATAAGAATAGGAATAGGAATAATAACAAAAATAATAAAAAAATAATAATAAGAATAAACATAAAAATAGATTCGGATTTTTATATTGATATTTGTTATGGTATAATTGGATTCGGGTATGGATTGAATATGGATTGGGATATATTATTTTGACCGGGTTTTCCATTATTGTATATTTATTAGATAAAATAAAAATAAATAAAAAATATAATTATAATATTATTAAAAATAAAATAATATTTAATGGAATTTTTAAATTACATTTATAATATTATTAATAATTAATTAATTAATATTTATCTAATTATATATTAAATAATATAAATAAATAAAATTAAAATCAGCAGCGGGAACAAAACCAACAGGAGTACTAACAAAAGCGACAGCAGTAGCAATAACTCCGGGGAGGAAGATAATTTGTAATCGTAATATCAATAATAATTCGGAGATAATGGAGGTAGCGACAACATCGGAGGTAATGGAAACAATATAATAATAATAATAGTAAAAAAAATATCAAAAATACCAATATATATAATTATAACATTATTAAGAGCAAAAACAATATTTAATGGAATTCTTAAAATAAATTTATAATATTATTTATAATTAATTAATTAATATTTATCTAATTATTAAATAATATAGAAAAATAAAATCAAAATCAGTAGTGGGAGCAAGACCAATAGGAGTATTAACAGAAGTGACAACAGTAGTAATAATTCCCGGGAGGAAGATAATTAGTACTAGTAATTACAATATTAATAATAATTCGGAGGTAACGGAGGCAACGACAATAACGGAGGTCATGGAAACAATATAATAATAATAACGATAATAATAAAAAGATAAATTAAAAAAAAATATATAATTATAGTATTATAAAGAATAAAATAAATAATTATTAGAATTTTTTAAATAAATTTATAATATTATTAAAATTAATTAATTAATATTTATCCAATTAAATAATATAACCAAAAATCCATTCAAAATCAGTAGAGGGAACAAGACCAACAGGAATACCAATAGAAGTGACAGTAGTAGCAATAATTCCCGGGAGGAACATAATTAATAATCGTAATATATATAATAATTCGGAGGTAACGGAGATAACGACAATAATGGAGGTAGTGGAAATAATATAGCAATAATAATAATAAAATAAAAATAAATTAATTTAAAAACCAATAATAATATTAATAAAATAATAATATTAAAACTTAATATTATTATTTTTTTAATAAAATATAAATATAAATCAAAAAAATAAATAATATATAAATCAAAATATAAATCAAATAATATAAATTATATAAAATCTTAAAACATTAATATATATTTTATATTTTAAATTATATATATTAATTATAAATAATTAAGTAAAATAATATATAAATAAATATAATTTTATCCTAATTATTATTAAATATATATATTTTATTATTTAATAATTATTATAATATCCCGATTTAAATTTTATCTATAAAATCAAAACCCTTATTTTGTATAAAAATGTCAAAATTCCTAACCTCAACCATTATAAAATAATAAATCATCATAATAACATAATATTAATGCAAAATAAATATTATTTTTTTATTATAAAATTATTTAGAGAAAAATATCCACCAATATAAAATAAAAAATATTTTTTATTATCAAATTATTTCAAAAAAATATTACACCATTACAAAAAAAAAGATTTTTTTCATCAAATTATTTAAAGGTAATATTTCCGAAGAAAAAATTTATTTATTACAAAATAAAATTAGAATTTTAAATATTATATTATAATAAATAAATATTTTTATTACCAAAAATTAAAAAAATACATCATATAAATCCCAAGATATAAATACAAACCCCTAAATCATTCCCATTTTTTTCATTTTAATTTATATCCAAAAATACCTTCAAAACGAAATACAAAATCTACCATTTTATAATTAAAATTTAAATAAAAATATTATAATTATTTATTTATTATTAATATATTAAATTATATAAATAATATATATTTATTTTTCATAATAAAATATAAATTATATAATATTATATAATTTTCAAATTCATATTATTTATTCTAAATTTAATTTAATATTTTTAAGATTATAAATTTATATTTTAATTTTATAATTTAATTTATACATATATATAAATAAAATAAATTTAAATATCCCGAATTATAAATCTAAATTTAATAATATTTTAATTTAATATTCGAAATATATGAATTATTCAAAATTCCTTATTTAAAATTTACGTAGGAATTTCCGATTATTTATATTTCCAAGGTTCTGGTTATGTTGCAATAATTTCAAATAATTAGCTTACGCATTTCCTATGGCAAAACAACATTGGGAATATGTAACGATTCTGATATATAAATGTGGGGAAAGTCAAAAGCCTTGGCTGAAGGCTAATCTGAGGGGATGGGGATGCGGGGCTTTGCAACCGGGGATAAAAAGGAGATTTCTCATACTAGGTACAAGAACCTGCAAGTTGCCGCAGCCGGGCGAGCGAAGAAACAAGCGACCTTGGCAGAGAAAAATCATCTCTAGTGCAACCTGCTGCCAAGGGGAGGCCAGCAGGTTGGGGGGAGTGTGAAAGGATGTGCACAGCCCTTAAGGTGCACGCGTCACATGGGTAGAGCCGCCTTGAGTAGTGGCTGTGCTCACTTGTATGGGTGGGTAGAGAAAACCTAAGCGTAGATTCACTTGCAAAGGATTGCAAAGGAACCACGATGGGCCAGGGGTCAGTGAATGCAACCTTCGCTTACGACTAGCTTACGGATTGCTTACGCCGAGCTTACGGCAAATTCCGATCTCATAAAAAAACTAGGGCCGTGAATAAAGTAGCATTCGTTCTGGTCTGCTTTCCCTACATGCAATGGCATCATCATCATCATCAACAACAACATCATCAACAACATTCAATAACATGCACCAAACAAAGCACACAAGCTTATTTAAACCCCAGCTCTCATGGCCCGACATCGACTTCCGAATGGCTTACGGCAACATGTTTGTGACCAATGCTTACGTCAAACCTTTCGCACTGCTTACGAAACCCAAGGAAAGTCTTACGGCTTGATGGAATTTATTTCCTGCCCAATACTAAACAAGTAAAGGGGAATTTAGAACGCTGCGCATATATATATATATCCAAATTTATCCAATAACTTTGCGGTATTCTAAACTTCAATCCGCCGCTATAACATATCTAAATTATCATTGTCCATTCTAAATCATTCCTTAAATTTCCATAAATTTCCATATTCCTATTTTATTATATTTCATTTATGCATTTTTCATTTCGAGATTCATGATTTCGCGACCTGTCAATTCACAGTTGCTGATTCCATTTCCACCCATAAATGCTCCCAATTTCAAGATAATTATATAGGTCACTGACGGTGGAATTGATCCATGACCCCGCCTCTCTGAAGCTTGTGGTGGAGGGCGGCCACTGGAAATCCAGAAAGGCCATCTCGCTACCTGTGCGTGTTCAATACATAGATCTCGCATGAATTTGACAAGATCTTGGAATTGCCAGCGTAGAGTATCCATGAATACCCCTCGATTTCAAGCTTTCAAGCATTTTTCGGATTTGGGGATGGTCCGAATGTCCCCTCCTCTATTTTCCAACTTCTATGAACTAATTACTATGCTGATTTCTTCGGCCACACAATTCAATACCATCACTTTCGGGGCTTGGCCATGAGGTGTCTCTAATTCAGTGGATTTCCATAAAGCGAAGACAACCAGTAATTCGGTTGGTCAATTCCATGCGACAACCACTGAAGGGAAGGGGCACCCATACATGTGCCATGGCTCTTCTCGTCAGAGTCTGGCCAGGCTGGTGAAGTTGGAAACACCAATCCGTATGGTTGCACGATTACGATTGAATTAGAACTCCCAATTTGTGCTATTAGGATTCTATAAATTTGCCAATCTAGGTTTGAAAAGAATAACACCTGATGAAATGGATTGCGTATGACTCACTTCGACTTTGCCAGTTCGTGCTCCATCCCAAACAATGAGGTCTAAGCGCTGGTTGGTGGGAAACCGCGTACGGGGTGGGATCATCATCCAACCAATTCCGGAAAATATCCCCACTTTCATCCACTTTCATGCTGCTTTGGGAGAAGCAAATTGCTGGTTGAATCCCAATTCACAATCCTTAGTTTTTGCAGGACTTCATCCCAATGCTTGCTGGTAACAATAACACAGCAACAACCACCATTATTGCTGCTTAGACCACCATTCTTGGTGCTATACTCCCCGTCTTGAAGGATGTTGAAGGTATACCAGATTCTCACACCCAAGCGGATATTGTTGGTCATGTCACCATTTTTGATAGTTATATACATATACTTATATATATATACTTAAATATAGACTTAGATATATACTTAAATATATACTTAAAAATATAATTATTTATAGTTATATATAGTTATATATATAGTTATATATATACAGTTATATATAATGTATGTATATATATATACAGTTATGTATATATATAGTTATGTATATATAGTTATATATATATAGTCATATAAATAGTTATAAATATATATATAGTTATATATATTTAGTTATATATATGGTTATATAAATAGCTGTGCATATATGTAGACTTATATATATAGTTGTATATATAGCTATATATATAGTTATATAAATAGTTGTAAATATAGTTATATATATATAGTTATATTATATATATAGTTATATATATAGTTATATATATAGTTATATATATAGTT
>Ga0126342_10022865_pt1 | contig 10279 bp, 8 predicted proteins | sample Cyp1metagenome_FD_92528 | JGI IMG/M metagenome (GOLD analysis project Ga0126342, IMG submission 92528) | Coral microbial communities from Lord Howe Island, Old Settlement Bay, Australia - Cyphastrea 1 metagenome | ecosystem: Host-associated > Invertebrates > Cnidaria > Coral ... | reverse complement strand
GCTCAACGTAATTGTCAGAAGAAATCGAAAATCACTCCAGTATACTTATTTTAAAAAGCACGCTATTTACTCAGTCTTCAAAACAAGAAAGAGAAAAACGTCGGTTTTGGGGGGGGGGCTAGCATATATATATATGTGTGTGTTGGCTTTGTCTGTTCGCAAACATTTTTTGGGGTCAAATTCAGCTCGAAAGCTCTGGCCAGCCTCGGCTGGCCAGCCAAAAGGCCGCCTCAAACCTCGCCAGGGCAGGACGGGAGAAGCACGTGACAGAGGCAACTTTGAGACGTGTCTATGACAAAGCTGGGTGATCGTTGAAATTGTATGACTTACTGGTGCTAAACGCAGGGAATGGATGGGAGTGATCCATAATCACTAATCATCATCCCAGAAACCCCCAGCCCCATCCATTCCCTACGTTTAGCACCAGTAAGATGAAATTGGCAAATCACCACAATCAGGTCAAATTCCGTAGTCAGTGTCAAGTCATATAATATCATATAATCATCGTACTCATGCTGGTAGATCATCAAGTCAGCCGTGTGTTCAAAAGACGGAAATGTATCACGATCTACTCATGAACTCCTGATAATCCACACAAACTTGTTGGCTTGCCTGTTGAAACGATTGAAACTGCTGGTTTCTCAGCTTTCCCGGACGTCAAGGGCTAAATTTGGACCCCACAAGTTGCTGTTCATCGCTGTCCCCACCACTTTTATGGGCGAAATCCCGTGGTAAATCCACAGATTGGAAGAATTTGACCTGCCCCTGGTGAATGTTTTCGGTCCTGAAGTCCCCCCTGGCCCGGTTTGGACCGCCCAAAATGGAATGTCCCCACCCCCTCTGTACCAAGCGTCGGAAAAGCCGCAAGGATGCAGCTCAAGTGGATCTGGCAAATCTACCTCCCCACCCAAAAACCAGCTTTCAGTGGAAAAAATCCACCATTTTTGAATAGGTAAATCATGGTAAATCCACGTATTACATCACCATTTTCAATGGTGATTTTTGTATGTTCACCAGTGGAAAGTTAACGCGGCTGGCTGAAGTTAAAATGTCCAAAACAAACAGATAGCTTCGTGCTAGACGCCACCGATCTACCGCCTAAGATCCGCATTGTCCTGAAATTGGCAAACAACATGGTGGATGCACTAAATTGCGTGGGCCAGTGACTAAAATCATTTATCAATACTGGAAATGCAAGCATTTGCCTATCTGGTCGGTGGCTTCAACCCCCCTCAAATATGAAAGTCAGCTAGGACTATGATTCCCAATATATGGAAAGTCATAAAATTCCATGGTTCCAAACCACCAACCAGCGATTAGATGTGAAAATGAACGACGCTTATTAATTTACTCTCGTACCTGATAATTCATCCCAAGTATCGATTCTGGGAGATCAAATGTAGAGTATCCCAGAAGATACCCTGAACTGTAAAGTGTGAAAAGCATGGGCTATTCGACAATGTCATGTGCAGAAATATGTTAACTGTTAAAACATGTTAAAACATAGTTTCTCTAGATGATCGAAAGAAGGAAAAGAACTCCTCCACATTGTTGGAAAAACCTGCGAAACGCTTCATTTTCTCAAAGACATGGTGAACTCCCCAACTTTTCCAGAGCACTTGTGTTACCGCTGGGCCAGTGGATTTGCCGTTTGGAGCCGACATGATCGGCGTCCACATCGATGGTGGATCTCCCCTTCCCACTGGTTTTCCCAAAACTCGCTGTGAGTCAAAGCGGCACCTGGATGGTACCCTGAGATAGATGCTGTATGTTCATTCTGTCATATGGTACGGTGGATGGTACCCTTCAGAATCCTGCATCAATTTTGGGATGGTTTATCCCAGTATCCCATCATCAAAAAGGCTTTAGTTCCCAATAGTTCCCCTGGATGGTCCATCCACGGTACCGCCCAGGCCTTTAGCTTAGCGGAAAGGTTCACCGCCTTCCCGGTGAGCCCCGGTTGAGCCGATGGCCACACGGCGTTCCGACCTCCAGGACCTGGCCCTGCAGACATGAAGTGATACGAGGGGGGAAACTGGCTGAAAGTGGACCTAGTATAGAATGTATGTGTATATATATATGTATAATATATATATATATATAATATTATAATATTATATATATATATCAAATCATATCGGTATATATGATAAGACACTTCCCCCCAGTGGCAAATATTTTACTACAATATAGGTAAAACCAACTCTGCAGCACTTTCACAATACCGCAAAACCTCAATTCGTTTCGTTCTACATGATGGGCGATCTTTAGCCTAAATCAATGAAAAATGGACAATCTGGTTTCTCATAGATCTGGGTTTGTCTGAAAATGGTATACACGAATCCAAACCCTCATGTTTTTTGGTTTCGCCATTTGGGGCATCCACCACCATGACACCATGACATCGCTGAAAGTGGCATCGCTTTTGACCGGTAAACCATCTATAAATGGTGATTTTCCATGGCTATTTTAAATAGCCAGATGGTAGGGGACCTTTGTGTCATTTCAACCAGGAGTCCCCTGGTTTACACACTCAACGACTCGCATGTCACTCTCCCGTACCCGTTTTTCATCATAGACCTGTCATTGACCAATTGCTCGTTCAACCGGGGCGCGTTCCGTGAACCTACCAAGTCCAAGAATGGGAAAGGAAACTCTACAGGGTTTACTCCGAATTGGCTCACCAGAACTCGCAAACCTTTTTTTCGGCTCAAACGCTCCACCGACGCAAGTCGTTACGTCTTGGACAGTGATGCCCCTGGCGCGTTCTCAAAATTGCCGAGGAAAAGCCCTACTTGTGGAATGGGAAACCACAGTAATTTTAGATACCCGTGATATGGCCAAAATGGACAAATCCCATACTCAATCAGGGTTCTGGGGGTGTTTTTCAACACTAAGAGAATGATACAATTATTGAGGTTCCGGCCGTCCGACGGATTAGGTATTTTGATATAAGACCATTCTTAATTTGGGACCACTGCCTGGAGTTACCCCATGCTTGGTAGAAAATGGTAGAAATGTCTACTGTTGTGTCCTTGTTGTATTTTTGCTTGAAGAATGTCTGATGATTCTGGCTTATCAAGATGTTTAGGAAACAAACTTCCGTGTCGCGGAGATCTGAGAAGTCAGACTCAGAGCAAACAAGAGAAGAGCAGAAAAGAGCGGAGAAAAAGAGCAAGGAAAAAAGAGGTTCGAAGAAAGAGCAGAGTAGAAAGGAAAATAAAGAGAGCAGAGTACAGTAGAAGAGAGAAAAAGAGCCCAGAAAGGAGTAAAGACAGCTGTGGGACAAGAGGAGAAGAAAAAGTAGAGGGAAAAAAGAGACAGGAGTAGAAATGAGAGCAGGGGAAAGAGAAGATAGCTGAAAGAAATGTGAAGAGAACAGGTCTCACAAACATTCGATAGCAACACTCTTTTGCCCGCTAGGCCACGGGTGCTTACCTGCTTACCTCCTGAAACTTCTGCCGTCCGTGCGCCGGGGTTCTACTTGTCACATGATATACGGTATATCACGTTGGACTGACTGGGAAAGGCAACACTTCGGGATGGTTTAGGCGTCGTAAGTTCCATAGTTTCTGCTTTCCTCTAAATTGTTCTTGGCAGGTTGGGGATTCCGCTTGGGTTTCAAGACATGGCTTGGTCAAAAATGAAACCTCATGTTCCCATGTGTTCCCATATGTTCCGCCAAAACTTGAAGTATCCAATGGCCTACAATATTGTAATGTTGGTAAAACAATGTTATAAACCACCCATGACTGGGAATGGTTTATACCATCCCACCTATATATTTACGATCATGACTGGGGGATAGGTTATGGCATTGCTTTACCCACATTACAGCCAATTTAATCACCATTTAATCATCATTAATCATCATTAATCACCATTAATCACCACTATTCACCATTTAATCATCATTAATCACCATTAATCACCATTAATAATCGTTATTGCTGCAATTATATTGAGCGTTAAATATTGTATATTGTATATACTATCATGTCGCCATTTCCAGACCAAGCCTGGAGGAAGCTCCAGATGTCCCAGCGGCCCCCGAAGGCCGAAGGGGGAGTTGTCCGCCTTGGCGGGTTGGGACGGCGCAACGGGACCCGCTGGGATGTTGTCTGTGCACTTGGATCTTTTGAAAATGAAAGAATGAAAATGAATGAAAATTCAATAAGTTAATGAAAAAAATGTGGCATAGGGCTGTTTCACTGGTTGGAGCTTTTTATCTCATCGAGATCTCATAAAACTCATTTTTTTCACTGGTCCTGAAACCCGCGTTCTGAAACACCCTTCCTCTCCAGGTGAAAGACAGCGTCTCGTAGTCCTGCCCGAGGAAAGCTCGCCATGAGCGCCCTGCAAAACATACAAGCAGCTGACTGTGCAACAATCACTGGAAGCTTTCGGTTTAGATGTCCGAGGCCGGCCTCAAAAAAAAAACATACCTGCAGTCACCGCAAAGTTCCACTTAAAATTCACAGACTGCTCTTGAAGTGGTACATGAACATAAAAGAAGGGTCCCTTGTTTTGAGAAAACAAAGATCACCAATCACTTCTTGCAATTTCCTCTCCTATACCGGTACTTCAACTAGGTGTTTTGTGCAAAACATTCGACATGGGTCATGGGACTTCTGGGAATTCTACAGAAATTCTATGATGTGTTAGAATATCTTAATCTTGGAATTGTATGGGCTATTGTATGGGCTATTCGAGTGATATTTCTTGCTTCACCTCCAGCTACCATCAGTAACAAGGAGGCGTCGCCTTGTTGGAGGAACCCTCGTCCCAATGCTTGAAAGTAAAATATCATATTTAGATGTGTTTAAAAAATCAGAATGTCAGAATTATTTGGAACTATGTCAGATGTCTAGCGGGGATCACTCGAAAGTATTGGTTTGGGAATTCACCCTTACATACTGATAGTTGGAGATGAATTGGAGAAATCACCCTGTTTTCAGACACGCATTATGACTGCTTCAAGTAATGTCAACCCCGGATTAATAAACCATGGTTTATGAAAATTAGGGGGGTACTCCTCCAATAGTCATTTCATCCAATACTTCAATGGTACCCCCCCAATTAACCAGCCGTTTGGGGTTTATTAATCCAGGGTTGACATTAACAGGAGCTTCAAACAACAAGACTTTGCTGCTGAGGCAGTGACTTCGTGTCATGCTTGCGGAAAGCTCGAGACGAGGCCCCCGTGTATTACCTGCAGCGGAAAGCTGATTCACATCAGCCGCACCACAGTCTACCGGTAGCAGCGGGGGAAAAAATTGACATCTGCCGTTCCAGTCAAATTCAGCGTAAACTCCCAGAAATCCAGATAAAGTGGCACATGTTGCCACTGAAAACGTCAAAGACAACCAACGACCTCCTGCAATTTTGTTCCACCTGAGGCCATTATCATCCATTATCATCCATTATCTACACACCAACCACGTCATCGCAGTGTTAACCAAGTGCGAAATTGAACCAGGAAAACCGTTTCTTTTTTACGGGCCTTGAATGGTGTTGAACTTGTGCGAACTTGTTAAACCTTTCAAGCAAACCAATGTACGTTTAGTTTATTAGTGCGGCCTTTTATTATGGATCATCTGCCGGGAACAGATAGTCCCCGCAAGGGGGTCAATTGCTGGTGTTTGGGATTCATGATGATTCATGGAAATGAACAAACCACAACCCAAAGCTGCCAAAGGCCCAAAGTCAAGTCGAGACTTCATGAAAATTCTGGCCTCCCCGCTTTCTGCGACCCTCTCCAAGACCGACGCTGAGCGCAACATGCCGCAGCGCGAGAGACAACATAACTCGATGGTGTCATGGCATCATAGCAGAGGTGGAATTCCAACGTGGCGCGCACCTGGCAGGAAAGGCTGTGTAGTATTGTGTGGTACTGTGTGAATTCTTGGCACATCTGAGGATGCCCTGATGATTTTTGGTCGTTTAGATCCATTTAGTTCACTTGGGGCAACTGGCAATTTAGTTCGCGCCTTGGCCCTTTCAGGGAAATGATGGAAACGCGTCAGAGATCAGAATTTCCAACTGAGATTGGACCCCCCTTATCTTCTTGGTGTTGGATAATTTTGGCAACTTTGATTCGAGAAACTAGAATCTACTTGACTGCTAGGGTGTCTCATGTTCAGGTCCACCCGACTCTGGAAATCGCCCATGTCATACTAGATGAACTAACTAATGAAGGCAGAAATTGCGCGACTCAACTTGCCCCCAGGTCACCCAGCCTGCGGCGTGTCTGTTTCCCTCACACGATGCTGACTGGCAATTGCCAGTGGTGCATCATGGTGCATCCATCAACATCATCAACTGCTGGATCTTTGGATAAACCGTGGCTGGTGGCAGTTGTGACTTCCTCGTTGACACGGACGGATCAACCGAAAGGATCCGAAAGGACAATCGAAACAACATGGAGTATGCGAAGGACGGTCGTCTTGCACGGCTTTCGATTTTCATGGGCTGAACTGGGCTTCGAAAATCGAATGGAAGGGATTTGTCCAGAAAACTTCAGGTGCTGGCTTTCAGGAGCATCTTACAGCACTCTATGACTACATGCTTCGGAGCAGATCATCCACCATCCTCAGGGTCAACGTCCCTGAGTTTGATCTTTATCCAAAAGCTGACCCTCTCAACCCGTCGGCCCAAACCCAGGTGGGCCAAGCTGGCCAAGCTTATCGACACATCTGTCAGTGCTTGTGTCTTCCTCCGTAACAGCGCCGTAGCTTTGAAAAAAAAACATGTTGTTCAGGCAATGTGCGTCTTTACAAAACGCAAAGCCCAGAGATGTTTTGAAATTCCTTGTAGTTTCACGCAGGAATCCATGGGTTTCATTACAAGGATTTCAGTAAGCAGCGGAGAAATGCCCAACTCACCATCATCGCATGTGAAAGTTTACCACTAATTGGACATGTATATCTCTCCATTTCTTCCTGACTGTTTGTGCTGCAACGCTTTTCCCAACTTTTTGAACGGATGAACGGTGAGATTTCATGAACATCGTGGCAATCAATAGGAAATTGCAAAGGGGAATTCACATCCCAGAGAAATTCAATAATGTTGGAATGCTGGACTAACATTGAAACATGCAGACCATCCCAGTCCCATGTTGAGTTTCCGGAATTGTGTTTGGTTCTTTTTCCGGCGTGGCACTGTTCCAGGCTTATGTGGGGTATGCTTAAACAGGCAAGGTACGGAAACGGCTTCAGACCCCGAGGGCTGAAGGTCTACTTCAATCTAACATTTCTATACATTTCTTATGTTTAGCTTAGCCTCCTACAAAACCAGTAAAGACTTTTTGGGTCTACACCAAACACATCTGCCGCGGTCAAACGGATTTGACTCACAATGGGATCCCACATGAAGGTGAAAAACCGGGCTGCTTAGCTCTGACTTTCGCAACACTTTTGCCGACCTGTCTGTTTTCGCCACATGTGGCTCATTGCAGCTGAATTGCGGCAGTTTTCACGAAAGATACTCTACTCATTGGCCTGTGCTTTTGCAGCTGAACCAAAAACCCTTTCCCAGGAGCAGCAAACTCTCCAGCTTTTGCGAGCTCCACATGAACCCATCGAATTTTTCCTCAAATATCCTCAAATGATTAATTCAATGGGGACAATGGGTTTCGATCATGGGAGCCTTGGAGGTGCCTCGGATGAGCCGCCACGAATGTGGATACAGCCCCGTACGGAAAATGTGTTTCCCAAAAACCGGTCGGTTTGGACTTGCGAAACACCTGCGGTCACCTGCGCAAGTCGACCCCTCGCAAAACATCTTTGCGATTCCGTCAAGGCAAACAAATTACAAGAACTGAGCAGGTCCAATGGATCTGAGTGGATCTGGGTAAGCCGATGACGAAATGTTGCTGCAATCATCAAATCCTGATCCACTCAGAGGTTGCCGCTGTGAACTTGAAATCAATTGCACGAAATCGAGGAAATGGGGTCTCTAACACCTCATAATGGTGGGTTTGAAATGGTACTCAGGTGTTTTCATTATACGATATTATTTACACTGTTTCTTCGTGGAATTCTTGAAGCTTTGGGAGGTTTTGCCACTAGTCTATCATGCTCACTTTGCCGTCACCATGGTTCGCTGGACTCTTGCGAAACTGTCACACGTTCTCGACAAATAAGTGTCACTCATCCGTAGGAGCCATGCTGAGATCAGCAGATTGCCTCGAAATAAACCAGAGTCAAAGCTGATGTCTGAGCAAATCCCATCCATCTTCTGCAAGTCGATCGATGACTATTTCATGACAGTCGCAAGTTGAGCATTTTGAGCTATCTCGAGTGGCATATGAGCGCAGCTTCATCGCAGGATTCTCGCGCGATTCCATGTTCTCCAAAATCTGTGAATACCTTATCTGACGTGCCTCGCAAACTTCTCCACAAGGCTGAGACATTTTGGACAGCCTATGGCATGGCACATGACGAGCTACGGATGGTCTGAACGATGGTCTGCAAGTCCTGAGCGTTCCTCCCTGGCCCAAGACATGGATGACGGACAGCCGTGACGCTGACGCTAAAACGACGCTGTCAGGTCGGCTTGCGAAGCTCACCAGACACACTGTCCGCAGCTTTGGGCACTTTTTAAACCTTGGACATACAGTTCAATCATATTTCAGCCATAGTTCAGTCACACTGTGGATGGAAGAAATCCTGCACTACCTTGGAGTAGAAAGCCTATATGGGTGTTGATCAAAATAAAGGTATCTGAGGCAGCTATACAATCGCCGATCAACCACGAATCAACCGCGATCCGAACGGTGTCAATCGGGAGGGTTCTGTCGTATGCAACATTATTTTGCTCAGAGAATCGTCAAAACATTGCTACATGTCACAGTATCTAACATGGCGTGAGCCAGGGCCTACCCAGGCAGGTATAGCAATCGTGGGGCAATCGCGGATCAACCGCGAACCAATCGCGGATTTCATCGACATGTTCTGAAAATTGATTTGATCTGGGTTGTTAGCCTTTGTTCTGATTCTTCTTTGCTATTAGCTATCACTATTGAACACAGTGTCTCGGCAGACCCAAATACAGTATACGGCTGAAATGTAATATAATTATCATGCCATTTAAAATATATAATTGTTGATTTTCCTCTTGCAATAGTCGGTTCTTCTACAACACATATTTGTCTCAATCGCGAACCAATCGCCGATCAATCGCGACGCAGGGTTTCACAATCGCGAATGCTGAAGTACACATGCCCTTTCACAATTCCTTGGACTTGCATTTGCAATCGGCTCCACTATATAATGGGGCAAACCACCTACGGGGAGTACTCTTTGCCTGCAATAAATTCTGCAAGAAATGCTCAAAGCACTCTGCTGCTAAGCAGGTGGTCATATTGAAGTTCGAGGCCCTTGGAACATCCTGCCGCCACGAAACCTTTCCGGCGGATGCAGTCCGGTTGCAGGGATTGTTCTGCAAGGTGTTGCTGCACTGCATCAAGGCCGCATATGAAAGTAACCATTGTCTTCTTAGCTGGGCTTGAAATCTCCAAAGTCTGGTACACTCTCTAAGGCATCTTGAAATTTAAATTTGCCTCAATCACGTCATTGTGGCCAAAGCCAAAACCCACTTATAGGAATATGGAATTCACGTGGCTAAAAACTTGCGCCGCCAGAAAATACACCTTCATTATTGTGCATGTTTTTCCACAGCGCATTTTTGGACTGCACCTGCGGAAACAAGAATCACATTCTTGCTGCAAGTGTATTTTGGCATATGTTTTCCTAAGGCCAAGCAAACTTTAAACTGTTTTAAGATAGTTCGAGCCTCTACCGGGTTTGGGGATTTCACCAGGGTCCAACTGTCGGTCCATGAGGCAAAGTGAACGCAGCACCAATAATGTCCTTTTGGTAAAAATAGATGGGCCGGTTTGGTATACCATACATCATCATTTAGCTGTTGTTAAAGGGGTAAACTAACCGCTCTATTAATCAACCAACCAGTGGAAAAAGGACATCTATGGCACCAACCTGCATCAACAAAAATCACTTGCTGTGGGATCGCTGGGCTTGCAAATTGCAACAGGCTTGCGGAAAAACGAACTGCGCAGCAAATGCCTGTGGATTGCCATGTTTGAAAGGAAACCCTTCAGGCCTTTCAACACCTAAGCTGAGCTTGCTAAGCTTGCAGAGAGAGCATGCCTTTAGTCTTGCATTGTGCCCGAGTTTTTCCTTCACAGGCGTGGGGAAGCAAGTTAACTGACTGCATTGTGGCATGAAGAGTCTCTTGCGAAAGAAGAGAGGATCAAGCT
>Ga0126342_10022864_pt1 | contig 10279 bp, 9 predicted proteins | sample Cyp1metagenome_FD_92528 | JGI IMG/M metagenome (GOLD analysis project Ga0126342, IMG submission 92528) | Coral microbial communities from Lord Howe Island, Old Settlement Bay, Australia - Cyphastrea 1 metagenome | ecosystem: Host-associated > Invertebrates > Cnidaria > Coral ... | reverse complement strand
TTCGATATCCGCCCCAACTCCACCCACGTCCGTCCGCAGCGGATATGCCTCGTTCCCTTGCTCTCTTCTCCTGTTCCAACCCACGCCTACCTTTCGATCTTTCACCCTTCCCTCTCAAGTTGGGTCCATAATTTTGGCGGACAACCGTTTTTGCAGAGTTCCTCCGTTGACATGTCTTTTGGTACTTTATTACTTTATGACGGTCTTCTACAAAACGAGGCAGTCTACAACCGGCCGCTTGCTGGACATCAATTTGTATTCCCAAAGTCTCAGGCCTCGTTGATGTCCAACGCATAGGGTCGCATTGTCGGGCAAGACGCATAGCCGCATAGCATGCGGGGCCACGCAGATGGGATGCCACAATCTTTGGTGATTTTGCCAGCCGCTAGTGGTCGATACTACAGTGCACCTACTGGTATATACTGGATGAAGTGTTAGCCACAACTTGTATTGCACTGTGGTCGAGCGGCTTGGAGTAGCATTACAGCTCAAGAGGTAAAGCCAATAGTAAATCATCCAATCATCCACAATCATCCCCAATCAAGGTGCCACCAGACGCCAGGCTGCACTGGGCCTTCCACTTGAATGAAGGTTCTGCCATGGGTTACTGGATGCCTCGTGTGCAAGCCGCCCTGGGAGACTTGGCACCAATGGTTTTGGGGTCTTCGGGATCCTAAAGAGGTGGCGTGGGTCATTTCAACAGCATGGCACTGCACAGGCAACTTGCAAAAGGCGTGCCCTTTTCGAAGGTGTCTGGCTTGACATGGCCTGAGGTTTTTGGGGAAGCAAATTCATGATCTTCTGTGGCGTCTTGGCGGCGGGGTTCTTCGTTTGGCAGATGCAGAAGTCTCGCACTAGGTGGGGAACTCTACGCGAATTGACCTTAATTCACCTGGGATGATCAATGTGAAGTGACTAACTATGACTACGATGTTTTGGATGGGTTGAACTGGTTGAACATGACACGATGATACACGATGCAGCAAAGGTCACATATTTACATAAGTTTCATCATGTTTCATCTAAATTTAACATAATTTAACCGCATTTTTGCAATTTTAGTGGGACGTTCAGTTTCAATTTTGGTGATGGCTAGGGCTGGACAGCTGGGCGCTGTCTTTCTCGTCTCGGGTGCCGTGGGCAATCTAGTGGACCGCTTTTATGTCGGTGGAGCGGCTCGGCGAATTGGAGAATTCATGTGTTTCTCGTGTGATTTTCATGTGATTTTCATGAGTTTCACGTTCCAACTTTTATGAAATGGGTTGTTTTGCAATGACCTACCAAGAGATTGGTGTGTAGGTCTAGGTGCTGACACTTGAAGTCGGTTTGGCATTTTGTCTGGATCTATCTGCGTGCTCGTATCTACTGGGGGTGCCCTTGTGGGATTATCTTCGCTGCAAGGTCATTGACTACTTCTTACTACAGCTGAAGGGAATCGTGAACACCTCCTTTTTTTGGAACTTGTCGGACCTCTACATCGATTTCGCCGTGATCTTCCTGTCACTTGCTTGAAACTAGTCCAATCCTGGGGTGTGGCTCCATGTGGGAATCTTTGCTGCAACGGTCTTTCAAGCTCCCTGGAGCAAGCTGCAATACGAGTTGAAATACGACATGATATGACATGATAATACGACCCTTTTCAAGGGCTGAGCTTCACCGTTATTTATTCATAGTTAATCGACATTGATATCATTGACGTCATTGATATAATTGATATCATTGTGGCTGGGCAATTTACAATGATTTACCATGATATCATCATTGATTTACCGTTGATAACCATTGATGTACCATGATTTACCATGATTATTTTCAACATCCATCAGCCGAATCAACCGACTGTGGTTCCAAGTCTTCAAGCTTAGCAAGGCTTGTTGCCTTGCTTCGTGGGGATCTCGCAGAGCCTGAGGCCGCCACAGGTGGGGTCTTTGTTGAACCGGAGTCTTAAACATTCTAAAACTATTTTGTAGATCAAAGAATGATGAATAATATACAATAATAGTAATAGTAGTTAGTAGATGTTAGTAGTAGTACTACTACTATTATTATGATTATTAAAACATATACATATACAAATACTTCTAAATATCTCATGGAATTTCATGATGCTGTGCCTCTGAACATACAGTCACCCTGACACTTGTTGCTACCTTGGTGTGTTGCCATGTGTGCTCATTGCCAGTCCATTGCAGCTCAGAGGCGACGACAAGAAGGAACATTGACCCACCACTCCAAGTCCACTCCGACTGAAGGGGACTTCCCGAGCTCCGCCCAGCGACGAAGTATCGTGGCAGACGACATCTCGAAGTCACCAGCTTCCCCGATGATCCGCACCAGCACCGGACGACGCTGTGCCAATGGCCACCATAGATTTGGAGTTGAAAGGCGGAACCCTGGGAGGCGCATGGGATTTCCAGGGATTTCCAACATGGAATCGAGACTTAGCTGAAGCCAACGGCTAGATGGACCTTGGTCGAAAAAGAACGGTCATTCGCTGACCAGGTAATTGTGTTTGAAAACCCCTTGGGTTACTCAGGTTTGTTGATGTCAACTCTACATAAGCAGTTACAATGTTAATCAAATTAGGTTGGTAAGTTGGTTGTGCACGACTTGTAGCAATACCTTTGATCAAAGCAGAGCTTTTGGTCACCTTCAGTGGGACGTGTGAGAAGCTTCAGAGACTGTGGAGGCGCTGGACAATTTTAAACTGCTCTCTGTCCAGTGTCAGCATGCTCTGCAAGTAGCAAAGCACTTAGAATGCGACACTGGTGCAAGACAAAGTTTGCAGATCATCCTTATCAATCCTTATCAACACTTGCCCTGATACCTTTGGTCCAAGCTTTTATCTTAACTGAGACATGACTTACAAGCACAAAGACAGTGACCCTCCAGATTGTACGTCAGCAAGTTTGAAGTGCACAGTCAAACAGGTTCGTATTACAGGCACCCTTTACATGAACATATTTACACTGTATATATGTGTATATATATAATTATATATATATATATGTAAATATGAAATTATATGAATATATTTCTGGACGTTTTTGGAACCGCTTTCGGCCTGTGATCAACAAACTAGGAATTTGAGGCATGCCCGTTTTGTTCTGCTTCACATAGCCCACGAACGTAGCTGAGTTCTTCCTTAAGAAAAAACACAATCCCTGCTGCGTCACAGTCCAACGGGCTGCCATGGAGACACATGGCGTACTTGGGCCTCCACGGGACCGGGTTCCCTGACATCAGACTGTACCATCCCATGCTTGTGGTTTGTTCGGCTGGTTGTGTGTTTGAAGTTTAAACATTTTAGTTGGTGAATTGGTGAACAAACAAGGGCTGCATTGCCTGGACAATTGAAATTGGTGACAAGACTACATCGCACCCTCCGACCGAATCATGCACTGCTTGATCCCCAGGAGTTCAGCCACATCTACTCCTACCAAACAGCTGACAGCTATTGTGTCGCCATCCAATTGAGACCTCCTTATGAAGGAGGTCGGCTGCCATCATGCAGCCATGATCATAGGATATCAATGGATATCATAGGTCTTCTATGGTCTTCTTATGGTCTTCTTATGGCCTCATGGAATCCGTCTCTGCCCATGAGGTGGTGGGACGCGTCAGATCCACAAGATCACCAGCGAATGGGACAGTCGTAAGGGTGCGCTGCTGTGGAGCAGTTTTCTGGTGTTTCAAACACACAGAGATAAACTTACTTAAACATTGAAACATAGTGATCAGACCACAAAATTGGGGATTATTAAACTAACCAACTGTGGGGGGAAATTCATTGGAACGATGGGCTCATTTTGTCCATTTCACTCAGCACTGTGCCGAACGGGACATGGCAGGTGTGGAGGACTTGACGCCAAATGACTTGATGATCAAGTTCACAGAGAGAAGCATCGAGGCCTTTGGGCCATTCACATGATAAGACTTGTAAGACATGGGTCAGGTATTTACTGACGCAGTTGCGAAGTTTGGTTGCTATCGCGGTATTTTACCATGGTGTTTCTCGGTGGTTTCTCGGTGGGATTTTTGGAGCTAAACCGTCCAGAGATCAGGATGTCAAATCCATGATGCACAGCTCAACAGAATGGGCAGCTGGCTGGTAGTTGCCACGTTTAGTCAGTTTAGTCTTCATCCTCAGGTCGAAGTTGAACTTGAAAGTTGAGGAAAACGCCCATCATTTTCCCCAGCTAAACTGCCTTCAACAAGCTGGGATCATTTCCACATCATTTCCACCTTTGCAAAAACTTGCCGGCCACCTTGGTCGGTCCAGGTCTGCAAACGCGTGTGCCTCAGAGATCAGGAGTGTCGGAGTGTCATTGAGATTCATTGAGTCCCACTTTTCTCAAAACACGCGGAGTTTCCGAGTTTCCACATGTTTCCACATGTTTCCACATGTTTCCACATCCACTTTGGTTTCGGAACAGAGATCAACAGAGATCAACAGAGATCAACAGAGATCCCATGGGATGATCTCAGGTGGAGGCAGTTCAGCCTGGCACATGATCCGAGGATTACATGGGCCCGGGCAACCCAGAGATACCCAGAGGAAGCCGGCCATGACTGCCATGACACCTGGAGACCAGCCATCCCCATGCTGACGCCATGCTGAGGCCGACACTGCAACAACTCAACAAAGAGAAGTGCTACTGGACCATGACGAAGCTGCTTGGCTCATGGCTCCGGAATTGAGTCAATTTATGTATCGCCCAAAATGGCTCCTTGGATCCACGTTTCTTTTCCTTCTCTCTGCTTGTATTACATAGAATATAGAACTATTAGACAATGTACACGATTCATTATACCTTGATTCATCATACCTTGATTCATTGTCAGATATTAGATTCATATGGATTTTCAGCACGTTGTGATATGTTGTGATGTATGAAGCATCCATCTTTGCCTCATTTTTTCATCCTGGAGCTGAGGCATGGAGGCAGGTACTGGCTGATCTCCTTGGAACTCGTGAAGAAAACGCCTGGGAAGTCATGGACCCCAGTGCAGTTGTGAAGTTGGGAATAGTTGAGATTCCTTTCAGTGATTCCCTCAACCGGTTTTCTTGACATTTATCATCATTTATATACATGCCCAGTCCATCCCAGTCCATCATGTACATTTTGCGACATTTGATCACAGAAAACCAGGAAAAACCGGATTGAGCGAGGTGAGCGGGTGAACATTTAAAGACAGACAATGAGATTCGAGGTCTGTTCGTTGGTCGCTGATCATTTCTGAGGTTGTGGAATCGCTTGATGAGAGATGAGAGGGAAGCGAATCGTCCCAGCATGAAGTGGGACAAGGCCTGCAAGAGCTTCTGACGGCCGTCTTTTCAAATGACAACACTTCGAATATATGATTCATCAACATTCATCATTGAACGTATTTTGTGGTGCGTCTGGAAAAGATGGCATGCACTTGAGTCTTCTTCGCAGGTTTATCGATAAAATGTGTTAAATCCGTAGTCCAATGTTTTCATAGTACATGCCATGTACATGTCTTGTGAAGATATCCAGGTACAAGTCTGCAGGATTCTGCATATTATAGTGCCCACCTGTGTAGCCGGAGGACATGCAGAAAACGCCCATGATCATGGACAAAAGCGGCAAATTTACGCATGGGCCTTAGCTTGGGCTGCTTTATGGTGCGGACGACTCTATGAATAGCCTTGGACAACATTGTGGTAACATAGCGACAACATTCCGATGATTATTTTTTTCCGGAACCCACTGCAATGAGAGGCATCACCTGCTTGTATAACATCATGTTTACGTGCTGTGTCTAGGTTTTCAACGCAAAGTCCCACAAACAGATGTGTCAAGTCACACGTTTCAGAATTCGATACTTCCGGCTGCACCTTCAGAAGACACGCAAAGGTTCTTTCCTGTCAATAAGATTATTAAGAAAGGGGTCATCCAGATATACCCAGTATACCCAGGCCGTCCACGTACTGCGATCCGCAGACCAAACCGAAATACGAGCAGGAAGAGGTGAGCATGGGCAAGGGACACAACAACTCAACAGCGAATTCTTAAAGTTGTGATAACTGTGATAACATTCAACGGCAGAACAGAACCAACATCTTTTGGGCTGTTGCACATGGCTTGACAGTGAAGTTCTTCTGTGTGTTGTCATGCATCATGGGTGTCTAGATTCGCAGGATCTGGATGAAGTTCTCATTGAGGAGCTGGAGATGTTGGAGGTACTCGGACTTTTCCAGTGATCGACAGTGATCGAGTGTGTTTTCCTACCAGCTTAGACCGTTGGAAGGATGCTCCAGAGACGGAGAAAAAGACGTGGAAGATGCCGGGAGTCTTAGACTGAATATTCCAAAGTAATCTCTTGGTCTGTTGCATCTCTCTTGCATTCTGTTTGGCGTTCTGCGGACTCATTTTTTTTTAACTCCGTTCTAACTCAAGGCACGACCTTTGTGACTTGCGTTTTGGCATGGAGGAGTCAACTCTGTACGATCCCAAGGGGGGTGCTTTGCAGTTACGTCCAAACGCTGTGGTGAGAACGAGTAAGCTTGACTTGTACTCATCGTGTTCATCCTATCCGGAAGATTCTACATAGCTCTTCAAGGCCGGCCAGACCCCCACGAAACCACACAGGTCCATGTTGGTGCAAGTGCCACTAGAGCCTTCCAAATGGCGAGAGTTTCAGTGCCGCTCTCAGATGAGCTTTGATCTTTCGCAGTTGGATTCCAGTTGTGCAAACATTGTTGGTTATCATTCTAGGTGAGAATCCGGCCCAGTAAACTCAGTAAACCAGTTATAGTATAACCACCCTATATTAACCAGTAAATATGGGTATATAATGGTATATATATATATATACTTTAATGGCTCAAAAGTCCAAGAGTTTCATTCAACCGAAGCCACCAAGGAGAGATCAAGGGGATCAAGTGTCTGATGCCTTTGCGCTCGATGTGCCGTTTGGCGGACAGCAGGTGGGATGGAGATAGGGTCAGAAACGTCAACGTTTCATGGGCTCATTGGAGAAAGCTGGCAGGTGAAGTTCTGGTTGAAGAGCGACCCAGACTCTCCGATTCTGTCACAGCCTCACCAGCTGTCAAGGGACTAAGTTTGGCATCCCCAAAGGTTCGGTCTTCATGTCTAGACTGTCTACATATTTTGTTTAATCACCTAGAATTCACCTGGAATCTGGTTGTAGCTGCTGGTCCCACGAACCGACACTGCGTTTCACACATTTTCTGAATGTTGCCTATGTCTTCTCTGAAGTCTAGCAAGGCAAGGCAAGTTGGGCGGCTGCGTTTGGCGAAGGGGTTGCAGGTGCGACGGGTGCCAGAGCTGCGATTTCGGGCCGGTGGTCAATGGATTTAATGACTAAAACTGCGCGCAGGTGGATACACAATAGTAATCAATGGATATCAATGGTATACACGAGCACTCTGTCAAGCGTTGATCAAGTGTGTTTGCTGCATGCCATGGCTACAACGTCGGGGTCCGCTGGGATTGTCGCCCATGAAGTTCGTGGTATTTGAATATATTTGATGGGATGGAGAGGTTGATTGACTGATGATACCTTGAGCCTGAGCACCATTTGGCCATATTTGGCATTATCTGGCCCCTATTGCTTTGCAAGATGGCCAACGCATTTGTACAGCCCAAGCATGCCCAAGCATCAAATCAGAACCAACACACTGTCAGGTGGAACGTTGAGCACCTGGGCAGCAGAGTAATGCACGACATTTGTGCAGCCAGGAACATGGCATAGCTTTGGGATGCTTTGGGTACCATGAGTAATTCAATCATGAACTCATTGACTCATTGTATTCTGCGCTGCAGTGATGCTTTTCATAGCTAATCAACATCTGAAGGATTCACAGCTTACAGCTCGACCCGATCCTGGACCGCTTTGGCTCCTGAGGCAGAAGAACGGGCGGCCCATTTTGGAACTTTACATGCCGAAGCAGACGTCCCTTGGCTGCCCTTGGAGCAGCTACCAGCGCTGCTGATGTTTTGCCCAAGGCCGGAACCCTGGTCCTTTGTCGTAGAAGGTTACCACAACCTGAGCCGAACGGCCGGGAGCCTTAAATACCCAGGACAGCGGTTCGGTTTGGGATAATCTACTGGTCCTGGGTAGTTCCTGATGCAGATTTAGAGGGTTGGGGAAACAAGGATCAGGCTTCAGGAGAGCGCACTCCATTCTCGTGGATAGCACGATTTCTGGGTTTCAGTACCGCTTTTGCAAGTGCGGTAGCAATCTTGTTTTGCATCCTGAGCCTGAAACAAAGAAAGATGTCAAAAAGAGGATGAATCCAAGCCGAAGCTGTAGGCGTACGATCCGTACCAGCAGATGATTCTGGATGGCCTGTGGGACGACGAAGCAATCGAAGAGAAGGCCGTTCTGCTGACCCGGGCCCTGACTGAAACAAATTATCGAGAAGCTGAAACTAGGCGAAAGATTCACGGAGGAAAAGCTGTATACCAAAAATACCGCAAGAAGTCAAGAAGACTTCGCCTATCACGAAAGCTAGCGGTAGCTAGCTGGAGTTGGGTTTGCTTTAGCAAAGTAGCTTTAAGGGTCTGGGGGTAGGTCAGCATCCATTTGCGTGAAATTTGACTTAACCCCCCATCGTGTCTCATCATGTCTCATCTCATCTCGTCTTATCTCATCTCGAGGCATCTTATCTCGAGGCATCTTATCTCGAGGCATCTCATCTCGAGGCATCTCATCCGATCATGTCTCATCATTTATCACCATGTCTCATCATGTCTCATCATGTATCATCATGTCTCATAATGTATCACCATGTCTCATCATGTCTCATCATGTCTCATCATGTCTCATCATGATTCTCATTATTTCTCACCAAGTCTCATCATGTATCACCAAGTCTCATCATGTCTCATTATGTCTCATCATATCTCATCTCAATGATTCTCAATGTATCTCATGTCATCGTATCCCATCATATCTCTTGGTCTCGTGTCATCACATCTCTTCAATCGCATCCCATCCCACTGCATCATATCATATTGTATCATCTCTCATCATTTAATCCTTCATGTGCTATCATTTTCCACAGTCATCCCGCTTCTTCAACCCAGTGAAAAACCATTGCCCCATTGCATAGCTTTCGTCCACCCCCCTGGGCCTCAAGTATTGGGCTCAAGTGTATTGAATCCTGCTTCACAAGCAAAGCAAATTTAGGTGTTTCAATTGTTGACATGTCTCTGCCACGCTTCATTGTCCTTGCAATTGCATGTTCCTGCAAATCTCAGGCTGGATCTGAAAACATCAGTTCCAGTAGTTGCACGGACTCCATCGCAAACTCTGCCTGTGACGAGCCAAGTCTGGTGCAGCTTGGAGTCAAAGATGCCAAAGATGCCAAAGATGCAAAAGGCGAAGCCAACGACAGGGACAGCAGCCAGAGGCGCAAGCGGCGGGCCTCGACCTACACAGGGACCTTGCCATACGTTTTGCAGGCCTATTGCAGTAGTGGCGACTGGCTGACAGCGTGTGATGACATCCCCAGTGGATGGCAGCAGCATGTTGGAGCCTTCGACAAAAGCATCTCCACCACACCACCAGCTGCGACTGGCTCAGCCTCAGACAACTACATCACACTGGGTGGAGATGGCGTGGAAGGAGATGTTCCTAGTGCTAGTACAATCGAGTGCTGGTTCTCGAGGTCCAACGCAAAAAACTTGGATTTCGATTTGGAAGGAGTACTCAAAGGTGAATTCTGCACTGCTTCCACTCTGACTGAGACAATCCAGAAAACTTATCCTGATGCCAAATCTCAAGTTACTTGCTTGGTGGGTACCTACTCCACTGCTGCGACGTACGCGGATACTTTCGACTATTTTGCTATAATGATTCACGGTGATTCTATGACGTCTGGCACGTATTCCATCCCAGAGGATGATCCAACAAGCGGTGGCACATGGCCTTACATCAAAGATTGGATTGATTCTGATGTCCCAAACAGCAAGATCATTCTTTCGCTGACCACAAAGGGTCTTGAGGCCTACATGGTCGACTGGTTCAAGGAGCTCATCGCTGAATACGGCCTAGCAGGCATGTCCTTCTGGGACTGGAACCAGCTGGACGACTCGATTTCAACCACCTGCATTGAGGACCAAAGCACCCAATGCGACTCCCCGGATCCCGGCAAATGCGACGCCCGGTGCAACGGTGGTGACGCGGATGGACAGTGCTGTGATAAAGATTCCATCACTACGGTCGGGAGTTGCAAGACATTGGGGCAGGAGGGGTGCTGTGGAGGTACTGACAGGACAACCTA
>Ga0126342_10022863_pt1 | contig 10280 bp, 7 predicted proteins | sample Cyp1metagenome_FD_92528 | JGI IMG/M metagenome (GOLD analysis project Ga0126342, IMG submission 92528) | Coral microbial communities from Lord Howe Island, Old Settlement Bay, Australia - Cyphastrea 1 metagenome | ecosystem: Host-associated > Invertebrates > Cnidaria > Coral ... | reverse complement strand
CCAGTGCCATAAGTGCCACGCGTGCCACGCAAAGTAACAATCGATGTCGTCAAGTGCCACGCCTGCCACACAAAGTGAAGGTGGATGTCACGAAGTGCCACGCCTGCCACGCAAAACGCCGCGACGCCACGGCGCCACCTGATGACCAAGAACGCCGCCAGAGCCAACCCAGTGCCATACGTGCCACGCCTGCCACGCAAAGTGAAGGTGGATGTCACGAAGTGCCACGCCGACCACGCAAAGTGAAGGTGGATGTCACGAAGTGCCACGCCGACCACGCAAAGTGAAGGTGGATGTCACGAAGTGCCACGCCTGCCACGCAAAACGCCGCGGCGCCACGGTGCCACCTGATGACCAAGCGCGCCGCCAGAGTCAACCCAGTGCCATAAGTGCCACGCCTGCCACGCAAAGTGAAGGTGGATGTCACGAAGTGCCACGCCGACCACGCAAAGTGAAGGTGGATGTCACGAAGTGCCACGCCTGCCACGCAAAACGCCGCGGAGCAAGTTGTGTGTGGACAAGTTGTGTGTGAGCAAGTAGTGTGATGACAAGTTGTGTGTGAGCAAGTTGTGTGTGTGAGCAAGTGGTGTGATGACAAGTTGTGTGATGACAAGTGGTGTGTGAGCAAGTGGTGTGATGACAAGTTGCGTGTGAACACACACACACAAGTTGTGTGTGGACAAGTTGTGTGTGAGCAAGTAGTGTGATGACAAGTTGTGTGTGAGCAAGTTGTGTGTGAGCAAGTGGTGTGATGACAAGTAATGTGATGACAAGTGGTGTGTGAGCAAGTGGTGTGATGACAAGTTGTGTGTGAGCAAGTCGGACGACGGGAGGCGGACGGACGGCGGGATACAGAACCAAAAACAAGAACACCACACAAAGATGTGGGGAACAACAATTTCGGTTACGGATGCCGGCATGCATTGGGCAACAACATTGATCAAGGGGGCGCGGGGGGACCAGGTGTGATGTGACCACATGCAGGAGGACTGCTGTTTTTTTGAAGAACCGGGAGAAGATTTTTTCGTTTATAGATGTGCAAACACAAGCTTGAACAAATTCCCTTTGCATTTTTCAAACCCTCAATCCAAAATAATCTAAACACACTTTCATCTTCAAAGCTGCTACCCACCAAACAAAGAAGCAACATTGCAGCATTTGCTCCGCATGTGGGCAAGAATTGGAGATCAGAAGCTGTGTGTCTTGCGTGGTGCACTAATGTAGAATGTGCCTCCACGCCTCCAGAAGCAGAATTGCAGCGTTCTGCTGATGAAAATATAAAAGAAAGGGGCGCACACATCGTGTTTTGCAATGTTTTGCGCAATGCACGCACAGTGCACGCTACAGTGCACGGCCACAAAACGCTGTAAATACCACTTTTTCCAACAATTGATGGGAAAACACAGAAAAAGGACAATCTTTTTGCATTTTTTGTAAATTGTACAAGCAACGCTAATCCCATGGTATTTACAGCATTTTGTGCTGCGCACTGTACGGTGGACTGTGCGAAACATGCAGTTTGTGCAATTCTGCTTCTGGAGGCGTGGAGGCACATTCTTTCTTTACGGGTAGCAGCTGTGAAGATGAAAGCGCGTTTGCAATTGCAAAAGGGAATTTGTTCAAGCTTGCGTTTGCGCGGGTATAAACTAAAAATAAATATATAAATCTTGTTGCTTCTTTGTTTGGTGGGTAGCAACTTTGAAGATGAAAGTGTGTTTGGATTATTTTGGATTGAGGTTTTGGCAAATACAAAGGAAATTTATTTAAATTTATATTTATATATTTATATATCCAAATAAAAACGGATTGAATCCGGATTTTAATCTTGCAGGATTTAATCGATTAACCATTGCAATTATATATATATATATTGGGTCTGAGGATTTAGATTGTATATTCTAATTTTGAAAAAAAATAATAAAAAAATAATAATAATAATATTTATTTTATATTTGTCAAGCAGTGAGCATCGTCTCGCCCTTTTGCCTGGGATTAGCCCCCTGAGCCGTCGGGGCTCGTCGTGAAAGAAACCTGTTGCCACTGTGAACGACAGGTGAAGTGCAAAATGCATGACTGAACCCAATGATCACTCAATTGACAACTCCCAATAATTGTTGTTGGGTTCAGTCACCTTAAGAATACCACTATCCAACAGATCTAGCAATGGCTGTGCGTTTCCCTGCCTTTTGGTAAGGCAGTCCACTACCATCTGGGGATGTGGCACCCACTTTACCCTGGTGCCAGTTTCTGCTAGCGTTTGCCTGATCACCTGCATCTCCAAACCAGTGCGCTTATCAGCTGTGACTCCTGTTGTTTCTTTAGAAAGGTGATCAAACAATGACTTGGCGTCTACTACGCAAATTCCCTGGACTAGTTCCTCATCGCTAGCATCACTTGCAAAGGCTCTCAGGCGACGATCTTGAAGAGATTTCTCCCACTGCTTGAGGTCAAAGCCAAGCGTCGTCAGCTCATTGAAGACGGTCACCGTCCATGACAGCTCTCCCAAACCTCGGCTCATGCTTTGAGTTTCTGCAGCTAAAGTGGAGTTTGCGACTCTTTGAATCTTTCCTGATCTCCAATGAAGCAAATTGCATCTGCCCTCTCCTCTCTCCAAAACTTCTACGTCGTATGCTACTACTGCATACGCTCCTTGTGACTTCCCTTGACTGGCATTGGCAAAGCTTGCATCTGTGATGACTCCCCAGCCCAGCCTCTCTGGCCTGATGGGTTGGATTCGAAGACATAGATCAGACCGGCTCTTCAGCAGGTCGATGGCCTTGTTCAAGTCGCGAATGTCCTGCACAGACAATCGTGTCAGGTTTGATGCTACCAAACTGGCGATTGCTGCTGCATCAGGACGCCCTTCTTTGGCAGTCCATGTTATACTGCCGACTGCTGCTCTTGTCAAATCTCTCTCTTCTGGTGTTGCAAAATCTTCCGCTTTTCGCCCCTTGGCGATCGGAACTGTCTTCAATCTTTCCTCAATAAACTTTTGCATATCCACCAAAAATTCTTTCTTTGAGCCTACTCTGATCCTGCGTCCATTAAAGGACGTGCCCTCTGGCGTTTCATCCACGAAAACAAACTTGCCAAACTCAAATCGTGCTCTCAGCTGCTCCATATGTTTGAAAAACATGCCAGTTCCTAAAATCATCAAATCATCCACTTCCACCACCAAAATCCCTTCAAGCTTTCCACGATGAAACCACTTGTACACCGTGGGGTCCATGACTGATTGGGTAAGTCCAAGGTCAAAAATTGCTCTCTTCAATGTCTTTCGCCAATGTGCCGGCGCATCTCCCAATCCGTATGCCCCAGCCAGGATCTCCACTAGCTGTTGGCTATGCAAGCCGGGCAATCCTCCATTGGGCTGTCTACAGAACAGCCGGCCTGATGGCCTGACTAAACGGTCACTTTGCATGAAGGCGTTTTTCAGATCTCCAATGGCTGTTCTCCATCCAAAAGATGCGGCTATCTGAAGGACGATAGAGAGAGTTGCGGTGGTCACTGTTGGTGCATGCCGCGTAAGATCAAGCAAGTCTGGATCTCGATCTCCTCTCACGCACCATCGGGACTTTCTGCTGGGAGGTTGACCAGGTTGGTCAGCTGGTTTCCATCTGCGCACCATTCTTGATGGAAGTATGCGAGACTGAAGTCCCGCTTCATGAAGCTGTCGAGACACCTCCTCCGATTCCTCAACGCTCATAGTGCGCACTGCACCCGTAGCCTCCGCCTTGCTCCACTCAGCCCCATCGGCAACTCGCCACTTCTCCCATTCCTCCTCGGACAAAATGTCCTTTTCAAGAACCTCATCTGAGCCTCTCTTCACCATCAGATGTACCTCTGCGGCCACCTTCCTCAGGCTGAACTCTGTATAGCCTGTCCACCTCCTAAGAGCGCCCTCTTCTTTCTTGCCAAGACCGGCTCTCCAGTCGGAGCTCTCCATCCTCCTGCTTCCATCTCCATACACCTTGTAGGTCTTCCGCTGTGAAGTCAGCAGTCCCACAGGTATGGGACATCCTCTGGTGTGGCTTGGCGTGAACTTGGCCCTTCTGGCATGCTGGTGCAACCTGATCACCTTCTTTCTCTCCTCATCATATATCCAAACATCTTCCTCCAAGGCTGCCTGCCCTTCATCATCATGTGCCACCAAGGTGTCCTCTTCTTCTTCTTCCTCAATGGTGGCTCCTCCTCGATAGGGAATCCATCGTGCTTCCCTTCTGCTCTCCCACGCTCTCCTGGTGGGCTCATACAGACCTCTTTGACCATCTCTTGGTCTTCGAGTGCCATCTAACTGCTCATTGGCTTGAACAGACCTGATGGCCTGTGCCAGCTCAGGGTCTACCGGGCCTTTCGGCATGCCATCACTTCCTTCTCCTTCAGGCTCACTGGTGGAGGGGGATGAAGATGATGATGGGCTAGAGGATGAATCCTCTGGTATGGCGGTGTCTTGTGGTGCTGCTGCTGGTGCTGCCTCGGGCTCTGCTGCTTCAACCCTGGGGCGCTGCTGAGGGGGTTCCACTGCTGGTGGATCATCTTCCACGGGTGGTGTTCCCCAGGATGATATGTCTTGGAAGCTCCTCTTGCTGCGCCCTCTGCGCAGGTGTTCCTTGAGTTCAATGAACTCTTGCTTAAGCATGTCTGCTGCATCTTGCTCCTCACATGTTGCCTTCCTCACCTGCTCTCTTGCGCATTTCCATAGCTCTCCTCGCATGCTGATCCACACGTTGGCTCCCTCAATCATCAGCACTGTTCCGGGGCCGACCCATTGAGGTCGATTGGCTGCTGCTCCATCTCCTCTCCTCCTTAGTGGAACTCGATACACATATACGATGTCTCCATCCTCAAAACTTTTGCTCACCCTAGGTCTTGCCAGGGCTGATCGCTGAACGACTTCTGTGGCTGTTTGCTTCAAAAAGGCCTCCATTGCAGACTGTCTGATCTGCAAAGATCTCCTCATGTCTTCACTGCTGGAATGTACCAGCAACTGGGGATCACATGGATCATCAGACCCCAAACTGCCAGGAAGTCGAAGATTGCATCCCAGCTGACGCTGTGCTGGACTAAAGCCACTTCGGTTGTAGAGCCTGTTCTTTGCTGCCTCCACCGCGTAGACGCAGGTCTTCCATTCATCCTTGCTGCTTGGAAGAATTTCCTCCATCACCTTGATGAACGTCTCTTTGGCCAAGCCACCATGACGCTCAGTCCTCCCCTGCTGCCAGGGAGAACGTGCACCAATCACTTTAACCAAGCAGCCGCTCTCTGCCAGCTTCTTGGAAAAGGAACCCACAAACTCGCGTCCCTGATCCATCACTGCTAACTGAGGCACTCCAAAAATGCGAATCCAGCATTGGTGAAATTTCATCCACACGTGCTCTGATGACATGCTGTCCAATGGCTCCAAACTTTGGTATCCCGTGCCCCAGTCGGTGATGTTGAGCACCGGAACATTTTGGCGCGGTTCAAGAGCCGGGAAGAAAACCACGTCAACACCCACCGTATGTCCAGCTTCAAAAGTTCTGGGAACAGTGCCTGGTCGAGCAACTTTTGGCTTTTGCTGTGAATCACATATCCCACAGCGAAATTCGTTCTTGACATACCTCCACACTTCTGGTCGTGCTCTTGCCATCCTCAGAGCCCTGCAGAATTCATACCTTCCTGGATGTCCCAAGTTGTTGTGGAGCTTCTGCACTAACTTCTTATCTTCTCTGCTCATTCCACCTTCAATGACATCTTCCTCTGCTTCTCCTAGCGCGTCTTCCCCTACTTCTTTTGGAGGGCCAAGACGCACTACCGGAGCTCCTGCCGCCTCCACTTCTTCATCCAGTGCATCTTCCAGCTCCTTTTCCTCCTCCTCATTCTCGCCACACCTGTCTCCATGCTGCTGAATCCTCCTCAGCGCCTGTGATCATTGCCTTGCAGAGTGCCTTAGGATAGTGCTGTGCCTTGAGTGCTAATCCTCCCATCAGCGCCTCATGGACATGCTGTCCTGAGCATTTCTTGCTCAAGTGCTTTGCTAGGCTCTTTCCGTTGACCAGAAAGTCTGTAGGCTTCTTGTTGAGCTCATCCTTGACTCTCAAACCATAGGCGCACTGATCGGCGCGCACCCGTTCCACGCCATGCATCTGTGCTGACCTCTCCACGCATGGCTCATCCCATCCCTTGGAGGTTGCTGGATGCTCAAAGATCGCCAATCTTCCACGCATCACCTGCCATTGAAAAAGCTTCATGGCAAACTCCAAGTGGGAAACACCTTCAGCCAGCATGAGAACTGCTCTGCGCTGCCCCATCTTGGGGTAATTAAGTTCTTGTATGATGGAAAACGGGCCACATGGAAGTGACACCAAGAGAACATCTGGGTCCATGCGCACGAGCTCCTCGAAGCAGCGCCTGCGATCTGCCTTGGTGGTGAAGTCAAAACCATTGTTGATGTCATAAGCACCTGCAGATTCATGCCCCATCTCCTGAGCCAACTTCGTGACCCTAGGCATAGAGTATGCTTCTGCCACCACCATCTTGCGCATGCTTCTTTGCACTGCCTTTCTGGATGATCTTGATAGGCTGCGGGATGCTTCTTCGTATCCATCATCAGCCAGCCACTCTCCTTCAGTGGCAAAGATTCCAAGTGCCTTATATCCTGGCACGTAGTTGGGCAAAATGCCCTCTTCAGAAACCCACTGTCCTTCGCCAGTGGAAAACCAAAATTGTTGGGAAACCCTCCTTTCATATGCATACGCCTCCTCATCTCTGATCTGCATCGATTGCCACATCCTCCACTGTGCCTCACTCTCCACCATGCAGGCCCAGGGGGCTTCCCGATGTGCTTCCACCTCCTCATCGCTCAGCACCGGCTCCAGGAATCTGCACCGCTCTCCATGTCCTGATCCTGTGCTTCCGCTGCTTGTTGTGTGTTGTCCATGTTCCTCCTTAGTGCTTGTGCTTGCTTGTTGACCTCCTCCTGCAATGCTGGGTTGCTCATCAGCTCCTGAATCCTCTCCTCTCCTGCTGCGGCTGTCATCCACACCAGATTGCTGTGCAAGTGCTCCATCTTTATCCTGTACTCCTCCATCTGCTGAGCATTGGCCTCCCTGTGCAAGCGCTCGTTCTCTAACATGCGCTCCTTCTCTAACATGCGCTCCTGAATCTGGTGCTCCATCTCCTGCTTGAGCTGTGCCTCCCTCCGATATGCCTTCTCCATCTCTTCTTGCTTCAGCATCTCCTGTGTCTCCTCGGGATCCCAAAGGAAGAAGTCGCACAGGGATCGGTGACACCGGTAAAAGTGTCGTCCCTGAGTGGGTCCCTCCTTCTTCACCTTCAGTCGATTGGCCTCCACCTCGCACTTGCACTTGATGATCCTGGATGCGGTGGTGAATGTGCTCCTGGGACTGGTCATCCCGAGACTGGATGCCGTGCTTGCTGGCATTCTTGGGGGAGTTGCTGCGGGGCTCCTCAAGGTGCTTGCTGTGGGGCTCCTCATGGTGTTTGCTGTGGGGCTCCTCAGTGCTGTCTTGGGAAGGGGAGTTGTTGCTGCTGTGGACTTGCCAGAGAAGAGAACCTTTCCTCCCACACTGACCGTGGGATTGCCCTTCATGAGGTCCGTCATGGCATTGGGATCCACCAGCCACCTCATGTGGCATTGCTTGCACCAAACTTCTCGTTGACTCTGATTGCCTGCCCCCTGCAACATGCTTGCTGGATGGGGACACATGTCGGGAGTCATCGCTGGTCTCTCTTGGCTCTTTCTCACTCCCAATGCTTCTCCATGGCGGATCATCTCTTGAAACACCTCCGCCTTGAACTTTTTCTCCTTGGAGACAGGCTCGTGCTGTGATGAGGGGCCCAAGCCTGGCCCCAGTGACACACATGGCGCTGCAGAGCCAAAGAACGACCCACCTTCTTGCCATGACTCGAGCCTTGCTTGGGCGTCGACAAACACCAGCAGATCGTAGATCTTCTGCAGGACGACCCTCCAATTTCTCCATGCTCTTCGAGGATTTCTCTCCAAACCACCACCAGCAGTCGCAGAAGGCCCCTGCTGACTGACACGGCGCATGCGGCGGATCAGATCCATGGCCCGCACGGCAACGGTGAGGTGATTGAAGGGGCGCCCTGCACTCCACTGCTGTAGTGCACTTCAGCAATCATGGCTTTTGGATCACAAAGAAAGTCGGCAGTCTTTCGATGGGCACATGCTGAATCATCAGGAAGACTCCAGCCATTTGAATCAAAACTGAGAACATCAACTGCAACATGGCCAGAACGAAGATGATGAAGTGGCGTTTTGACTCCAAATTTGTTCAAACCAAGTTCTCCATGACACAAATCAACCACTGCATCAACTGCTTTCAAAAACTTGATGGAGAGCAGCAAAGGGACTTCCTCTGCCACTACCGTTGCTTCGATCAAACCATTGATGCCCCCAACTCCAACTGGAATCTCTGCCACCCCACATACTTGAGCGCTGCCCCCAATTCCCCTAGCATGAGCAACTTTGTTGGTGTGCAACACTTTGAGTCCAACTCGATTGAGCGCAGCTTCAAGTCTTTCAAGGGATGACCTACCAATCAAACCACCTTGTGCCGCCGTGTCCACCACACCATGCTCTGAACTGGTGGTGATACCATGAAAATTGGCAGCACTATTGTTGGGGGAACGCAAAACTGATCGGTGCAAAAAGCTCCCTAAGGTCAATGGTTGCCTCGAATCAAAACTCTCAAATAAGTGCATCGCTCTACCCTTCTCCTCACTGAAACCCATCTCACAGAATCCTGTTTTGCCGCTCATGGATTCTTGTCGCTGCTTCGCCCTGGCGTCAGGCTCATTGGTGCATTCTTTGGCCCAATGGCCAATGACACCGTACTTCGCGCATCTGGTTCTGAGTTTCAGCATATCTATGTGTACTCTGGCACCATGACCTTGGCCGCCACCCTTGAACTGGATGCGACCACTGCCCATGGAGAAGCTTGGCTTGCCGCCTTTGCCACTGCCAGCTCCCTTTCCACGGCCGCCAACAGATCGGGAATCATAATATCCCCGGCTCGTTCTCTGATCCTTGATGGCCTTGCGCACTTGTTGATAGGAAGCAAGGGCCTCCTGAACTTCTTCCTCCTCCATGATCTCCTCAAGATCTCGCTCGCCCACATACACATAGTCTTCGGAGTCTTCGTCTTGCTCCTCAAACTCCGCATAGCTCTCTTCCTCAGTGACAAAGTTGCGACTGCCACCTTTCTCCTTCTGAACCTTCTCAAGCTTTCTGATCGCCTTGACTATGTCTTCTCTGTCAAACTTTCCCTGAGTCCATGGTGTGACCTGGTCCTCCTGCACCTGAGACAAAGCTGCATGCCGGAAGATCACATAGCCCTTGACCTGATCTTCCAATTTGATGCCCTCCGAGGCCAACTCGCGAAAGCCGGCATCCATCCTGATCAGGTAGTCTCCAAAGCTTTCCTTGGACTTGCGACCTTCAGCATACACGGCTTTTTCTAACGCCCTGGGTATGGCAGTCTCAAGGTGAGGTTGAAAGTAAACTTTCAGTGCTGAAATTATCTTGTCAATCCCTTGTTCACTGGTGATTTCAGCTATGCTTAATTCATCGATCACTGCCTTTGCCGACCCAGTGAGTTGTCTGAGTACTTTGGCTCCCTGTTTGTTTCTAGGGACATCTGTTTCATGCCTCCAAAATTCTAACTCTCTGAGGTACACTTTGAACCCGTCCTCCTTGCTATCAAACGGAGGTGGATCCCGGTCGCGGTATCCCTCATGAGTGCCACCACTGCCCACTGACGTCGTGGCCGCCACATCTCCACCAGACATGGCGCGGAGAAAACCCTAGGTACCTGTGTCGTACAGCTGCCGCTACCACTGTCAAGCAGCGAGCATCGTCTCGCCCTTTTGCCTGGGATTAGCCCCCTTAGCCGTCGGGGCTCGTCGTGAAAGAAACCTGTTGCCACTGTGAACGACAGGTGAAGTGCAAAATGCATAACTGAACCCAATGATCTCTTAATTGACAATATTATATTTTATTGAAAAAATAAATTAATAATATATTTTAATAAAATAATATATTTATTTTATTATTATATTATTAACCTAGCTTTGTAACCTAATAGGTATATATTATTAATGGAATTAATTGTAAATTTATATTATATATTAAAAAAAATATATATCTTTATTTCCTACTTGCCAGGTGAGGGTTGTTAGATTTTATGTTAGTTACTTCCTTTTCGTCCTCCTTTTCCTCGTCATCGTCCTCCTCCTTTTCCTTCTTCTCCTCTCCT
>Ga0126342_10022862_pt1 | contig 10280 bp, 5 predicted proteins | sample Cyp1metagenome_FD_92528 | JGI IMG/M metagenome (GOLD analysis project Ga0126342, IMG submission 92528) | Coral microbial communities from Lord Howe Island, Old Settlement Bay, Australia - Cyphastrea 1 metagenome | ecosystem: Host-associated > Invertebrates > Cnidaria > Coral ... | reverse complement strand
CTACCACCACTACCACCACTACCACCACTACTACCACTACTACCACTACTACCACTACTACCACTACTACCACTACTACCACTACTACCACTACTACCACTACCACTACCACTACCATGACGATTACTCCTACTACTACTACTACTACTTCTACTACTACTACTACTACTACTACTAGTACTAGTACTAGAAATAGTACTAGTACTAGTACTACTACTACTACTACTACTACTACTACTACAGCAACTACTACGTCTACTACAACTACGACTACTACTACTCCTACTCCTACTCCTGCTCCTACTACTACTCTACCAATGTAAATATATATATATATTTACGGATATACAATCAGATAATGATACATGTACGTTTGCAAATTCAAACACAAACAAACACATGTGCACATAGTGAAGCAATGTGAATCAGATAATCATCTACAATCATGGCAAATAATAAATACATATATATATATACACGTATATATTCACAATTACATTGGAATATCTACATTGATTTTTCATATCCTTTTTCACAGCACCTGTCTCCCAGCTCTCGTGATCTCGGATCTCTTGGTCTCGGGCAGTTCAAAAGCCACGCGGGCGGTTCCTTCGTCGTAGGTCACTGCGAGAGAGCAAGTTTTGCCCAAAAGATTCGACTGCCTCAGCGAGTCAATGGAGCCCCCCCGGGGTAACAGTTCGCCATGGTCAAGCCATGGCCCATTTATCGAAATAGATGGTTTACCGAACTTAAAAATGGGTGGATTTTCCCATGACGAACTGTTAAATAACCAGATGGACAGTGGGATAACGTCTTTGGGTCTTTTTTGAGAGTTCAATGTAGTAACATTAAAGGAGTTTGATGTGGGGTTTGATAGGCTTAATCATTGGGATTCTTTCCGGGCTATCATTGGATGTCTGGTTGGTGGTTTCAAGCCCTCTGAAAAATATGAAAGTCAGTTGGAATTACTATTCCCAATATATGGAAAAATAAAACATGTTCCAAACCACCAACCAGATGTTAAAGGGGTATCATTGGGACATTCTTGAGCCGTTGAAAATTCCCCGGTTGGTTATGGAAATCGGGAGTTATACTGCCAGGGTTTTTAGGGGTTATAATCTAACTCATTGCAAACCTATCAGCCAACTCGTATAATGAGATGGGATAGGGGTATCTTGAAGGGCTCACATTCAATGGCAACTTCAGATACCTAAATTGGAGGTACCTACCATATAAGGCCTATGTAAGGGAATATCCCCACAAAATATGGCCTTATAGGGTACAGTACCTGCATGTTAGGATCCGGAAATTACCATTGACACACCTGGAATAATTTTATGACAAAGTAATCTGATAATGGAACTGCTCAAGCTGCTTAAGTGCTTGGAATACTATGATGTAATTATCATATGTCTGTTGTTGTGCTATATGTGATCTATACAAAAAAATAATTTTGGGGATTGTATGCTATATATATTAATAAGAATGAAACCTCATACAGTATGTATATACATATATATATATATATGTAGAATTTTCTGAGTTTCAAGAAGGGCGGTGTTTCGAATCAAGCCACAAACAAGGCCACAAATCAGCACACGCGTGACCTCAATATGGATCACACCCATGCATCTTTGGATCATTTCTGGTGTCCACCCTTTCTACTTGAGTATCATCACACTTAGAAACTGATTAATAACCCTGCAGTTATGGCCATTTATTAGTTATAACTGGTTATAAATGGGATTATACAATCTATAAATGGGGTTATAAGTACTTATAACTGGTAAAGGGCCATAACCCTGGTTATAACATGTTATAACCAATTTGTATCTGGGATCAGGCCATGATTCAGGGACTGAAAAAATCACCACGGCGATGAACAGTTTTGGCTAGTGGGATGGCGGGATGCTCCCCCAAGTACCCTCATGTTTCCTCTAATCCCACTGTGATCTCATGGTTAAATTCAAACGTTGAAGATCCTTTTTTTCATTGTGTATAGCGGAAAAAAAAACATATTGATTGCTGAACCATCTCAAATCACACTTGTTTTCCACTTAGATCACCATGTTTCATGGTTATATCATCATTTCTCATGCTTAAATCACAATGTTCCCTGGTTGAATCAACATTTTTCATGGTTAAGTCACATGTTTTCCTCGTTCGAGCGCCATGTTCACTGCTTAAAATCAGGACCACGTTGGTCCGGCGAAGCGTTCTCCTTGGAACCAAGAGCGAGCGATGAGCCAAGCGTCTGCCCATCTCCCGAATCTCATGGTCCAACTGTCCGAGCCTTTCCTGGCAAGTAAATATCTCTAGAGTATTCTGGGGTGAATCTAGATATACATGTTATTATCTATATGCTCCAATATCCTGGCCATTCAACAAACACATTGGGGGTAGCACCAAGGCCCTCTGTTCGCTTGATTCAGAGCTATCTGAGGGTTTCTAGAGTCATGGGGGTACCCCAAGCTCGATAACTGGGGGTACCCCAAGCTCGATAACTGGGGGTACCCCAAGTTTAGGAAGCCTCCATCTGAACTAGGCTTTGCGGTTTTTCAAAGTCTACAATAGCTATGAACAGATAGATAGATATATTCCATATCTAAGAAGGCACACTTATATCAGCTTTTGTATGGTCACTAGTTGATGTATAACCAAAAAAAACATATATCCAGAAAAGGTGGTGCATATAACATCATATAACTAGATTAACTGCGGTTTACGGTAGATATATCTAGAGCATTCTGGGGTGAATCTCATTCAACACTTGGTAGCACCAAAAATGGGGCCCTGGGCCGAACAAAACACTGATGGTGGGATCATTGGAATCAGATATGGGATACCCGGCCTGGTAAACGTTTACATAACTATGGAAAATCCACCCATTTTTCATGCGTAAATCCACTATTTCTATGGTCATGTTCAATAGTTTTTTGTATGTTTACCAGAGGGTAAGATCAATGGCAATGCAACAGGAACCGATTGATTGGAGGCAATCCCCATTTATAAGGCCTATTTGTTGGGCCTATGTAAGGGAATATCCCCACAAAATATGGTCTTATGTGGTACTAACGTACCTCCATTTTAGGATCCTTTTTTATTCCCGTTGATAAGACTGGGCGATGGGTGATGAAAAACCATGGCTATGTCATATCTGGGTAAATTACAATATTTCACCAACCTGAATTAAGGCCATCTGGGGATGATTCCCCCTACTAACCATGATTTCCAGTGAGGTCGCAGTGAGGTCGTTATAATTTACCCAGTCATATGTCTTGATATACCTGGTGTAATGATGTTGACTTGGCTGGTTTGGTCAAGTACGATTTTAAGAAACTGCCGTTGATGTAGCTAATCCCAAATTTTCCAACTATAGTATCTTCTATGTGATTCTTCCCAAAACGCCTTTCAGAAAACCAGACACATAGAAGATGGGGTACAAACATGGTAGCTGAATATCTTCTATTTTCGTGGTATGTACTATATGTTTTCCGGTTGCTTAAGGCCGACTTGGCCCCTCTTTATTTTTGTGGTGTTTAACAACTTAGAATGCTTCAACTATGAGTCCGCAGATACCACAGATACCACACAAGATTTTAGGGACGAGTCAGCAAGGATACCACACAATATACCCGGCCTGGTAAACGTTTACATAACGAACTGGAAATCCACCCATGTTTAATGGGAAATTTCACTATTTCTATGGCCATGTTCAATAGCTATGTTAGTCATTACCAGAGGGTAATATGCCAGTCCAACATTCGGATACTGAAAAGAACACAAAAAGCCGCTGGTTATGACTAACAGTTCGCCATGGCATAGATGGCCAATGTACAGAGGTTTACCGAACTTAAAAATGGGTGGATCTTTCCATGGCTATGTTAAATATTGTTAAATAACCAGAGGGTACATTATCAAATAGACTCAGTTTGCAATCAAGTATCAGTCATGAGGAATAATTGGTGCTGTAACATATCCAAAAGGTGGAAGGAATTCCAACCACATATTCGCAACGGGCTTGCTGTCCCAATGCGACAATACATACGTAAACATGTACAGTCAAGAGTAAGATGGAATCAGAATTAAAAAGTCACACATATGTCCCTCAAGAATGTGATTGATTTTTAGGCGATCTAAAATTGGGCCAATGAATCTTCTAAGCAGGATTATATATATATATATATATGTATGTATATCGCACTGTTCCTGATAATTGGTAGTAGAACCCCTATTAATGGGGGATGAACATCCGCCAATATGGGAATATCATGGCATAATCATCAAACTATTGATTGCAGTTGGCACCCTCTGGTAAACGTTACATCACTATGGCAAATCACCATTCTTAATGGGTAAATCAACTATTTCTATGGCCATGTTCAATAGTTTTTGTATGTTTACCAGGCCGGGTATATATCCCCATTCATATTCCATTGCCCTCTGGTAAACTAACATAACTATGGAAAATCACCATTTATAGTGAATTTTTCCATGAACAATTGTGATTTTCCATAGTTATGTAAACGTTTACCAGAGGGTACTCTCCGGTCAAGCATGACATGCTGGAATGACACCTCCATCTATAGATGAACCCTCCATTTTGATCTGCGATAACTTCCAGCAAAACATCTTTCATTACCAGCTGGTTGGTGGTTTTAATGGTGGTTAATGATGGTTAATATATGGTTAATATATGATATATATGGTTAATGATGGTTAATAATAACCTGGTTTGTGGTGCAATAACCATCTTGAAAAATGATGGAGTGCGTCAATGGGGAGGATGACATCCCATATATTGAGAATAGAATTCGCGTTCCAAACCACCAACCAGAGATTGTATAAACATGTATAAACTAATTTTCCGTGAATCGCATGTTCGTCCAGTTATATCCCATGATCGTTCAATTGAAAGATTAGTTACCATTGCATCCCTATTTTTGCTCATGATCCGGTCTACCCTTTGGTAAACTAACCAGTTGCTATTAGAAATTGCCATAGAAATTGTTCACTTACCTATTAAAAATGGTGGTTTCCCATAGCAAACTGTTAGTTTACCAGGCCGGGTAACTTTTCATGGCACATCTGGATTTTCTTAACGCCGACTCCAGCCGATCCCGGTCCTCGAGAGTTTGCAAGACCTACGCGGCTTCGCGCAGCCAAAGAGGGTGACCTAGCCGACCTAGCTTGGCTCTTGTCGAGCCTAGTAACTACTTATTGAATAGCAATATAGTAATCCCCAGACAAGATCGAATTAGTTTGCTTACTTTACTTCTACTTGAGGTGATAAGATGCTAATGGATGCTAATGGATTATAATGAACGAGAACGTCAGTGATAATTGCCCCGGCGTCGGAAGGTAGGTACCTAGGGAGAAGGTTCTGCCACGGTTTCTCCCTCCAAATAAACGCCCTCCTAAGTTGAAGTCCTAAGAGATCAACTTCGAATCCATATCACCCGACGTTCAATTGATGTCCTTTTAAAACAAAAGATGCACCTCAAGATGAGTAAAAGTTTTCAAAGATTTCAATAATTGATATCAACAATTTTCAATTGAAATTCCTTTTAAACAAAAAATATATAAAGATTAAAAAGGATTTCAAATGAGATCAACCTTGATTCAAAACAAGAACACCTAGAACAAAAACCTGGATTTTCTCTGTGCGGTTGATTATTTGGGTGATTTCCTCCCCGCCGTTGATTAATCAAGGGGGACCAACCCATTTTAGTATTGCCCGAACATGTTTCCTGTGTGGAGGTTGATTAATTCCTAGGGATTATATAATCACAACATGACATTCATTATATAAGAGGTGATATTTACAATGATTAAAATATTATATATATATATCATAAAACCATTATTCATTTATTCCTAGGGATTATATATTATCTTTGCAGGTGATACATACATTTACCATGATTTTGGGATTCACTCTCCATCACCTTGGCACCTTGCCATAAGAAGATTCATCTTGGTGAATCTGTCCATCATATTGTCCCGCTGACAAAGTAAATCCCTCACTTGGCAAAGCTTAAGCCACTGGGATTATAATCCCATAATCCCATCACCTACAAGTTACCCGCAGGTAATTTCACATAGCTATGGAAAATGGATGAAAACCGTCCGTTTATGGATGATTGACCCTTTTCTTTACCTACGAAAACTGATGATTTTCCATAGCTATGTTGAAATACCATAGGGCATGTCATGGCATGCCATAGGGTAATTGGTGACTTTGAGATATCATGGAAGTTTGAGCCCTCAACTCCGTCAAGGGGCGAATCTGATGCCCTGGAGGTATAGAGACTCAAAGATTGTTGTCAGCCCTGGAAACCAAAAGTTTCAACTTACATCTTGGATCATCTTGGCCACTTCCACCGGGTTCCACCGCCGCGTTTCGGTGAAGGAATCAAAGGAATCTGCAACGGATCGTCTACAAGAGCTGCACTACGCTGTGTTGGACACCTTGCTTGTGCGTATTGAAGTCCGACACCGTGAGCAGTGCATCAACTTCGGTTGCGGTCTCAGCTTCCAGTGACATTCAGGTTGCCGCATTGATATCACGTTGCGCCGCCAGGAAGTGTTCACATTCACTGGTCAAAGCTATGCAGCTTCCTTGACGATGTCCTCTGGGGTGAGTTTCACGGAAGCTGACAGCGGTCATGGTTTGTAGTAGCGAACTGAACGCAGGCTTCACTGCTCTCACTCTCCAGGAGGACCCAGGGATAAAAAAACTCACCTTATTGTCATTATATACCTGCGGATTGTTCCATGGGATTTGCTATGATTTACTCTCCTATGTAATCAACCAACCTGTGTGAAAGGGACACAGATTCAAGTTGTTCTTAGTTCAATGGATTAAAATACACCCCGATATACCCAAACTTCAAACGGGCCTGTCTCAAAGTAGAGTACAGTTACCCCCAAATCTGATAGTCTATCACCACATCCCCTAGCAACATTGAGACACACCCAAATAACGGCTCCCCAATGACTTTACAATTTGTGTCGATCAAATTCCTCATAAATAGTGGTTAAAAAGTCATTTAAACAATTTCTTTGCTGGTGATCGGAATGATATTCCTACCTTGGTGTTTGGTTCCATAAAATCACCATAAAATCAACGGATTGAACATATTGTTGTATCCCCAGTTCAGCGATTTTTCATCGAATTCGAATAATTATCCGTTTAAATGCAATCATAATCCCGTTGGAATCAATGTGCCTATATCATATCATGGACAAAAATGACGATCATCCAACTGTTTGATAGTTTTTTCGGTAGTCCACAAACAATAATTACCATCTGGTTATGACTAACAGTTTGCCATGGAAAATCACCATTTTAAATATAGGTGAAACATCTATTTCTATGGTGATTTTCTATGGCTATGTTAAATAACCAGAGGGCAATCGTTTGCTGGTTATTTTCCATTTGCAAAGGAATGGGGGACCACCTCTCCAGTGGGTCCAAGGTTAGGGATGTTTTCCATTGAGAAAAACTAGATTCCCATGATCCCATTTAATATGAATCCCATAATGTGTCCAATATTAATGATATTAGCTTAAACCTTATGGGAGTGTTCTTTACTACTCCATTTTTGTTAGTTGTATGATCTATCTCATATTAATCTAGGTTTCCCACTTGATCTTTTTTGAAAGGGTTCCCCCTGGTATGGGTCAAATCTGGAAATATTTCGAAATACTTTTTGAATGGTTATATCTACTACAAAGTGGTGCCCCAGTTCGATAGCTAACTTGGTGCAAATAACTCCAATTTCATTAGGACTAGTGGTAGATATATCTCTGGTTGATGGGGTTGCAAACCAACAAACATAACTGGGGGGGTACCACATTGTACACATTCCCACTAGACATTCCTACGACATTGCTGGCGCACCTCTTCATAGTGACTGAGCACCTTTTCGGCCTTGTGCTTCGCCTGCAGTACTTGGGGGTAAGACTCATTGGGGTTAATATAAAAAAAACAATAAGTAACTATGGCAACTTAGTAGTGCAACTATGGGGAAAATAATTTATGGGATAAGCCCTGATAAACCACTTGTCAACTGGTGTAGGATTTCTTCCATCCACTGTAGGTGCAAGCATGGTAATAAACCCCAGAAGCTGGGATATAACCCCTTTGAGTATGGTTATAATTTATAATATATTCACGTGTAATTGAAGGCTGCTGCCAAACTACCTGCAATCCCTTCCCCCAAATATTACATGCTCCGTTCTAGGTTTGATTTCGTTCAGGAATCATTCATTTTGGGTCCCTTGTTGGTGGTATTTCGTATTTGAAGGAGATGATTACAAAGTGGGGCCAAGAAAGCCACGGAGATCCATAAACCCATACAATATATAGCATAAATTGGATATACCATACACGATAGTTTATAGTTGCCGAACCAAGGGGCCCCACATTGTAAAATATGGGATATGAACCAAGAACAATTTACTGTAGATTTTAAAACACATTATGATGTAGCAGCAAAATGAGATACCATCTTGTTATTTAACATAGCCATGGAAAATCACAATTTTTACTAGGTAAACCATCTATAAATGGGCCATTTTCCATGGTTATGTTAACTAACCAGAGCGTAAATTTACAAGTCCAAATTCAAAGGTGGAACTTGAAACTACAGTTATAGGATATGGACATCCCCTTCAAAGTTCGATGGTAATTTGCAAGGCAAAAAAAACGCCCATCTCTGGCAGATGGTTGAAATGTTCACCAACTCGGCTTCCAGGGCGGGGGCTACGGGCAAGTCAGCCATGGCCGGGCCAGTGGGCTGAGGGCCAGCAGGGTACAAAGCCCGGAGCGCGTCGACGGTGGCAGCTGTTTGGGCGCGGGCCCCTTGCGACAGCAGAGCGGTGGAAGCTCTTTTGTCGAAGCCCTCACGGCGTGGTCAAGCCCGGCCGCGGGGTTGGTGATTGAGGATGGCCACTCCTCCCCCTTTCGACTGGCCTTTACAACGGCTCACTATCTGCACCATGCTCCGTACAATTGAAGCCGAGGGTACCGCGGCATTTTCGGACCTAGTTCGCCGGTTGGTCCACCACTTATGCTTATGATAAGCAGCAAAGGTGTGAAGCCCTTATCTTCAGTGGCTACCCAGGTGCTGCACCAACAACCGGTTCGTTCCCCTAGCGATCCTAACAACCGTGACATGTGGTTCTCCTTGCCAAAGGTCCGTCCCAGGTCACATCGAGTGTTCGTTCACTCGAATTGTCCCTTCGAAGATACCCCTTGGGAGTTGTTGTTATGCTGTCATGCAATGGAATGGTTCCAAGAATCTCCAATTTGTAAGAAAATGGTCTGCGAATGGGTTCAAATGCCCCAATGGCTACACTGTGGGGCCCACAAGCCAGGTAAGTTGGTTTATAATTAAGCTCCGTTGTCTAAGTTGGTTTGTAACTAAGCTACTGGTTTGGAACCAATCTAAGTTTAGAACTAAGTCAATTAGTGTATGACTGAGCTATGGTATATCTAGTATGACTAGCTACTGAACTCAGTAAATATAGTAGGATTGTCACCATAAATACTCATTTACTCAGTAATTATTTACTTTTGACTAACTACTAACTCATCATAACTCAAAAAACAACCGCTTTATATTAACATAGTGAGTTCGCTACATTTATTACACATTATTATATGTTATGTAGTTGATTTATCACCGTAGGGTTTCACAAGTATAACTACAGGACATTTCCATCATCTTACCATAATCCTATCATAACTACTAGAGTAATGTTGTCTAGCCAATAGTGATATCTTATCAATAGTAGAAACATTTTTCCGCAACTCCATTTTTTCTCCAATACTAAAAGTCAATTAGCTCCATTTACTTTTAGTACTGCCAAAAGAGTCATGTTCAGACCTTGTCCAGAGGGCATGGCCAATAGTGGACCCAACATGGCAATAGTGGAAACTGTTTTCCCGACTCCAATTTTTTCTCCAATACTAAAAGTCAATTAGCTCCATTTACTTTTAGTATTGCCAAAAGAGTCAAGTAAAGCAAATCCTTTTCAAAGCAGCCTTCACGTTTGATTAGCAAAAGCTTAGACTCCAGAAATCTGATCCAATTGCCAGACAGCTGATTTCCTTTAAAACCCTTATTAAAAAAAGCAAGAAAACAGGCCCACAAAGGGTACCCCCTTTGCAAGCCCCAGAATAGCAATAACAAACCTGCACCAGGCATGGCAATAGTGGAAACTTTTTTCCGCAACTCCAATTTTGTTGTCCTCCTTCTCCTTCTCCTTCT
>Ga0126342_10022861_pt1 | contig 10280 bp, 11 predicted proteins | sample Cyp1metagenome_FD_92528 | JGI IMG/M metagenome (GOLD analysis project Ga0126342, IMG submission 92528) | Coral microbial communities from Lord Howe Island, Old Settlement Bay, Australia - Cyphastrea 1 metagenome | ecosystem: Host-associated > Invertebrates > Cnidaria > Coral ... | reverse complement strand
TGACATGTTTCTGGAAAAATATTGTTTGTCTGCCTTTCCCAAAAGAATCAGATCGCTTATAAAACCTTTATTAAAGAACTGCTTTTCCACAAAGTTCCAAGTCACTGGACCATGAGAGGGTCCAGTTCTTTTTAGTAGAATTGTTGCCTAAGTTCGGAATTACAGCAAACTTTTCCGGAGGTGATCCTGGAGCCAAGAGAAGAAAGAAAAGCCTTTTGCACTAGCTAGCTTCTCTTTATCTTTCTCTTTATCTTTCTCTTCCTCTTCCTCTTTCCTCTTCCCCTTCCTCTTCCTCTTCCTCTTTCTCTTTCTCTTCCTCTTCCTCTTTCCTCTCTCTCTCTCTCTCTTTCTCCTTCTCTTCCTCTTTCCTCTCTCTCTCTCTCTTTCTCCTTCTCTTTCTCCTTCTCTTTCTCCTTCTCTTTCTCCTTCTCTTTCTCCTTCTCTTTCTCTTGTTACACCTTTGACAAAAAAACTTGGGGTGGAAAAGGTAACGCAATCAACATGCTGAACCCCATTCACTACAAGTACTACAAGTACTACAAATATCACAAGTTACAAGTTCATCGGCAAAACAGTTTTTATTAAATTTCAATTGTCGCCAAGTGAAATCCTTACTTAAATGCGGGATCATATTTTTCCGGGGAACAGTTTTTTGACACCCAACTTTAAAGAGGGTATAGCATTTGTTTGGGGGGGGTTCAGGCAAATCAGGACGGAACATGAATAGGATAGAACTGGAATAGAACTGGGATAGAACTATGTGGCTTCTACGTGTTTTTATTTTTTACCGCTCTAGATCTACCTGGTTCCATAGAAGTCAGAACTCGCCATGGCGGGCACCTCGATGAAATCCATGATGCAGGCCTCTGCACCAACCTGGCTTGGGATCAAGATTTGGTTTGATGAGGAGTATCAATAGAATTCTATAGAATTCTATAGGACTTTACTAGATTCTAATGATTCGATCATTTTGGAGTGAGTCACACGACAGCACGGCTATGCACGGCGGCCAAGGTTCGATTACAATGGTTACAGTTCTGCGGGCAATGTCAATGGAACCATGTTGGAAAGGATGGTGATCGAGCGTGGAATTGTCATGTGGAGCGCAGCTTGAGAGGCAGCTTGATACATACTTCTCAGCATATTTTCAGAACTGGTGATATCTGTATTTCAAAAAAAAAGTATAATTATCAGTTCCTCAGATATGTTTTCGTTATATGATCTACCAGGCAAGGTTTTCTGTTTCACTGCCTGGCGCATCTGACCAGCGATGGCTGCATCGTGAGCACGAATCTCCTGGGGACCGGTCCAATGGGAGTGTGACCACCGAAAAAGTCAATCTATTGTTAATGTTTGAAGCCACACATACTATGGATAAGTAACGATATTTTAGAAGTCTCATGATGGTTCAATGATATTGTAGATATTATATGATATATTATATAGACTTAACATGTTTAAAAAAAAAAACGTTAGAAAGGCAAACTATGAAGAGCCCTGACCATGCTTGCCTAAGCACCCAACTGGCACCGGTGATCCTGGTAGATCTTCTGTGTGGCCACAGAAAGCCGCTTCCATTCATCGGAAAGAGCAACCTGGCCATTCAACGGGTGGTGCTTCATCCAGATCAAGCCATCTCAGTCCACTGAGCCCCTTTTTGAAAGTAGGATTAGAACGGTGAATGCCTCAGCTGTTGCCGTCAAATGCCGTGAAGGTCACAAGGTCTTGTGGCTTTCCCCCAGGTGGTGCCCCCACCACGTTACGTCTCCGTTGCGGCGTTCGACTCAAGGCCCAACCTCTGCATCTACCATCAATGCGGCATTGGACTCAACACCACCACGACAGGCAGCACAAAGCAAGTGACTGCGATGGACGAACCCAGGGGAGGGGGACCCGGGGGCTTGACAGAATCAGGTCTTCGTTCGAAATAAACATGACCTCGAACATGTGGAGGTTTCCATAAATAGTGGTACCCCAAGCTCGTAACGGATGCTTTATATTCGAAAATCATGGAAAATCCATCTATACATGGATGAGAACTGGGGGTACCCTCATCTGACACGAACATTTTGGTGAAATCGCAAAGATTACCTTACTTCAGAGGAATGTGCTGTTCCTTCCATTTCTTTTGCAACGAAGTAACGAAGTATACATACGTAGATTAATACATACTATATAGATATATTATATGTACGTATTACACATTAGTATTTTTGTACCTACAGATGATATATGTTATAACTTTATATATATATATATGTTTATATGTTTTGTACCTACAGAAATGTGGATTAACACATTTTTGTAACTTTATAACATTTTATAACTATATCCAGCAGCCTTCATTACTCGTGCCTGCCTAAAACCCCTTGAGGCTGCGCCTCACTGTTGCCTGCAGCAGTCCCAAGACCTCCTGCCATGGTCCCATTTCCTTACCGGAAGAATGGTAGGACACTAAATAGATACTAGAATATACATGACTATACTAGACGTTCTTTAGGAGGACTCACTAGACTATACTAGACGTTTTTTAGGAGGACTCACTAGACTAAATTGGAGACGTTGGAGTTTTCAAGCCTCATCTAATTTATCTCATCTAGATACAGAATGATATAGATATGACTCAACAATGACTCAACATACTGTACATGCTACATCCATTGGAAATCATTGGAATCACATGGCACTCCTCTGAAATCTGCTGGCACTCCAAGAGTTTCTCCAAGCGCATCCGCAACATGGCCTGCAGGGCTGGAATTTCCCATGGAACCAGATTAGTTCACCTTTAATCGGATAACATCTGATAGTATGATATATAACATATGTATGATATGCATATGAACCACGAATGGGATTTTTAGGAAAATTCATCATCCCATGGAATCATGCCCATCTTTGATCTATTCTTTTGTGGTGAGTGGACACAGCATGCACCATAGCTATCCATAGCTATCCATAGCTATCCATATCCATAGCGCCTCTGGAGCCTCCCCACAGGGATGTTGCTGCAATGACACCTTGCTGTACTCCTCCAGAAACCTCACGTGGCGTGACTCACGCGGGCGAATGGTGCCCACCACCAACCACCGGCGGAAATTCACCATCTGCCAGATGTCCCTGCTCCTTCCGATCTGTCAGGTGTCGCATGCCAAAGTCCATGGTGTGCCTAGGCAGAAAGGTGTGGTCAATACACTGATCCAATGGTGAAGCAAACATATCCATGTCTGTTAGTTAAAACATAAGTGTTAACCAAATAGTAGAGTATATAAATACAGTATATACATGAATAAATACTAATAATATCTAATAATACATTCATGTTTTTTGCAAAAAAGGCAAAAAACCATGCGGTCAAACCCTTCTTACGCATAGGTTTCCAAAAAGTCATACGTATCCATCAGCACCGCTTCACGAATATCTGCAGCCGCTGGTACTGCAAATGCTCCATCACCGTCGTCACATCCTGGCGATGTCAACAGTCGTGGTAAAATCTATTCATCTGACAATGATCATGGATATCATAGTCACTTTACTACTGCTTGGTGGTTTGGAACCATGGAATTTTATGACTTTCCATTCAGTTGGGGATAATACTAGCTGAATGGAGGTCGGCGGTGAAGACAGAAGACATCCAACGACCCGCCAGCACATATGTTACTGAATCAAACCCCGAAGGAACACAATCACCAAGGCCCTTAATGTGAAACCTCATAGAAAACTGATTTTAAAAATAACATATTGATATGAGAAAATATGTTGGAATAAAAGAAAACGCTGTTCAGACACAATATGTTTGAACAAATACAGTATATCTACTTGTAATTTAAACATGATTAAACTACGTATGAAAAATATGAGTAAAAATAACTGATAACGTTACTGTACGTCTCAATAATGACACATGGTTGTGTGGAACGGATGCAATTGTCGAATCTCAGTGATGACACATGGTTGGGTGTGGAATCCGAGCTGGTGCAAATCATATCATAATACAATGTGGGGCCCCCCAGTTATAAGTTGGTTTATAAACCCCCATAACTATAGTTATTTGCGTACCATAAACCATAGTGACATTGGAGTTATGTTCACCAACTGAACGCTATCGAACGGGGGCCCCACTATATGTATGTCATAATCATGTCCCATCCAAATCAAATTGGCCAACTCAGTTCTCTCGTTGGAACTCTCCTCGGCATTGCAGCAGGTACTCTTTCGTCCAAAAGCGCGACTGTCACAGGGGATGTCTGCCTGACCCAAAATCAGTGGTGATTTGACCAAAATTGGGCGCGATAGCAATTGAAAATGGCCATTTATAGTGGATTTTCCCATTAAAAATGGTGATTTTCCATTGCTATGTTAGTTCACCAGAGGGTATATGGTTTTATTTACACAAAAACGCCAGAAAAGCTAGCATGGCTTTTTTGACTCATCGAAGACATCAAATTGCACAAAATGATATAAAATGGATATAAAATGATATAAAATGGATATAAAATGATATAAAATTATATAAAATGATATAAGATGGATATATTTGGATGGTGGTTTTTGAAACAAACAAAATAAAGACGGAAATTGCTGAAGTCCTCGGTCCTCGCTCGGCCTGGACCACGCCTCCCTGCCGTGTGTCCTGGCACGAAATCCCGCCAGGATTTTCCGTACGGATTTCCGCTGCTCGGCTGCAGTAATCCCAAGTGATATATTGATGGTGGATTGATGATCTCCATATATGGTTCAATGTTAAACTAATATCCCAGTGATGTTCCCAATGTTATTTTTTCGCAATCTGATTGCATTAATAGATGTTGTACGATGTATACGAAATCCCGATTTATATGCATGAACATCATGAACCCTCAATAGGATATTCACATCAGACTATCAAGATCGGAAGCCCAAAATGAAAAAAAAACAACTCTACAATATCTGGTTGGTGGTTTTTCGCCACCGCTCTGAAAAATCTGAGTTAGTCAGTTGGGATGATTATCCCATATATTATGGAAAAATAAAATTCATGTTCCAAACCACCAACCAGAATATAGATTTCCAAATTAGTGGATTTCTCATTGGGAATTTATACGCGACAGAAAATCGACAAACCGTTGATTTTCCCAGCCATAAAATGCTGTAAACCTCCATTGAAGGATTTTTCTAAATTTCTCCATGATCCCAATAAAACCGTCATTTATAGTCAATTTTTCCCATGATTTGTCCTTATTGTTCCCATGATTTTCCGATATGTTTCGATGATTTTCCGATATTTTCCGAACGACAAAGCGCGCAAATCCCAAGTGTTTTTTGCGACAGATCCCGGCAGATCCCCACCTGCATCTTGAGACGGACTGAGGCATTGGAGCAGTAGAGCTCCTCAACGGCAGCGGTAAACCATCAGCTCGAGTGTTTTTTGTATGACGGGATTGTTATATCATGTGTTGAAAAATTGATGTGTGATATGATTCTTTTTGATGTGATTGATATATATGATTGATATGATTAACATTTAATGGTTTGTCTAGAAATGTATGTGGTATATAAACCCCCCATTTTTGCCATCAGACAATGGGAAAACATGATCATAACATATCATAACGCATTTTCCCCAAATGTTGAGGAGCCAAAGGCGACTTTTGACAGTTCAGAGCATCATTGACGATGCCACAGCCATGATTCAATGGCCTCAAAGCATATATTTGAGTCACAAACATTATATACTGTGGAATACTGGGTGCGCAACACACATCCTTCCACGGAAGCGAGTCATATCTCCAGGTGAAAAACTGATAGCATTCACTAGCATTCCATGTCCGAATTGTGCGAAGAAGTGAAAAAAGTTGTTGCAATTCTTGAATCCTATCACTTGCTGCACAATCAATGGTGAAACAATGCTTCCACTGCCACAATCCTTGGGAAAGAGCGGCAAAGACTGGCCATGCCTCAGGTGACAGGCACTGATTGAAAGATATTGAAAGGACATCTGATGACATAGGCTCCTGTTGACTATTGTGCCCCTCGCGTCAACATCGTCAACATCTCCAAAGTCCAAAAAATCAGGAAAAGCTCGGCGGGGCTCGACTCAACATCAAATGCCAATAGCGGCAAGATACCAGACTAGCAGCAGCCACAAGTACTTCATGGCATTGGCTTCAAGCGTCAATTTCTTAAAAAATGACTGCATCAGAATTTAATAGAAATTGTGCCCTGCCACGAATCCTTGATTGTCTTGATTAATCTATCCTCCTACTTTATTGATCTGTCGTTCACGTTCACTGCAGCATACAGTCCCTCCAAAATCATCTAGGACCGTTGGACTTGGACCGTTGGATGAACTTCTGGTATCATGTCTGACGCTGCGGGAAGCATGCATACTCTGCATCCACGTGTGGGGCTGTACCAAACACAATTTGGGCCTTGATTACTTGATTACTTGAGTTTGTTTTCATGCCACTCCCAATGCCTTCTGGGAAAAGTTGGAAACACATCTTCCCTCCTTTCACATCCGCTCCATGATTTCACACGTTTTTTTTTGCAGCGCCCGACTGCCGCATCAGCTACCTGCCGTGGCGGGAAACACAAAATTTCATGGCACCACCCCCAAGGTTCGATCACTGGAAAAGCCCCGTGTCGAACAACCTGAGAATCCGGTGCTTAAGGGGAGAATCCATGGGAAAATCGAGGATTTTATCTCAAGAATCCAATGGTGATGACTGGTTGATGACCACAAACTGAACTCGACACACAGGCCTCGGCGAGATCTGGACCTGAGCTGGATCGAAGCCCAAGAGCTTCATAGAACAACTGCTTCATGGCCCCCCTTCTGACTGGTTCCCCGCCTTGAGCTTTTGGATCGTGAGTCCGAAGAGGAAGAGGAAGACGAGGATCGGCGTCTTGAAAACGAGACGTGTTTCCGCAAATTCCAGTCGTGACCACGGGGAATTTGTGGTAAACTCCTAAACCCCTAAGGGGCCCTAAACCAAACCCAACTTTACCGACCTTTAGCAATGGGTTCTTTAGTTGTCGTAATTTTACCATCCGCAACTGGGAGCTATGTGCTATTGGATGTAACGAAGGGCAAGGCCGGCCACACATGGTTCTCTTCAATTGGGACAGTTGACACCGCTTCCGACAGCCACGCAGTTCATGAAATGAGATTTGCGCCTCTAGCACACCTTATGTCGACGTAAAGCCAACTTAGTCAGAAAAACTGCATCCAATTGAAATCAATCATCAAAGCGCGTCTCCGAAAATTTGAGCGACATGTTGACACATTCAGAATCCAACAAAAACTCAAAAAAGACATTTTTGCTTCATCCAACCTCCATTAAAAACCATTAAGCACGGCCATCAAACCTGGCGAACATCCCCCAGGCCTTCGTCGCCGGCTACGGCTGCGACTCTTGGATTTCCTGAGTTGGCCAGGCCAAAAGTGCCGTTGTGCTGCGCCATGATTTGGCTGTGATTTAATGGATGTTACCCTCTGGTAAACATACAAAAACTATGGAAAATCACCATTTTTAATGGGAAAACTCACTATAAATGGGATTTGAATGGGATATATAACCAACTTGATATGATTTGGATGTGGAAAATGGGGTCTACCCCAAAATAGACCGTATAAATAGCCATCAAATAAATGGGAAAATGATCATAAAGAATTGGATTTTGAGGTGCCTGATTTTCACATGAAGCTATTTAGATATCCGAAAACAAAAAGGGGAATAGAATTTAAATCCATATATATATATAAATATACATATATTATGTTAATATATGGGTAGCCATATATATGTATATATAATGTATATTATGATATATGGAGGTGTCCTAAGTCATAGGGGGTACCCCGAATCATCCAAGTCATTAGACCATGGCTTAGTATTGAAACCCATGGTGACTTGGGGTAACCCCATTAGAGAGAGAGAGATATATATATATATGATTATGTATAAGCCATTTTGAGGGATGATACCCAGTAGATCAAATATCAATCTGTATGATATTACTGGTTTAACTCACCCCAAGTCTAGATACATGTGTTGAAGAGAGGGAGAAAGAGATGCTGTGTATAAAATGTAGATCTTTGGATGCCTTCTTAATTCCACAATATTCTACAACTCTGACATCATACTGAGGGGGAAGTTGGCAGCTGAATAGAGGATACGTGCTTTGCATCCAGCTTTACGTTGAAACCGTTGAAGCCAACATATCCAATCCCATTGAGCCCACACTTAAAACTCGCTCGAAGAAACCTCGATTTTTTCTTCTTTTCCTGGTCCGTGCAGGCAAAATGTCCATCATCTGTGGGTCCCAAGGAAGAAATTCTTTGACTGATCCTCCATTTGATGTAGCATGATGCAGCTGTCCAACGTTCACTGGGCTGATTCTAGAGATAGTATGAACATTTAGTAACATGTTATAACATTTTTATAGGAAACCCAAGGGCTGTACCCTCCAAATCTGGCTTTTTTCCAGCGGAAAGCCATCTCCGACTCCCTGTTCCACCTCTTTTTGCGCTTCAACTTTCTCGACTTTCTCTACCTGATTTTGTGGGATCATCATCATCATCATATTATAATATTATCATATTATCATATTAACAAATTATCATATTATCATATTATCATATTAACAAATTATCATATTATTATATTATCATTGTTGTTGTTGTTGTTGCTGTTGTTGTTGTTGCTGTTGTTGTTGTTGTTACTTGTTACTTGTTTAATCAACATCAACATGAACTGGAATCATCCGATCCTCATCCGCGGTCTTCGACGAGGTCTTCGCTACACTTCCTGGCCGCATCCGCACGGCGAAGCCAGGACGTCAGGGTGACTCATGGATAACGCGGGAAATATTCCAGGTGATTTATCACCCATATCCCATGACGGATCCATGGTGCTGGTATATATACGAACATGACTGGGGTATACTGATGGGATCCATGTTACCATATATAGCAGCACCATGGATTGTATGGGAATTGATAGTGATATTGATATTATTCCAATATTCTATAGTGAGATTCTAAAAAGAAAGGATTGGTGTTTTATCCATGGATTTCTGATAATCTTATGATGAATTGTGATGATTTGATGATCTTTGATGATTTGAGATAATTTGAGATTGATATAATGATGACGTGTGATGAGATATGATGATGTGTGATTCCTTATGATTTATGACTATTCGTAATCTTTTTTCATGATTCGTGCGGTCTTTACACTTTGCGATGCCCTCCGGTCACATTGAAACACGGCAACCCATTCTACTTGCCACACCTTGGCTGGCAGCAATCCGTGCCTGAAAGCGTAAAAGGTGTCACCCGGAAATCCTTTCGAATGAATCCTTTCGAATGCATGTCCTTTCGAGGGCTTTGTTAGTTTAAAAAATCTGGGAAAACCCGAAATCCAGTGGTTCAAATCCTTTTCCCCATTCCAATTGTTAAAAAGAAGGCGGCTTTCGGCCCATTTGTGCGGCACAACTATACTAGAGTCGCGGTCATCTCATGGTCATCTCATCACCATTCAACTCTCCTTTAAGGTCCTTTAAGTTTCTGTAGCAGAAAAAAAAAACGCAACTCCCCATCCAAAATCCTCCGGTTTTCTGTCGCCTCAAGGAAGTCTTCCAGCTTGGCCTTGGTGTCGTCGTCCAAGTTGTTCACTTCCACCTGATATCGTCATACGGTCCCGGTATACCTACAACCGTATACCTACCAAAAAACCTGTGTACATATTCCAAGTAACCCGGGTGTTGTCATTGAAAAAATAGACCACCCCTATTTCGTCGTTATAAAATGGGATATGCGTAAGTCTCAAATCGTCACTGTTTTTTTCTTACAAACTCGCATCCCCACCGAAGTGCAGGTGGTTAAAGGTCTGTCGTATTTCATAAGAAAAAACAATAAACCAAAAACAGTTTTTCTTTTTTACCCTGAAGGTTCGTTTTGTCAGCTCATTTCATTAGCTGGGAATGCCGTTATGTACCCAATTATAAGGTACTGTATTGATCTGCCATCATATAGCGATCCTCACCAAAATCTCTAACAACAACAACATCCTTATAAAATTGCTCATATATTCTCTTACACCTGGGCGTTCAGACTTTATAAGAGATATTACGAGGGGTCATTATGTATCTATATGAGTAATTATATATATATATACCCTACAAGTCCTAGGACCTGTCATGTTAGGAACTGGGCCCCAGTTCCAGGAACTGGCGGAACCATGGTCACGGTTCCAAGGGCTGGTTTATAGACCCCAATTTTAGGAACAATCCATGAT
>Ga0126342_10022860_pt1 | contig 10281 bp, 18 predicted proteins | sample Cyp1metagenome_FD_92528 | JGI IMG/M metagenome (GOLD analysis project Ga0126342, IMG submission 92528) | Coral microbial communities from Lord Howe Island, Old Settlement Bay, Australia - Cyphastrea 1 metagenome | ecosystem: Host-associated > Invertebrates > Cnidaria > Coral ... | reverse complement strand
GCTCTCTTTTCTCAGCGGCGTGTGGCGTCTTGAGCCAGGTCGGCGCGGCGGGCGGAGCTGATCAAAAGGGTGCTGTACAAGACTGTGACAGCAAACTGGTTCTACCTGCATTCCAATCACAATATATATTATATAAATTATATATTATATTACATTATATTATATTATATTATATATATAACAACCAAACTCAGTTTTCACAGGAGCACGTGAAAGTATCCATTTGACAAAATCAGATCAACTTGCCTATACTACTATACTACCTTTGACCTGCGGATGAAACACAACCACTACTTGGCCTCCAGTCACTATCAGGTATACTCACCACCTTGTTTGATATCTGGTGGCTCGAGACTGCAGTTGCCAAGGGTCAAAACTGGTGAGTTCCATCAACGCGGATTGAGACAGCGCGATAACAACTATCTGCTTCAGGGCCATCTCCATTGACATGAAGGACCTCACACAGTTCAGCTTTGAGAGCAAACGAAGGCAAATGTTTGGGCTCACTCTCGACATCTTCCAACCAGTTCATACCAGTTCCACAAACGGGAAAAAACACAAGGACCAGGAAAATGGACTACGAAGCAAATGAGAGCAGACAGCAAAACACACAGCTCCCAGGCACACCAAAGCCGGTTGTGATAGGTCTTTCCACTGAGACATAGCATCTTCCGACATGACATGACATTCACTGGCAGAACTCGCAAGCCGTCTGCGATTTCATTCTGGTCAATGCAAAATTTATCAATCCAGAATGTTGGATATCGGCCATTCTTCTGATAGAACTGCTCAACCACCAGCTGCATAGCTCTCCACTTCTGAGCTGGACTGTCAGACCAAGAGTGCGAGACGAAAAAATCAATAACTTCGCCACGGTTCGCAGGTCGGGATAGCCTGAAATCAGAAAAACTGGGGGAATTTTGGCGCAAAACCTCCGGACTCAGCGCGGCCCAATCGACACATCGCAGGTTTTTTCGGCCCATCTTCAGCAGTTCAGGCCATGCCAAGACTTCTTGGCCACGCTCGACCTGGCGACGGTGACTCTTGGTCCAACGTGGTTCACTGTGCGATCCATAAGCACAAGTGCCACAACTGACCCGTTTCTTTTCGTCTCACGTGGCTTCCACGAAGTTAAACCGCACCATGAACGACCATGAACCACAGTGACCCGTTCCCCCCCTGACCCAACCTCGACAATCTGCACAGTCTGTGCATCCACCTGGCATTCTACCGTAAAACTCAAGGCATCGTCAGCTGCAGCAATGACTACGCCCGCCACAAAGCCGGGGCGTGGCTCGTGTTGATGGGATATGTCCACGCTTATAGAGGAGTAAGATGCCCGAAGCAAATCTTCCTGTGCATGGACTCACAACTAGTCAAATTGAATCAAAAGTTGGAGGCTTGACGAAACTGGATGGTGAGAGCAAAAGGGTTTCAGTGGGTCTGATTTTTTTAGGGTTTTGATACTGCAATAGTATTATTACATTCAAATGACAGAAATACATTGCACACACACACTGGTGATATTTATTTTTGTATATATATATCTATCTATATGTTTGTATATTTATATATATCTATATATTTGTATATTTATTTATATATATATATTTATTCATTCATTTAGTTCTTTATTTATACGTAACATGTTATATTCATTTTATAACATAACGAAAGCATCTATTTAAGAAAAACGTGACTTAAAAACTGCATCCGTGTCCTTGGGTGCGGCTTTGACCTTGAGGTTTCCCTGACATGCTGCCACTTCCTTTTCAGTCGGCCACCAAGGTTGACCAACTTCCACCACATAGGAGTCCAGCAGCATCGCCATGAAGGCTCCATCTTGCAGCCGGCGGCTCCGTGAATGCTCCAGCCAGGTGGCCAACTTGTGGAACAATCGCCTCTGTCCCACCAAGATGGTAAAGAGCATCGGGAAGAGGATCCTTAGAAAAAACTTGAAAAAACTTGAAAAAAGTCAGATCGGGATAAAATTGGGAAAGGAGGACACATATGGATCATATGGACAACTTGACACCAAGAATTCATACCTGCACAGTCTCCACATGACTTTTTTGCACAATCATTTCACCACACTGGCCCAAAACTTCCCTGTTATCTAACGAATCTAACTGCACACGCCACCGCATCTCTTGCAAGATCTGCATCTCAAATGGTCTTTCGTTCCTACAACACAATGATGAAGTTAATCTCTGTGATGGACAGCTTTTCTCGTGCAACCTGTCATCCACAACTGCTTGTTTTTGGCAGTTCTGTCGCACAGGTGCTGAGCAAAGAAAAAAGAACAGAGCAGGACACAATTCGAGAAGTCCGACTTTTGCGAAACTCTTGCAAGAACAACAATTTCCCCACCAAAACGAAACTATCAAAACACCCCACCAGAACGAGCAAGCAATAAGAATCTCATCGTCTCCGTGAATCACATCTGATCCTCCCCCTCCATGCCCACCTACACTACTAAGACCACCCCCTCAGCCCGTGGCCCAGGGGGGACACTGTCAGCCAGTTGCTTTGCGGTGCATAACGCTCAAAACTGGGCACTTGCTTCCGCCCAAATTACTACCTATTTGCAAGCTCCAAACGCTCCTTGCAGCCACCCGCACAACCCCTTCTACTCACTTCGAATGGAGCTTTCCCACAAATCTGCGCTAGAGGAGGCATGGAAAAGCCAAGAAGGCGGGCGTTTGGACCTTGAGGATGCTAAATGTACAGTCTCCAGTGTCTCTAGAGACTCTAGCCTACCAAGGTATGCGAGTGTCAGCTCCAGCCAAACATGTTTCTTGCAGTCTTTTCATCTCTTTTCCGTCGTATTCTTTCGTGCCTGTCTGGAAGGCTTGAGTTTCAAGTTGGTGGGTGTGTCGAGACTTGCCAGGGCGCTTCTACTGTCTCCAAAGGTATTGACAAAGGAACTTCGCAGAACCACTCAGTTTTAGTCATTGAAGATCTCGAAAGGTCGGAAAGGGGTTGCGTTGAAAATGTTGCTGTTTGTTGCTGTTTGTTACTCTTTGTTAGTTGACATAATTCGTTGCTGAGCCTCAGGGAAGCAAAGCCCATTGCCGCCATGATGGCAATGTCCTCCTGCAGCCCTTCTTCCCACTCCTTGTGCCCCAGAGTCAGGTCGATGGCACGGCATGCGAAGTAGCTACTGTTCCAGCTCAGGGCCAAGTAGCTTGCCAGGTGAAAGGTTTCCGTCTTCCGAAGATTGCTCCTCCACCGAAGCCATAGAACTATAATGATAGCGAAAGCAGCATGGACCAACAGCCAGACAGAGGTCCAAATCCCAGGCTCTTCCATCGCAGCTTCATTGATGGCACTTGAAAGAATCACATCCAGGTACCAGAGCTGCATCAAGTCTACGAACCTCGGATTGGCCAAGACATGCCAAGACTATATTCTTTCTGTCTTTCTGTATGCCTGGATAGTTTTGGAGTCTTGGGTTTCAAAACGCCAAAACAAGCGCAGTGTGCTCAAGTAAAAGCACCGCGTGGTGCTTTGTACCATGATTGGGAGTAATTAATAAAGAAAATATATATATATAGTAAAATCATATAAAATCAACCTAGACACGATAGCATCCGAAAGTAGCGGCGTGCTTTTCTGCCACAGTTGCAGCGAATGCAGCAGGAACAGCCCACACAGCCCTGCAACAGCCAAGCTATTGCCACAACAATGGAGATCCATCGTGGGAAGGGAAATTCCAAGGCTCTCATTCCTCCAGTGATTCCTGGCAACAGAGCAAACCTGGCCGTGAGACCCGGCCGTGAGGCCACAAAGGCTTCAATGTCCAATTCCTCTTGGGGACAAAGTGAGACAACGACAATGGTCATCGATGTGAGAAACCAGGCCAGGGCTGCAATGCCACTAATGATGCTTTCAGATAGCCAGCCTGCTGGAATGAGGCGCCACAAAATCTCGGTCAAGCCTGTCAGCAGAACACCCGTGATCAGACAAAGCATGGCCACCTGTAGCACCTGATAAAACACTCGAAGCTTCTCAAGGTTGCGTTGAATGGTGAACTCCTCCACCTTTTCTCGTTCACTCTTCCACGTTGAAGTTGAATGCTCCGAAACCGAGATACTGCCTGTTTCTCGGGGGTACTTGATGTTGTCCACATTGTCCTCCCCAGAGTCTAAGCTGCTGCGGAGACTGTCCAACGTCGATCTCCGAACTACTGCCAACTCATCTCCCTCGCTAATTGAAATTGTAGAGTGGTCCATGGCGTCCGCAGCCCCATGGTTTGGGCACTCAAACTTGCAGGCACCCAAACAGTGAGCAATTTCAAATGGAGACATGGGCAACTGTTCTCCGGTTCAACAGATTTCAACGTGACATGTGAAAGATCAAAATGAGATAAAATGAGTATGTCTGAAAATGGGGTATACCAATCAATTGTTGAAAATGTATACCTTCAAATCTTCAAGAATTCTGATTAGTTCTGATTCTCCCATGGATTTTGGATTTTGATCCAAGGATTTGAGACCGGCATGGCATGGCTCCACCTTCTCGCAGGCAGAGCTGGCACAGGCCAAGGCCCTAAGGTCCCTGCCACAGACCAGCAAAATATCGCACCCACATGCACTCATATGACTCATATCACTCCTATTCATTCATATTCCCATTCTTGGATGCATTCAGATCCATTCAGATGCATTCTGAACGCAATTCAGATGCATTTAATATTCGTTGATATCACTTACATTCACTGACATTCACGAAGTATATGCTGGGTTGATCTGGATTGTATATGTATGTATGTGTCTATCAAATTTGGATCTCACCTTTCATCTTTTGATGATGCAGAATGCTCTACGATGTCCCTATTTCAAGTCATGAGTAATAATCGATGGTGGCAGGTCCTGCAAAGATGATATCCTGTCCTCTGACTGGTGCATTGTGGCTTTCTTATTTAGGCAATGCCTAGTCCAGATGGGGGGTCGATTTAGGCTTGGAGGGCTGACGCTTAAACTCTACCCGCCTGACTGAAGTCAGCCTGCTTGCATGGCGCCACTGATGCGCAAGCGTGCACGCTGCGACAGAAACGGTGTGGCCAACTATATCAGGAAGCAAGTGACGTTGCTGCAGCCATGCCTCAGCTTGGGTCGAAATTTCTGTGAAGCAAAATGCTTTTCAAAAGGAGCAGGGGGCCTTCCACCAACGGACCCCACTTTGTGCCCATGGCCCGTCAAGGCATGTCAAGGCAACCAGGCTACCATAAGTCCAATTTGCTCCATCCAACTTCCCTGTCTCACACACTGATTGGCGGCTTTGTTTGCAACCACGTGGTCTACCTGAAGGCCTCACATGTACCGTGTGGGGCGGAGCTGAAGGAACTGGTCATAACATGGACATCACATGGCACATCTGCCTTGCTGTGACATTGAGCGTCATTGCACATGAAAGGCTTGCCAAAGAGATGCCAAAGAGCAAGCAGTCATATTTCGTTTGTGGCCTTTATATGTCTTTATGGGTCTTTGGCTGGTTGCTCGCAAGCCCACTGCCAATGACGGCAACCTGCCCAAGTTGATTAATTCATCATAATCATTCATAATCCATCTGTCATATCTATATATCCAAGTCTCTACAGCGTGTAGCTGAATCAAAGGAAGCAAAGATCTGCTCCCACCGACCATGACCAGCCTCATGCGATGCATCGTAGCTGCAAAGGAAACTGAACGAGTTCGCAGAGACCAACCATGACCAACCATAGTGACGCTGTTCAATTCAGATGGGACACCCAAATAAAAAATGATAAAACGGCACTGTGGCAAGCTACTATGCGTAGCCAGTATTGCATTCCGGGACGCTGCCCAGGCTGCCCATGGCACTAAGAATAATAGCTCAGCATTGCTCAGCATAGCTCAGCCACCCATGCACCAAGAAGCCATCACATCCAACGGCTGCTCACCCAAGAGAATTGCCTTCAGCCAAGCATTGGCACCTCACCAAAGGGCAACATGGGCCGCAGACGGCTTTGCAGAGTGAAACTTACCCCGGCTTACACCCCAAAAGCTTGCGATCCGAAAAGGGCTTCCTGTTGAAGTCAAGCTTGTGGGCTTGGCACGGCTTGGCAGAACTGAAATGTCCATTATTTCTTGATGTCTCAGCCTAGACTCTAGACCTAGTTTCCTTTGTGGTGCAACCTGGCCATCCTCAAAACATCTCAAAACAAGAATGCCCATGTGCTGGACAGCGGCCCAATTCGATCCAAGTTGACAGCCAAGCAGCTTTGGCAAGCATCAACGGCGCAGTTGCACAGATTTCCTTGGAAAAGGAATAAGAGGGATGCCAGACTGCGGAATGAGGAGGGTGTGTCTTTAACTGCATGGTACAAAAGAATGCACCTATGAGAAACGAGGATGAGGTTGGCATTGTTTGACTATCTGACGCAATGACAACATAAGAGACCGACACGTAGGAAAAGCATGGAAAGAACACAATCTGCCACTGTGCAAAGAATCAATGATCAAGTTTCCGTGTCTCTCAGCAGTGAATAAAGTACCCCTTTCGTGGCAAGAGCGTATGATATGATGCGATGATGTGTATGTACGTCAGTTTTGCCTTTGCACTGACCTAGTCCATAGCACACAGCGACTGCCAGTGTCATGGATACTGTCGCGGCCCCTTGCGGCCACTTTCGGACAAGTGCCAGCACTCGAGTGGCTGCAAGAGGCTGCCGTGTCGACATTCAAAACGTGCACCGCTTGCGTGCTCGATGAATTTTCACTGGGAGAAAAGAAGGACCCGGAAATCTTCTCACAATTTTGAATGCTCCACCATCTTTCCCATTGCCTGCTTGCAGATCTCCAAAGTGCACCTTTCACACCAGTACTGTACCCGATCCGAAAGGAAGGATTAAGCGGGCGACAAAGCATACTCTGCGATACACTATTGTGAGCCATGAGATGCCATGAGCGAACAAGTTTGAACTGCAGTGTTTCCACGAACCAATGGACAACAGATTCAGGTGTATGTACATATAATATATATATATATATATATAATATTAATATACGTATACTTGAGGCCCAAGGGTAAGGGACGAAAGCTAGATGCTGAGAATGCGGATGCTGCCGAATTTGCTGCCGGTTGCGACATGCCTACGGTCAGCCAGCCGTGGGGGGCGGGGTTAGTTTCATGCGATTGGAGATTCCAGCCCTCCCCCCAATACCTTGCTAAAGCAAGAGGGACTTCAGCTAGCAGAAGATAGCTTTCGTGATATGCGTATATATACCTGGACGCATCAGTGTTGGGCCTGCTGCCAGCACACGAAGCGAGATTCAAGCTACTGGCAACAACATGCCATCATGCCCCATCAACACAGAATAAGAGTAAAGCGATGAACAAAAAGATGCAAAAAATATACCAAACGCGGCTGGTACCGGCATCATGACACGGAAAGAATCGTGCCTAAAATCAATATGAAAAAATATGAAAAAAACAACAAAATGAGTTGCACCCAAGGCTCGGCCAACTTGTATCAAATCCCTGTACATGTTTCCAAGCACCAACACCGATCGCTGCCATCCTTGTCAGGATGGGCAATGGAGATGCCAAGGCTGCAGTTGCAACAACGAAATGTATACATATATGATCTATATAGTTTTGTATACGTGTTATGTATATTATGTATATATATATATATGTGTGTGTGTGTAATTATGTGTATATATATATATGTGTGTGTGTGAGATCAATATGTATATATATATGTGTGTGTGTGAGATCAATATGTAGAAATGATACAAACGTGCTGTATTCACGGCGACCACTGATGCTACTGGTACTGGCAGGAACTTCCCATCTTTCGTGTTGTCATGCCTGATTCAAGAATCATATTTGTAAAGCATGCAAGAGGGATGCTTGGGCTCCAGTTACGCCAGTGGAAAAATGGAAAATCAGGAGATGGAGGACACAAAGCGGCAAACACAACATGCGCATGTCTTCACTTGCTTTCCTGGAGCATGGCCAAGTTGCTCCCCGCTGCTCGCAGGCCATGTAGAACTGCCAATGAGGTGATCATATCAGGCACAGTGCTGCCTTTTGCCTCCGCTGTAGTGCGTGGTGAGGCGAGCGGAACACGCGGTGCCAAGTTTTTCTAAAGTTTAAAGGTATCCAAAATTATCCAAACATTGCTCAACCACCACCTACCTTTGCTAGCTCCGGCTCTTGCACACGGATGTGCGGAAGTTCAGAGCGGGATGTTTTGCGTTCAAACTTGAGGCACTTCAGACAGTTCAGCCAGGGTAAATATGTGGTGCCATGTGGTGCCTCTTCCTCCAGCTGCACAGCTGCTGCCCAATTGGTTTCCAAGGAAGCTGCATAGGAGTTGATGCTCAACAAGTTCGGCTCCAATCTGCGCACAAGTTCTTCACCACTAGACTCAATTCATGGCGAGCTTGTAGAGTCTTGCTGAACCTGCCTCCAGAAAGAATCCAAGAAGCTAAGTTGTAAGGAGGATGCGTTCTCCAACTGGCAGTGGCTCTCACCAGGTTTTTTCATTCCTCACCTCTATGCAAAGAGCAGCGCCAACAGCTTTGGCCTCATGAGCCTTGTTGAAGACAACATCGCCGCACTCCTGATGTCTGCTTAGTTCCAGAACGTGCAAGCCATGTGGAAAGGAGGAGAGTGGCAAGAACAAAACACAAAAAGAAAAAAAAATGCAAAAAAATACTGGTTGGACTCCGGTTGGACTATGCGGACAACGAGTTCAAACAGTTGCTATCATCTTGTATCATCTTGCATCAATTTGCTAAAGCGCTAAGCGTTCAATACCCCTTTGCCTTGTCAAGGACAGGATCTGACAGTCTGAGGCGCAAACTGTTTCCACAAGTCCGAATCGGATTGTGCCATTTTACTGATGATGGAATTGCATCCTTGGCTCTGCGAGTGGGTAAAAGGATCACATTGGAACACAGTGAAAAGCATCACTTTGGAACACAACCATTTTTGGATCGGATAGCTTTAGAACACAAAATGCTACGTCACTTCAGACCACAGCCAACAAACAAAACATCAAGTTTACTGACAGGCACAGCACTTTGGAAGGCTCGCGCGTTCCAAAGCGGCCATTTAGGGTTTTTGGGGGGCGGAATATGTTTCAGCTTTCTTTCCCGCTAAGGGCTCTATTTAGGGTTTATTTTGGGGGGGTAACATTCTACTTACATCATCATTTCAGTTACTTTCAAAGGTTAGAACGACTCATTCCAGTCTTACTGGTTCTTCCTCTTCTGTTGCATCGGGCATCCTTATGCTCACACCAGCCATTTAGGGTCCACTTGCGGGGTTCACAAGAGGCAGGACAGCAAAAGCCTGAACTCCCCCCACCTTCCCGGTAGTTCATGATGATGATGATGATGATGATGATGATGATGATGATGTGATATGTATGTGGTTGTTGATAGTGATGGCGATCATGATGATCATGATCATGATAACCATGATGGTTATGATGATGACAAAGAGGACGAAGATCATGATCATGATCATGAGATCATGATCATCATGATCATGATGATGATGATGATGATGATGTCATATATGTGTGGTTGATGGTGATGATGATCATGATGACCAGGCGCGTTCCAAAGCGAGGACCTTACCCCAATCTGATGATGGAACCAAAATTAGATCGTCACTGCCGGTGGACACCGCAGCCGCATTCCACCCTTCTTTCACCATTTTTCACCCTGATGTGAGCGCATGTGAGCGCATGTGAGCGCATGTGAGCGCATGTGAGCGCATGGTAGGTGGAAAAGATTGGAAAAGGCCTGTGACTTGTCGCTGTGCCGAGCTTCCAATCACATCCAGCTCCAAGGCACCCGCCTTGCAAGTGCTCAACAGCTGAAGTCCCAACCACCACTGGCTGATAGCAACAGCACTGTTGAATGTCACCTCACGCGGCAGGGAAAACGTGAAAAACTGCAGAATGTTCCATTCAATTCCCAAAGCTGTGATTTCATTTCTGTTCATGAACATCGATAACATAAGCTAACCTGCAAGGTGGGTGTTTGCCGCACACACGATACAAAACTCTCACAAAGGCTCAAATGCAGGCACACGCTGCCATTTTCACACAGTCGGCGGCGCGTGTCACAAAGGAAATATGGTTCAAGGGCCCTCGAGCCCATGGTTGCAATGGGAAGTCACAAACTTCGGAATGGCGACCAGCTTGTGGGGAGATTAATTTGTAGGGATTTTTGGGCATCTCAAAAAGTACTTTTTGAGCTATTTTGAGCCAAAAGTGACTCGTGCTAGCATCGTGAT
>Ga0126342_10022859_pt1 | contig 10282 bp, 10 predicted proteins | sample Cyp1metagenome_FD_92528 | JGI IMG/M metagenome (GOLD analysis project Ga0126342, IMG submission 92528) | Coral microbial communities from Lord Howe Island, Old Settlement Bay, Australia - Cyphastrea 1 metagenome | ecosystem: Host-associated > Invertebrates > Cnidaria > Coral ... | reverse complement strand
GGGGCAGCTTGCTGGCTGCGAGATGGGTTTGACCTTGGAAAGCGAAGAAGGAGAAGTTCCACACCTGCGGTGGTCCCAGGCGCCGCCCCTGCCTTGGCCAAGGCCGGGGTCGGCGGATAATGCTGTATATTATGATATAATAATCTGTTAAATATATTAAATAGTCCTTGTCTTGTTTTGCGATTGTTTCCAAGTGTGCACAAACCGCCCCAGAAAAGCGGTGTCAAAAAAGCAAGTGACTACAAAATCCTCCATCATCATCATCATCATCAGCATCATCATCAGATGACCAAACAGGAGTGAAAGACAAAATAACCCTGGATCTGAACATGCTCGGCATGCAGAGCCAAAATCCAACGCCCCAGTGCATTGTGATGAAGGATGTGGAACAGGAAAAGCGCAACATATGTTTGCAGGTAGTGCGACAACAATCTCAAAAAGCAGGAAAGCAAACGGAATTTGCAGCAAATGAGACTTTTGCGGTGAGCACCCCCTGGCTTGTTTTGTTGTGGATTGGTCCAAGCGAAATTAAATAGAAGTGTCGATATACTGTAATGACTAAGGACGACCCGGGCAGTGACTCAACTGATTGAATGTGTTTTTTCTATTGCAAGTCGGAGATTTAGATCCAGAAGAAATGAAAAACACATGCTTGCGTGGGTCAACACGGATTCTCTGTGAATGTTTTTTTGCACATTGCGATGTGCTGAGGACACGTTGCGATCAGGATTTGAGATGATTTGAGCAGATTCACATCGATGTGAGTGTTTTAGTTAGCTTCTGAGTCGGCCTAGCCGGCTCTGCGCAGAGCGCAGACATTTGCAGTGATTTACTTCAAAATCTGTGATGGGATACATGCGCAGTCCCAGTCCCAACAAAATACATCAAAATACCATGAATGAAAGGGTAGGTTGGAAACGCGACAACAGTTGTACCCATTTCAAACCCTTGCCCACGTTGAGGGTTAGCCGCGATTTGTAGCAAAAGATCCAAGATAAGCGAAACAATCATGACGAGCTTGAGAGCTTGAAAAGGACCTGTTTTTTTTGTTAGAAGATGTCAGAAGTACTTTGCAGTTTTGATGCTTTGAAGTGCACCCTGGCTATGAAATTTGTTTTTTCTCAGTGGAGGTTTGGAGCATTGCGGCTCATGGGATGTTCATGGGACAGTTGGAACAGATGGCAAGAACAGTTCCAGCAGACAAGGATACTTTAACCAGTTGTTAAAACATGTTAAAACAATCAATCATATCCACCTAAAAAATGACTAAAAATGATCTGTAACAGATCCATGTTTGAGTATTCTTATGATTTCTTATTTATACTGGAAGATTGCCATAGATTGCCGGTCCTTCTGCCATCATGCATCGTGCCTGGAGCGACTCGCGGCTGATCAACACTCGAAGGACTTGGTGCGGCTAGCGGCTAGCGGCTAGCGCTGTTGATGCCATGCCAAAGTGCCACAGCCGGAAAGATCAAATACGATAAATATAGATAATATAATATAGTAATATAATATAGTGCATTGTAGTGATATAGTAACATAGTGCATTCTAGTGCATTTCATTTCATACTTCGAAGTTTCAACACGTTGGCTTTGAATTTCTACTTGTGGAAAGAAAAATCCCATGTATACATATGGCATCATATTGCCAGACTACGCAGTGCTTTGAAGCAAGTAACAGTAACATCCACAAAATGCTGTGCAAGAGGGAGAGGTTTCTCAGAGAGAGAAGGATTGTTGCAGTGAGACTGACAAGGTCCACTCTTTGCCTGCACGTGTCCATTTGTTGTCATCTTCCCATTCAAACTGCAAGGCTACACATTCCTCTTCCTGATGCAAAGCACGTGCATTGCACGTCCTTCTTAACAAATACTCAAAAAGACATGTCCATGTTATGTTGCAGGGCGCAAAACCAAACTTAACTGTGCAGAAAACCGACGGCGGATGCGATTTTACAAAGATGGGCCGAAGATGGTCGAAGTTATATATGAATGCTGTTGTTATCTTTTACTTTTGTCAAACAACAACAAGTGGGGGGTCGGCAAACTTCATTGATTCAGGAGCCACATTGGTGATCACATTGGGAATGCTGTGTCAGAACCTCAAAAGGGGCAAGATGGTGTCATTGTCACCGAAGTGAAGACGATGCTGGCGGCAATCAGGAAACTAGGGGAAATGTGATGAAACAAGCCAGAGACTGGCTTTGTCTACTGGTGTTCCTGTTTGAGAGGTTCCCTGTTAGAAGTTGTCCGCTGTTTTTTTTGAGATTTGGTTGTGCAAATGTGCAAGGCCTGGATACACAGGGCACGTACCAGGCGCAAGACTAGAGGCGTGGCCAGTCCTGCGCGTCGTGCCACTGACTTGGCTGATTCAACAAACATGAGAGTCAACCAATGTCAACCATGATTCTCTCTGAGCTCCTGATATCTCTTGATCTGTTCTTGTTTGGCAGTATTGCAAACAGTTGCACACCGATCAGGGTGAAGTCGTTGCATCAACCTTTGGACGCAGAACGCTCAGCAGTCTTTGCAAGTGTTTTCTTTGCGGTGAGCAGCAAGACATGCCATGTACTGCAGACGTATATCTGTTCGGTAACTGCTTCCAAGCAAGGTGATGTTGGCTACTTCAAGCTTCGGCGTTTCGTTTGTATCCTTAAGAATCAAACAAGAATAACCCGACAATCTTACATCACAGATAATAAAAATGCATAAAAATGCCAAAATGCCTGGAGCACTACCACAATGCAACCCTGACTGAAACATATCTATAGCTTCTGACTGCATTCTTGAGGCATGTTGTTTTCATGCAGAATTTTGGGACGGTACTGTAGGAACAATGCAAGAAGTGGATAGGATCTAGGACTGATTTCCAGCCAGAACAAACGAGTTCCCTCCAAACCCCACGATCGCCCATGCCCTAATAGCACACCCAAAGAATATTCAATACTTGTCACCAGAAGGATACTGAAACACCGGCGATACGCAGCGATTCTGAGTTTAGGTTTTCAGGATTTAGGGTTTTCGGGTTTATATAGAGTTTTAGGATTTAGTGTTTTGGAATTTTAGGGTTTTAGGATGTTTTGTTTTGAAGAGTTGGATTTGAGCATGTCAAGGGACGTGCGGGATCCGTCACGGGCAAACATGGGACTTACAGCAAACAAATTCAAATGCTTGAAATGAGAAGCTCTCAAGCAAGTGGTATGCATATGAAATCATCATGGTCCTTATTGATATGCAAGCAACATCAAGCAACTATGTACCGTAAAAATAATTCAATTTTTGAATTGTTTCTACTATAAATAGTTGCTTACTTATCAATATTGAACAGCACGAAAGTAGGCGATCCGTAATGTTGCAATTCAATAAGTCCAGCGTCTAGGCAGTGGCAGAGGTAAGATGAATCCGCAAGCTCTCTCCCATTTGAAGAATTTTGCGCACACGATGCCAGAGCCAACGGTTCTCTAATGCGTACCTACTTCACGAGCCAAAGGGTATTTTTCGATATTTTTCGCGTGAATCTGGGTGTTTGGACAAGGCTATTCTTGAATTTCCAAGGTTGCTGTCGAGGTTCTTTTCTTGAATGCTTAATCGGCGTTTCAGCGCCGTCCCGAAGCTAGTATGCCCATGCCCTTGCAGTGTGCAAACCAAAGGCCAAAAGCAGAAAAAACATGAATCAAATACTTCACAGGATATATGACTGACAAACAATAGGCCAACAGTGTTGAAAGCTCCGCTTGATCGAGATACAGCACTCTCTCATTCCAGAGGCTCTGGTGACATCCCTGTACAAATCACTAGAAAACAGTACGAACCATTACGGATCCATATGGTGACTAGAGGACACCAATGGTGTGTACATGTTGGCACACTTGCAAGAAGAGAGTTTTGCGACCACCTACCTTGGAATCAAGCTTTTGCCTTGGCATATCTTGGCATAAGTTTGGTTCACATATGTTCACGTCAATCGCTAGTTCACATCATTTGGCTCGGTCAAGAGGATGAACACCAACAATGATTCAGATAGGAACTCTCGAACTGATTGGCTCTTGCTTTTGCTTGGTGGGTTTCGATCGAAATCATGTTGATTTCTACTTTTTGCCTTGCATTTGCAAAAGATTCGATCTGGGTTTGGCTCGAGGTTCTTTGCGAGTGTCGCAAGGTGTGCGCAGCCAGACAACATGTGATGTTCAGGCCAGCTGGTCCAAACTATTCTTGCAAGCTAAGCAAGTAAAGTTGGAGGTCAAAATTAGTTGCCGCATGTTGTCGCCTTTTCTTTGCAGGAGCACACACACAAGCACATTTTCTCATACTCTCACTCATCTCACTCTCACTCTCACTCTCTGAGTCTCCCATTCTCTCATTTCTCTCACTCTCTCACTCTCTCACTCTCTCACTCAATCGATCATGAATCGATGATTTGATCATTTGATCATTGATGCATTCATTCATTTAAGCACGATGCAGCCAACCAAACCAAAGAATCCCGTGATCATGCAGACATGGGCTCGTTACTCTCACCGTTCCACCTATTCATCCATGCATGCACATGTACGTGCACTCATTTACTCCATGATGCGCTTTAACATTCATTCATGTATGCATTCATGCAAAGAAAGAAGTCCTCAATCATCCTCAATCGCAATCTACAGAGATCTACAGAGATCTACAAAGATCTACAGAGATCTACAGAGATCTACAGTATGAATGTGTATTATGTTTGTTCTTATTTGTACATATTTGTACCGAGTTGTTTGATCTTGTGAGACTTTGCTCTTTGGGCTCCGCAATTTGTGCGCTGTAGGCGATGCGCCTCCAGCGCGAGGAGTCGGACAGGCAACAAAGGAGCTGCATCAATGAGACCACAAGACATCACAAGACATCACAAGACTTTGGACTTGAACAGATATGGATGAATTATGCAGTAATTATGCCATAATTGATCATAATTGATCATAATTGTATATAATTGTGCCATAACTATCGGTAATTAGGCTGAATTGACGCATCTTATCGCATCTTGTTGATTGTTGTCGTGAGGTTGGATTACAGTAGATCGATTGATATTATTGTTATTTGATGCCACATCATCGCAAAGTTTCAGGACCATCCTACCACCAACACTTGCGCCAGTGTGCGCCAATGTCGAAGTTCATCGGTGTGTCTCTGTTTGCTGGGAAAGAAAGCCTCTGCAACACCACGGAGAGCGATGGTGTGTGGATATTCAGGTACGACAAGAGAGGAATAGGTTACCAACCTGCTGGAGATACACGGCATTCAAGGATCCCTGAATCAAATGAGGACTGGGCTCTGTTTTGAGGTGACCGTTGTTGTTTGAGGAACAGTTTGGAACCCCGACAAACGGCTATGAAATGATGCGAATATCTTTGCGCAATGTACTCGTACTTAATGTATTTCAATGTACTGTATCTCGATGTGCTCAATGCTTTTAAGTTCATGAAGGCAATTTTGAGTTTACGTGCAAGGCATTTGGGATCTTGGTTGCAATGATCCCATTAATTGACTTGCAAACTGCCGGCAATAAACTTGATGCCACAATGAACTGAACTCGAAAGCTGCAGACGACACATGACGACATATGACCAGGAGAAGAGCCACTATCACTCAGGGTGGGGCTTGACGTCAATCCGACCTGTTGAAGCCAGTGGACCATAGTCCACATCTTTGATCGTGAACTCGTGAACTGTGCAATTGGCTTAAATACGGTTAATTAAAATTAATTAAATAATATTAAATATGTTTAAATGGAATGGAGTTTTGATAAGTTTTGTTCTATCGCTATCTATGATGTCCCTTCCCCTCTTGCCGTTCAGCCTTGAGTAGTTTCCGTTCATTCAGTCTTGTATAGATTCTTGTAGTCCATTCAATCCATTCGTCATTTCCATTTCTGCTTGGCAGCTTGGTACGTATGAAATGTGAAATCCTCCAGCCAGGTCACTAGCCTATGAAAACCTTGGCGGTGCAGGGCAGACCCGGCAAATTACGACTTGCAAGTTTGACTGCGGACAGCATCGAATGAGCAAGATATGACGACGATGGGCCACAAGTTTCAAGGATCAAGATGTGCAGGGAACTTGCTTTACCAGGTAGCCGCAAATCGCCATGATTAAGATTTGAAAAATATCGTAAAGTCTCGTCAAGGATTTCGTCAAGCTATGTCAACTGTGCATAACTCTGCGAATGACAGGAAACTGAAGGGCCATGGTGCTGCATCCCGGGGAGTTCCTGGTTACCTTGGCTTCATTCCAGGAAAGGCAGGTGAACACATGACACGATTACAGTGTCGAAGATGTGAAAGATGTGAAAGTCATGACAAACTGACACGTGAAATGTTGTGAACTTTGTAAAAATATGCGCTGTGATTGGCCGTCCTGTCCAGGTTTCCGAGAATTCGTTTGCGGAAACTTGGTCGAAGACACAGGACCTGCGACATCCTGATGTCAGGTTGCAAGTATCTCGTACCAGACAGCAGTAAATAGACAAACATGTAAATTGACGGATGATCACGGATATATGTGTGTCTATGAATAGTTGCATCCGCAACTACTTGTATCAAATGTAGGTACCGGGGGGGACGCCCTAAACTCATAAACGAGTGGTACGACTAGCAAGAGCGGCTTGTGAGTGCACCCATTTTTACAGGAGAGATCTTTGAGTTCGCACCTTGCAGCCCGCGCAGCAGCACCGAAGCAATGGACGTTGATGTCAGATGTAACTTGGCAGGTCGTGGATGAAGCTTTCAAGATCTTTCAACTTCTATAAGATGGTAAACGCAATTTGTCAGCATTTGCCTTTTCACTTAGGGGCGAACTTCAGTGGCTCCGGTGAAGTCAGATACAATGGCAGAGGCACAGGAGACATCCACATGTCATGGCAAAATTCTTCAGTTACAAATTTCTTCAGTTGCACATTGCACATCTCATTATTTCTCCATGCCTACGCCGCATTACGCCGCAGATGCCGATCTGGAATCCATCCTACCAAGATCATGCCCGCGGTTGGCAGTGCTCTGAGAAACTCTGTGAAGTGAAAAATCCTCACCATGCTCTTGGTGCTGGTGAGCATGTCTTGCTCCCGTATTTCGTATGATTTCATTTGTGTATTCATCAGATTTGGCTCATTGAGGTCTGACTGCAGGGTCACCGGGAAGCACGTTTTGCCTGCTGGGGCCAGTGCACCTGTGGGCAAACAGGAGGCCGAGAGTGAACGCGAAGCTATGTACTTGTCATAGGGAGGCCATGGAAGATTCTCCAGCTTGGTCTTAGTAGGTGTTTCAAGGGAAAAAAACAATATGTTTTCTGGAAAGCCCTACGCTGATGAAGACGGACCCAGGCTTTGATATTGCGTCCATAGAAATGAAGTGGATCCATCCCCATTTCACTGGGCCAAAATTGAAATCCATTTGTCACAGAAGCGAATCGGAAAGCCGAAGAGGGTCCTGGAAGGATTGCTTCTCAAAATGTGACGAGACTCTTTGCAATGTGAGCTCTGACAGGCCTTCAACATGCGTGTGCCCGAGCTTGAACATGTGCTCCACCATGGAACAGCTCCAATTCTTGGTTACAAGGTGCATCGCGCTGTGACCAAGAATTTTGTCCACCTCATTTGCAGCTTCAAACTTCCCGTTCTTGGTTTGGAAGCTCACATTGATATACATTGATTTCGTCCAGGGCTACATCCCAGGAAAGGTGAGCGAGAATGTGATTGGCGAAAGGCACTGCAAGACAGTGGCTATTGCAGGCAGGGCTATGGCGTCAAAGGTTCTTTCTCGCAAGTTCACTTTGCATAGAAGTTGAATATGTTTGAAGCAGTCAAACTTCCCTCTGGTGCTATGCCCTCTTATGAGTTTTTTGTGCCTACGCTACCTTACATAGATTAAAAGCCATGAAGAATCTTGGGATGCAGATGACGCTTGCGCACTTTGTCAGATCACCTTCACAGAAAAGCTCTTGTGCGAATCACCCAGCGCTGAGATGGGCTATCAGCAGTTAGACAGCCGAATTTCTGGAAGCATTGACAAACAAAATAAAATAACGGATTTGGAAAGGTTCTAGTATTAGTTCTGATGGATTGTCAAAGCAGGTTCATGACTTGGTAATCTTGGTATGTCCACAAAACATAGCATGAGGAAATCTGAGGAAATCAGTGCCTTCATCTGATGCATGTCAAGGAGACGGTGTGATCAATCATAATCAGGCAGGCACCAAAGGTGCCTTGCCGAGGTTTCACCCGGTATTTCTTGCTCAACAAATGCAGCGAAAAAATATACGAAAGATGGGACATGGGAAGATGGAAAAAGGGTTAGCAGAAGCTCAAGTCTGAAATATTGAAGGCATCCATCCTATAGTCACAGTTTGTCATTTGATGTTCACCTTGATTGCGCGGTCATCCTTTCTTGATCCTGTGCCTATCGTGTGAAAGTGGCTCAGTGTCATAATTGCTTAGAAGTTCTCCCAAAAAACGAGAGATAGGTGGACAAGCAGTGCAAAGTACTGGTACAGATAGTTGCTGTCAAAGTCAGAGAGGCAAACAGATCAAGGGTCCCGCGATGCTGCCACTTGAGGCGGGGTGTATCAAACAGACTGCTTACGGAGCAATTTCCATTTCTTCCATCTCAACCATGTATATGTATTAGTTTGTACAATGTGTTTATGAATGTGTGTATATATACTGTGTATATCATTGTATATCACTCTATGTACATATTTATGAACCGTATATGGGATTCATGGAAGTGCATGAATGATCATGAATGCGTGGTTCCACTATTTCGAATTGCGTTTATATCGCAACCCGCAGCTTCCAATAGCTCGGGGTGGCTTCCCTATTTATCCAGTCTCCGAGCTCCTACCTATCCCCACTTCCAGTCTAGAAAAAAATGTAAGCCCTCTTGCAGCAGTGGGGCTGTGGTATGAACTCATTTAGAAGCTTGAGTTTAGGCGAATGGTAATAAAGTAGCAGTCGCAGTCGCGAATAGAGTAGCAGTCGCAGCCGCAGCCACTGCAGCAGCATCAGCGGTAGCACTTTTCGAAGAAACAGCCAAGCATGAGGTTTATATTAGTTGATATTAGTTGCATGTGTTGTTATGTGTTTTTTGTAATTTTTGTTGTCCCCTTGCTTCCAGCCTGATGCTTGATCAGACCTGCAGTCGCCTGTCCCAAGACTTGACCCATCTTGACCCGAACAGTCCAGATTCGTCGAAGGCAGCCAATGGCGCAGCACTGCCTCCATCCACAGGTCGGCGTTACATTGGATGTGAGGACCGCGGCATGTTTGGCAAAGCGATTCCACATGCACCCTGCTCCAGTCGTTTTTACAACTCCTCAGCCCCCTGAGAAGGACAGATGATCCTGTTGACATCTATTAACATCAGCAGAACAAACTACAGCAATAAAGACTGAGATAGAATAGAATGAGAACAGGAACAACTTGCTTCTATTATCTTATATTGCCCAACAGAAAGCTGAGCCTCACGAAGAGCGCCTCCCTGTCCATCCAGTTCCTGCAACAAAAGAAGCATACTCTGACGTTCTCTTGTGAATTGTTGCAAAGCTGTGTTAGCCAACAGCCTGTGTCTCAGGAGCACATGGTAGATTCAGGCCAGAAAACAATGTGCAAAGTGTCGAGCTGCTGAGTGCCCAAGTGATTTTAGTCTAGGCACATTCGTGCAACAACAGTGACACAGTATACACATTCTGATTTTCAATGTGAGGCACATCGGTCTCCTATGCTGGGCGACATGGATACGGAAAACGCCACGTCAAAGCACCGGGTGATGAGGCAACTGGTGTAAGATGCCGAACGCACAGATGCTCTTAAAGTTTAGGCCTTTCAGATAATTGTATAAGTAATTTCTAGATGATGATAGATGATGTGCTTCTTGATTTTAGATGATTTTAGATGATGTGGTTGGGTCAATTGCTTTGGCACAGACAAGTCTAGTCTTTGATGTGAATGTGACAGGTGTCTTTGGATTTATTCCATGGAAATGGAGAGCCGCACGACGACCGCCTTTGGGGGCCGTCAGCAACTAAGACTTTCCGCCCAGCTCGGACTCATCCATCAGTGGGGCCTGTTTGCATGAGCTTCCATCGTATGCATCAAGGTTAAGGTATTTTAAGTAGCAATGAAGATCAATGGCGCGGACGATTTCAGGGTCCAAGAGGCACGGCGTGAGCAGTGCCGTATTGGCCACAATTGTCCAATCACGCCGGCCTGGCCAAGTCATTTGACTTCCGAATTGGCCTATTCGAAGTGAATTC
>Ga0126342_10022858_pt1 | contig 10282 bp, 7 predicted proteins | sample Cyp1metagenome_FD_92528 | JGI IMG/M metagenome (GOLD analysis project Ga0126342, IMG submission 92528) | Coral microbial communities from Lord Howe Island, Old Settlement Bay, Australia - Cyphastrea 1 metagenome | ecosystem: Host-associated > Invertebrates > Cnidaria > Coral ... | reverse complement strand
ATAATATATAATATATAATATATAATATATAATATATAATATATAATATATAATATATAATATATAATATATAATATATATAATATATATAATATACAATATACAATATATAATATATAATATACAATATACGATATACAATATATAATATATAATATTTAATATATAATATATAATAGAGTTTTTTTTGAGAGTTCATTCGGACAGTTGCCACTCTCCTCCAGTCCTTTTCATTTTCTCTCCGGTTTACGGAGCGACTTGCCTGTTGCAGTCCTGAAATGCTGGTGCGGAGAAAAGGAGCGGCTGGTTTTTGCACTGGAGCCTGTCAGGGTTGTCCAGTGGTTGCTCAGAGAATGGCATGGTCCGGCATGGTATTTGTGGAGTTTGCGCTTTGCCGAACAAACACACCACCAACAGTTTTCTTCGCTGTTCCTAAGTTGGGTGCTGGTGTGTGCATCGATCTGACCGTTGCGTTATGTTGCATTGTTTCAATCACGAAAGAGCTGGACGATTTGGAATGTGATTCCAACGCACGTGTAACTCTGTAAGCAGCGTTCTATGCCACTGTAGAGGTCCCGTAGGAGCTGGATGGTGCTCACAAGCAAAACTCAGGAACAATTTATTCAAATCCAGTGGACAACACAGAAAACCCGTTCAAGACTTTCAAGATCTTTCAAGAGTTTCAAGACTGTAAGAATCCACAAAGTGCTTCCGTGGCCCTATGCCCCATGCCTCGTGAGAGGTGGTGAAACCTCCGCAACACCTCACAAGATCAAACACACGGATAGATGCGCTGAACTTCGCCTGTGAACAGTCCCCATGCCACTATGACTTTGGAGAAGCCGCGCGTGGTGTGAGGTGCCAATCCACAAGTGAACAATTTGAGGGAAACTAGGAAGCCATCCAGAAAAGGCCATGGATAAACAAATTTGTTCGAACGAATTCAACTAATAAAGGATACGGCCAAGTGGAGAACCTGCGTCGCACTGGAAGTGGAGAACCTGCATCGTTATGGAGGCGATCGCAGATCGTTACTGTATAGTCTAGTGTAACTTCTGGAGCGTTGGAACGCGGAAAGGGAACCACAGTTTTCGATCAAAGTGGTATCAAAGGATCAATCGTGCAGGAGAAAAGACTTCAAAGGGAAGGGTGCTCAGTCGTCAAACACACGTTCATGAGCTTAACAGCTAACACCGGCGCCAAACCTAGCCCCAACCTATGTCTGACCCAATCCGATATGACCCAACCCGGCCCATCCCAAATCCAACAAAACTGTTCAATATGTACCTGCCCTGCGACGGAGTTCTTACCCCATTCAAACAGATTGTGACCTGACGCATAATTGCCTATTTGAATGCACTCCATAGCAAACGCTGCAAACATCTGTGAAACATTCAGAAGGATTGGAGGAAAACGAGTGTGCGCTTGACATGCTTGCAGAAATGGTGAACCCTGCCAAAGGACTCTGCGGGGTGACAATTTCACGTGGAGGGGCGGCAGAGGATATTTCATCCAACATCATCATCATCATCATCATCATCATCATCCAACATTCAGGCGTTCAGTGGCGTTCAGGATAAATTGTGCGGGGGAGTGTGGGGCTGAAACATACGTGATTGACCCAACGCACCAAGGCGTGGTGAGGCCGAATCCCAAGCAACAGTGAGATCCACAGGCTCCCCCCAAAAAAATCGTAGATTTCGCACACCAATTGCATTTTGTGTGTCCTGTTTCTGCGACGCTTATGCCTTGCGCCTCAAATTGCGCGGTCCTTCCCTGCAGTGGAACCCCATTGCGGCTGAACAGGGGTTCGTAGTCGCAAAGGATTCAAAGGTGGAGCAGTGCGAATCGCGAATCACGAAGCACGAGGTCATGAGGTCATTGCAACAGCTTCTTGCGTTGTAGCAGGTCAGGAGCTTGGACAGGATGACGATAGTTTTGTATAGTTTTGTGCGCAAACCACAAACGTCTTACGCGAAACACATACTTGACCTACTCGAGTCAGATCACGAGTCATTATGACGAACGAGAGAGTATAAATATAAAAACAAATATTAAAAACAGTTCATGGCATCAACATTGTAGATTTTTCCCGCATGTGGCTACGACGAAAACTTCAACTATTAGGTGGCAGAGCCGATCCACAAGATCCAATGAGACAAGTTGTTTTCCAACCAAATTCTCTCATTCCAGGAACGGAACATACTAGACTAGACGTGTTGGAAGAACAAGGGCGCACTGATGCGTTTAGAGAACTTGGAAATCCAGAACAGTTTGACATACAAAACGCTCAACATCGAAATTTGGTTAACAACTCAGCTCAACAAAGAGCTGGCATCTTTTCAAAACATTGCACCGTCACCGACTTCGTCATCGCAAGCATCGTCACCGAAAGATTTTTCGGGCATCTTCCTGGCCCAGCCCAGACTCAGCTATTTCACCCTTGTACCCTCAAACAAATCACCTGTTCACCTAGGTACTGTAAGATGTTTGTTTTGATTTACATTTTTTCCCCTACACTTTTTCTACGCAAATGCGTGCTGCAAGGCAAAGCGACTTTTTTCCATGATCGCTGCAAAACAGTTGCTGTGGATTCTGCGCTCGGCTCCGGCCTATGCGTTGCAACAAACACTTTGAGTCAATCTGCCACGTGTTAGCCAATGAGGTTGCCCATGTAGGTGCCGTGTACACTTAGACTCATCCTGTACCATGTTTTGCCTCTCGTAAGAAATATCCGGGAGTGGTGGAGTATACCACCACGTTGAAACCTTATGAAAGGGGCCCAGACCATACCGTACCAACCCTGCACAGCACAAAAAAAACACTAATTCCAGACGGCCGCTGACTACTTTTCTGCTATTGGTCAAGAAACAAATACGTTGGACAATCCAACAGCTTTGGGTCAATTTGCATGAAAGGTTTTAGGGTTAGCCGGAAACTGTGCAAACGCGATGAGCAGAATGGGTTTTATGGTATTTACGCGCGATGCTCGCTCAAACCACTTCAAAAAGAAATCAAAGTGCCGGTGCAAATTTGGTCATGGTTGACGACATCACATAGGCCAATAACAGGGACACAAACTGTTCCAGAAATCAACAACCCAAGATTGGCAAAACAGTTGACAATGGGACCTAAGAACAGGCATTTATGTGTGAACTGGACCTACTTGTACTGTTCAAATTGAAGTTTTCATCGGGAAAAAAAAATGAACCGGTGGATGTAGGCTATTTTCGGACAAATGCGTTTTCCTAACTCTAGCACATGTTTTCCTGTCCTGTTCTTTCATTTTCCTGCCCATTTCTTTTTGTGTTCGTTTGATTCCATCCGACACAAATACATTCAGTAATTATTTTTTTTTTTAAACCTTTCATTTCGTTTTGCAGTTCTTCGTTCCCCGTTCTGTCATGTTACATGTTCTGGTTGTTCTTTTCATGTGTTTTCGTGTCTTGTTCTTGTTCCCCACCTGCCGGGCGAGGGTCTTTAGATTTTATCAGAGTTGTGTCCGTCCTCCGCCTCCTCCTTCTCCTTCTCCTCGTCCTCCAGCTCCCCAACCGTGAGTTGCAGGCATAATAGGCACTGCCAGACTTCAACCGCAAGCGCCAAATTTCAGTAGGCATTGTCGGACCTCAACCGTGAGCACCAGATCTCAGAAGCACTGCCGGACCCCAACCGCGAACTCCAAAGCTCAGTGGGCACTGCCGGACCCCAACTGCGAGCTCCAGATTTCAATGGGCACTGCCAGACCAAACGCGACGTGTCAGTGGGCACTGTCGGACCTCAACGGGGAGCGCCAGATGTCAGATACAAAACCAAATAGAATGCCAGGTAGAACATGAGAATATACGCCAGATGGAATGCCAGACACAATGTGAGAACCCCTGCAAAATCACGAGCTGCAATCATCTCTCGAGCCAGCGCGGGGTCAGCAGTTCAAACCCCAACTTTGCCTACAAAAATAGGATTGCGAGTCGTAAAAGGAATTCAGAAAAATGCGCAACCCCAGTTTGCTAGGAAATTATTTTGTACAGAACATTTTTTGCATGTTTGCGTCAGGTTTTGACGAAATGCATTGGGTGGATTTCTATTTTGTAGAGGTGGTTTTGGATGTTAATGAATGATTTGGATGTTGCTCTTCCGACATGATTTGTTCAGGATTGATACAGCAAACGTCAAAGATGATTCAAAGATGGGTTTAAAACGAAAACTACAAAAAAAAGGCGAAAAATCAAAACCAAAATACATTAAATTATATATAATTATATATATATATATTATTTTTTAAAGGTGTATTTAAACAATAACAATTCGGTTCGTTTCTGGTTATTGTACCAATAGTTCGACTTTGTCACGGCTCAGTACACCATAACACCTTTGTAGGGATAGCTCACGTAAGTCACGCAAGTCACATTTTTGCACCGGCTCAGTGAACACTAAATTCGGATAGGTTTATATCAATTAATACTGTTTATTCATCTAATGGAAAATGGATATGGTATCAATATTTATCAATGTTACAAGGTCAGGGTGGTAACTTGTGCTGCGGTTGCCTTCTTGTGCCGCAAATGGTGTGCCGTTGGGAAGTCTATGATATACATATCATTCTTACCGGATGAATCAATTGTTTGTGGCATTGATTTTCTAGCACTTTGCAAGGGCACAAATGCTTTTGAGACATATTTTGTTTTAAAATAGAAACTCATGTGGATGGGTTCCCAATAGTTTGGCTCACACAGACGAGAGAACAGTAGAAGAGAAAAGTAGAGTAGAAAAAAATGCATACGAAAAAGTAGAGAAAAACTTGAATTGAAAAGCAGAACTGACTAGAGAGTCATAGAGCAGAGAAGGGAAAAATAGAAAAGATCCCTGCTGCCTTGCCCTGCTGCCTTGCCTTGCCAAATCCTGATCTCGTACAGATTTCGTAAGGATTTCGTAAAAATATCATAAAAATCACGTTGCCAAGCGGCACCTTGGATATCTCAGCGCCATTGTGCTGTGTTGTTCAGTGCTGGAATGTTCCGGGTGTGCCACTGGGAAAAGCGTTTTGTGAGTATATTTGACCCAGGGTAGGAGTGAGAGTCCGCCAATGAGAATGACATGTAGGACTCCTGGCCTTCTAGATTTTAGAGGGCGCGTTGATGTTGCGCCATACGGTTTACAACTCTTTGTGTCAGGTTTAAGACGGATAAAAACCGGCACAAAGCGTTGCAGTCCGCATAGGAATTTTATGAAAACAATGTGCACATATATGGATAGGTGTCGGTGTGCCGTGGTGATTTCGCTATGGCACAAGTCCTTTAGATTGTGGGGCAAGCTGTGTGCCATGCGGTGGGGTAAGATGATAGGTTGTGGCGTAAGTTACCACCGATGCTCGCACCACATTCGATCATTTTTGGGTCTTTAATTCATTTCGTTTTTGTTGGCAAATTTATTCAAAAACAATGTGCCTTCTCAAATGGCAAATGCCCAATATTTATATTTTTTTTTTTTGGGTAGGACCTTTTGATGTTTTTTTTTCGAACATGTTTAAAATATTTGTAAGAATTTGATAGCATGATTCACATTTAGCACATTTTGCACAAGGACCAGCGGCAAGATAGCACGTTAAAACTGAAGTGTTTTCATGCTGGTGCCAAGACGTGGAAGACATGCCACAAGAAAAAAATCAGGGTAAAAAACATGGAGTATGTAGACCGCAGCAAACTCAATAAAATACGGCTTGAACATGTCCGACAAAACCTGTTCGGGACACTTACGACACCTGGAAGGGGCAATTATTTTTGATTTTATTTTGTGGAGGACATTTATTTAATAGTTTTAATATATATTTTTGGTAGTTGGCAGCAATTTTGGGTTGGTTTCAAAGGCTTGCATCTTGTAGTGTATTTGGGGGCAGTTCTCTGGATGAACTTATACTATGTAGGTTCTTTTTCTCTACAAAATCGTGTGCTAGCACCATCACCTTCAGTGAACAGTTGGATAGAATAAATATCGGATATAACCCCTTGCTTTCCAGATAGAATGCCACGCTGCAAATTCGCAACGCACACCCAAAATATGAGAGAAATAGTCACAGATCGAACCAACTTTGATGGAAATCCGTGCCGTCAAAGGTAATGTTCAGAACGCCAAAAATTGAAAAACCAAGGCCTGGAAAAGGCAAAGGGTACCAACAGCAGTGGAATCAACCGTGGCAAAAACAGACAAACCAAAGATGGGAACAAAGGTCAGGCAACACCAAGGGAGACAAAGGCAATCAAAAAGGCAAAACTCGCGAAAATGTAACAAACGTGACAGAGGCAAGGCAAAAAAAACAACCCAAATGCAGGCAAACAATGTCACACTTGCAAGAAGTGGGGGCACATAGCTGACAATTGCCAATGGAAAACGTCAGGTGCGAGGGACGAAATGGAACCCAACCCAAAGAGTGAAACAGCCACGAGATGAACCAGGCCCCAATATGATCATGACAGCGCGCGACACCATAGCAGCAATCAAACCGTGCGATGATGTGGATTTTGTTTTGTTCATGGTTGATTCGGGTGCTTTTGTAGCATGTGCTACAAAATGGACCCAGCGAAGTGACCGTCCATAATTTGGTGGGTGGGTGATTTTGACCCATACGCCCATTTCATGTAGACGGGGTTCTCACGCACTATTCTCGAAAACTTTGAGCCACCAAAATATTTCAGGGTAAACTTGGAGATGTTTGATGGTTAGGCTTAGGCAGTGTAGCCGTACTTGCTCAGAAGGTGGTGTCGATTGGGACGGGCCTGATGTGTAAATTCATAGGCGCCCACAGCTGGAGGTGTACGCATCTATGCCCTAGAATTTAATAATTATAGCGCCAACGCGCCACGCATGAAGGGCTGATTATCTTGATTCGGTACGGCTGGTGTAGAGGCAGTGCCGGAAAAATATCAGTTATCAAATTATGTTTGCGCAGTAACGACTGAGTAGCTCACCAGAGCTTTCAAGGGTTAATGACATTTAAGTGTGCAGCAGTCGGGGAAAGGGTCTGTAGTGGGCGGCTGCTTCCGGCGAAGCTGCCAGAACGAACCAAAAATTTGGATCCAAATAGACGTTCGCTATTGAGTGGGCGCCGGCGCTGTACTGAGAGTGTTATTGTCAAAGTTTTTTGGTAATAACGTTTAGGCATTGCGTATCACCGCCGCGTTTCCGCAACCGCCTGGCACACAAGCTGCCCTTCATTGCCGGCTGCAGCCACTTTACCGTCACCATTCGCACCACAGAATGGACATCCTCAAGCTGATTTGGGCACCTGTCATGGGGCCTTCTTGTTCCACAAGCCCTTGGTAGAGGCCATGGGGGTGATGATGTGCTACGATCTCATCGTCGTCGACGAGGCCCCCCAGCTGTTCGAGGAGCACTTCAGCCGCTTGCACGAGATGTGGCGGGCAGCCGGCAAAGTACCGTGTTTGGTTTTCGCCGGGGACGAGTGGCAGCTCCCACCGGCGGACCACACCAAGCGAAAACTTGGTGAATCACCCCGGGTGGCGTCTCGTGCACAAGATCGAGCTGCACAAAGTCTGGCGCCAAGCAGACGGAGACCCACTGTTTCTGGGTATCTGAGAAAGAACCGGCCAATGGGCTCAGAAGGCGACGCCTTCGTGCGCGACCTGTGTCGGCAACACTAGGCCTGGTCGGGGCACCATGAGCCAGCCAACCTGGACATCGAAGATTTCTTCCAGAAGACGGACGGCAAAACCATGGTCGTCACATGCACCCGCCGCGGTGCAGCCTCGGTGAACGCCTTGATTGGCTGTGGAAGTCCTCGTCGAACTGCCCGGAAAGCAGAAGGTAGGCAGCATCTCCGCGGCTTACGACAACAATCCGGACAACTACGACATCCAAAGCAAGCTCCGCGCAGATCGTAGTCCTGAACCACTAGCGCTGGACCTCTACGTGGGGCTGACGCGCAATTTGACAAAGCACCTGGGTTATGCCAACGGCATTACAGCGGTGGTGGAGTCCTTGGACAAGCGCACCGGTGCAGTTGTGGTGCGCACAGAGATGCAACAAGTGCTGATGTGCCCCAGGGCCGCGTGACCTATCCACTATGTCCAGGGTACGCAGATACGGTCCACAAGTAAGTTCTGGGGGGCAGAACTGGCACACGTGACATTTTCGCCAGACAGAGCAGGCTGTGCAGCTGCTGCATACGTGGCATTGTCAGGAGTCCGGAAAGACACTGATTATCTCTGACGAAGATGTATTAAAATTGAGCACTTTGTGCCCGCCAAGTAGCCAGGCACAGCGCCTGGGGCATTGACGGCCCGTGCGTCAAGCCCGGTGTATAGATGACGTTTGTACAGAAACATCCAGCATGAAAAGAATTATCCATCTGTATACACTGCCATGCTGGGTTGCACTTGCTTCCGACACCCTAGAACACCGCAAAATGATGCTGCATGTTGCAGCGCTGCCGTGTGTCGCAAGGCGTCGCAATAATATGGAGAGCGGAATAGCCCGCAGAAGATGGGAAATATGGCCGATTCAAACATTAGAGATCTAGCAACGGATACAAATCTTAGCCCTGTTAAAGGTTCCGGCAGGTGGCTGAAGAGCAAAAACAGCACACGCGATATCATATCAGAGCTGCAGCACGTCACAGCTCTTAGTGCGTCCCCCGCGTCATAAAGTTCAAAAGAAAACGAAGTCCGCAAGCCACGTCATAGCTGCCATGTGGGTCACCGTGCCATCCGACAGCTTGCGCGCGTTGCCCGCGGCATGATCACTGGGGGCCGCCCTGCAGCGCATGCAACTGCGCGCGCGCATGGGTTTGTTCCACTGCCGGTGCCAGAGTTTAGCCCCTTGCGGCTCATCGGGCATTACGTCCACCTACGGATTCGCGCGGCCTGGCCGCTGCTCGCGTACGACAACAGCACGCGGCAGCCGGCCGGAGAGCCCCGCCGCCGCGTGCGAATCCAGCACTTTAGGCCTCTCCGCGCGTGGCCAAGAACTCAGGCGACGTTTCCAATCCCGCGTGGGGGCTTCCGATTTGCCATAAGTTTCTTTGCGGACCCTGTCTTGGAAGCGGGCAGGGAAATTCTGGACGCGCAACAAGCTTGGCAAGTTGTGTTTCGCGAAAGGTTTCACGCTGACCAAGTCATGGAATTGCGGACCACAGCAGTCCAATTACAAGGGGACAGGCTTCCAGATCGAGTTGTTCGAAGAGGCAGTCGCGGTTTGGGATGCGACCTTAGAAGATGAGCCGTGGCTTGGCTGCAAAAGAGTGGGCACGGGGGGAGGATCGCGAGCGGAGTAAACAAACATAATGTAGGCTGCCGAATAGCAAATCCCACCCCCTAAATAAAATAGTTATTTTAAAAAATGTAGGGGTGGTCAGCATTCCAATAGTAAATTTTTGGAACCTTATAGCTGGGATCATGGAAGTGGGGGCAGAGGTGGTGGAGGCGAAGGAGGAGGACGAGGACGAGGAGGAGAAGAAGGAGAAGAAGAAGAAGGAGAAGGAGAAGGAGACGCAGATGCAGACGCAGACGCAGACGGAGACGGAGACGGAGAAGGAGACGGAGAAGGAGAAGGAGAAGGAGAAACAAATTCCACTATTGCCATGCCTGGTGCAGATTTGTTACGGTGAACAGAACCAAGTACAGGAAATGCAAAGACTGCACGCCAGGGTAGATCTCACAGGCCGCAGCATGTGGGCAGTACAGAAGCAGAACGTGACCGGAGTGAAAACAACAATTCCGATGTCAACCCCACACATGGCCTCACGTGCGAACCTGATACATGACCGCTCCCGCAGGGACCCTTTGAGCCGTAGTGAAAGTTGATTGTTTTGTTTGGTGATTTTAAGCAGACTAAGGATCCCACGGAATCCTTTTCAAACTGTTACCCACTACTTTCTAGGTAATAACCCAAACAGTTTCAAACCGTTTCCTGCCACTTGCTACTTCGCCCTGGCAAAAATCGCACATAGTTTCACAAAGTTTCAAGCAGTTTTTCAATATTGGTAATGAGCAAGTAGTCCGACACCGTTTGCAGCCGTTTCATACCACTTACTAGGCAGTAGTCCGAAACCAATCCAAACCGTTGCAAACCAACCCCTAAACACCTGCAAGGTGAGGGTTTCTAGATTCTATCAGAGTTACTTGCTTCCTTCCTTCCTTCCTTCCTTCCTTCCTTCCTGCCTTCCTGCCTTCCTGCCTTCCTGCCTTCCTGCCTTCCTGCCTTCCTGCCTTCCTGCCTTCCTGCCTTCCTGCCTTCCTGCCTTCCTGCCTTCCTGCCTTCCTGCCTTCCT
>Ga0126342_10022857_pt1 | contig 10282 bp, 10 predicted proteins | sample Cyp1metagenome_FD_92528 | JGI IMG/M metagenome (GOLD analysis project Ga0126342, IMG submission 92528) | Coral microbial communities from Lord Howe Island, Old Settlement Bay, Australia - Cyphastrea 1 metagenome | ecosystem: Host-associated > Invertebrates > Cnidaria > Coral ... | reverse complement strand
TACATACATTACATACATTACATACATTACACACATTACATACATTACATACATTACATACATTACATACATTACATACATTACATACATTACATACATACATACATACATACATACATACATACGTACATACATACATACATACATACTTGCATACTTACTTACATTACATTACATTACATTTCATTACGTTACATTAGTACGGACATACCTTTATACAATTGTTCATTACATAGATACAGACATTACATTACATTGCATTGCATTGGGTTACAGTACGTTACATTACACTACATTACATTCATTACATACATTACATTCATTACATTACAGTACAGTACAGTACATTACATTCCGTTACATTACATTACATTACAGTACAGTACATTACATTACATACTTACACTACATTACATTACATCACATCACATTACATTCATTACATACACTACATACATTACATACATTACATACACTACATACATTACATACGTTACATACATTACATACATTACATACATAACATACATTACATGCATATCATACATTACACACATTACATACATTACATTCATACATACATGCATACATCAGATACATTAGATACTTTACATACATTGCATACATTACATACATTACATACATTACATACATTACATACAATACATACATTAGAAACAGTACATACATTACCTACATTACATACATTACATACATTACATACATTACCTACATTGTCTACATTACATACATTACATACATCACATACATTACATACATACATACATACATACATACATACATTGCATTGCATTGCATTGCACTGCATTGCATTACATTACATTACATTACATTACATACATTACATACATTACCTACATTGTCTACATTACATACATTACATACATCACATACATTACATACATACATACATACATACATACATACATACAAAGATTACATCACATTTCATTTTATTACATTACAATACAATACACACATACATGCATACATGCATTACACACATACATACATACATACATACATACATACATACATACATTACATACATTACATTACATTACATTACATTACATTACATTACATTACATTACATTACATTACATTACATTACATTACATACATACATACAACATTACATTACATTACATTACATTACAATACATTCATACATACAATACATACAATACATACAATACATACAATACATACATGCATACAATACATACATTACATACATACATACATACATACATACATACATACATAAATACATACATACATAATACATTTCATTACATTACATTACATTAAATTACATTACATTACGTTACGTTACATTAATTACATTACATTTACATTACATTACATTACATTACGTTACATTACGTTACACTTTATTTTTTATTACATTACATACATACATTAGCATACATTCACATACCTTCACATACCTTCACATATATGAACATACATTTACGAACACAGATTTAACATACATTAACCTTTGTTAACATACATTAACATACATTAACATACATTCACATACAGTAACATACATTAACATACGTTAATATACATTAACAAACAGTAACATACATTAACATACATCGACATCCATCAACATTCATTAGCATACATTACATACATTACATTACATTCCATTACATACCGTGACATTACATACCTGCCATACCATTACATACCATACCATACCATCACATTACATTACATTCCAACACATTACATTACATTACATTACATTGCATTACATTACATTACATTACATTACATACCGTTACACTACATTACATTCCATTACATACCGTGACATTGCATACCTACCATACCATTACATACCATACCATACCGTTACATGAGATTGCATTAGAACACATTACACTGCATTGCATTACATTACATCTCATTGCAGTACATTACATTGCCTTGCATCACATTACACTGCATTGCATACATACTTAATATATATATATGTGTGTGTAACTGTATATGTATATGTACATGTGTATATATATATATATATTACATATAGGTCAAGGTTGAAGGTTGCTCCACAAGTCTTGGTCAGGTCTAGCAACTCACTATGGGGGTACCCAGTTTCAACGGTCATGAAGCCTTTCGGGACGGTGTAAGAATGGCAGGTTTGAGAAGCTACCGGCTTGCGAACTAGTCTTTCAATATCTTCCAAACACAATCTCCGTAATGCATATTCCAATATCCAAGCTATTCCATCTGGACTTTAGTGGCCAAGATGCCCTGGAAAGGGTTCGCTAAGGATCCGGTTCAACGCATGCTTTCGAAGTTGGAGACTGCGCAGGTTGAGGATGGCCGCCATCAATTGGCAGCCTGCGAGCCAGGCTCTGAGAATTGGGGATCCCCAAAGCCAATGGAGAATCAGTTCCCAAAAAAATCATTGCAATTCTTGGAGATCTGTCCCTCATGCTCAGATGCATCTACATAATGAAAGACTGCAAAATACCACTGTGATTGAGGGAGAAACATCACGATGGAACTGCCTTTTTATTCATATACAGACAATGTATGTGTGCACGTATTCTTTCACTTGTGTATGTTCCAATGCAGCCATCAAGCAGGCAGGCAAGCAGGTTTGCAGGCAGGTAGTTGGGTATGGAGGCATGGAGGCACACCTACACATATACAAACAAATACAGATACACATGTACACATCCCGAGACGTAGACACAGATGTGACATCGACTCAGGCATAGACACATATATATATATATATATATGTATGTATGCATGCATGTATGTATGTATGTACATATATATATATGTGTATATATATATGTATATATATATATATATATTTTTTTTTAGCGAAGGAAGTTTAGAAGTCAAAATTCCAACAATATGGACAGATGAAAAGCAGAGATGGGAAGAGTCAGGGAAGAGAAGAGAAGAAGAAAGAAGATCTCAAAAGAAAGAAGATCCAGGTGCGCGAAAAGGTAGGAAAGTCACGAAACACTGTCTTTCCGATGGCTCGTGGCTCAAGAGGGTCGAAAAGTAGGCTCGCTAAAGCGGCGGGTGCAGAGCCAGGTGGCCAGATAAGAGATGAAAAATTGCACGCCATTGTGGCACAAAGCACATGTCCAAGTCAAAATGTACAATTCAGAGCACGTTTTGAAGTTGAGATGTCGAAAAAGTGGGCGCCGCTGTGGCGTGAAGCACATTTCGAAGTCAAAATGCACAATGTGGAGCACTTTTGGAAGTTGAGATGTCGAAAAAGTGCACGCCGTTGTGGCGCGAAGCACATTTCGAAGTCAAAATGCACAAAACACACCTGGTACGGAGCACTTTTGGAAGTTGAGATGTCGAAAAAGTGCACGCCGTTGTGGCGCGAAGCACATTTCCAATCAAAAGTGTAAAAAACTGACGGCACTTTTGGAAGTTGACATGTCGAAAAAGTGCACGCTGTGGCGCGAAGCACATTTCGAAGTCAACATGTTAGAAACACCACATGCTCCGACCACTTTTGAAAGTTCACATGCCGTTTCGCGTGGCAGGCACAAGGGATTCTGCAACTTGCCAAAAGTGAGCAAAACGTGAAGGCTTTGTAGCATATCCCTCAAACGATGGCAGGCGTGTGACATTTGAAGAGGATCTGGGAAGATGCATTTCGCGTGGCAGGCGCAGTACAAGAGACATATTCATCGGAGATGTTAGAAGGTGAGACGGGTTGCATTTTGGAGCCTGAGATCTTCAGGTTTGCTGGGATGATTTTGCGTGACAGGTGCAGCACTTCGTATGACCTGGCATCACTTTTTCGTGGCAGGCGCAGTAGTGTAGACAAATGGATTGGAAAAATCGCAAACTCATTGGTACGAGGCCGTCAGCGCTGCACGCAACTCGCAACTTTCCATTTTTGAAGGAAGTCTAGCAGAATTGCTTCGTTTTTGATGTTGTCAAGTTCGAAAATTGAGGAAGTCTCGCAGAATTGTCTCGTTTTTGATGTTGTCAAGTTCAACAACTGAGGAAGTCTCGCAGAATTGTTTCGTCGTTTTTGACGTTGTCAAGTTCAAAATTGAGGAAGTCTCGCAGAATTGCTGCATTTTCAAGCTTGCAGGTAGACAGACAGACAGACAGGCAGACAAACAGATAGATTAGATAGATAGATAGATAGATAGATAGATAGATAGATAGATAGACAATTACAACTACAACTACCACTACACTACCCAACAATACTGCTACAATGACAAATACAAATATACTACGCTACATTACACTACATTAATTACACTACACTACACTACACTACACTAATTACATCTAATTACACTACACTACTACACTACACCAATTACACTAACAACAACAACAACAACAACAACCACAACGACAACGACAACGACAACGACAACGACAACAACGACAACAACGACAACAACGACAACGACAACAACGACAACAACTACTACCAAAATTACAACTACAATTACAACTACATTACACAACACTACGCTACACTGTTACACTAATTACACTACACTACACTACAACTACAACTGCAGCTGCAACTGTAACTACAACTACAACTACCACTACAATACACTACACTACACTACACTAGTTGCACTGCACTACACTACAACTACAACTACACTACCTTGCACTAGGCTACACTACACTACACTATACCACACTACGCTACACTACACTAGTTGCACTGCACTACACTACAACTACAACTACAACTACACTACCTTGCACTAGGCTACACTACACTACACTATACCACACTACACTACACAACACTACACTGCATTACATTACACTACAGCTACAACTCCAACTGCAGCTACAGCTAGAACTACCACTACATTACACAAGACTACGCTGCACTACACTAAGTACACTACACTGCACTACGACTACAAATAAACTACATTACAATACACTACACTCTAGACTACACTACACCATACCACACTACAGCACACAAGACTGCAATACACTACACTACACTAATTACACCACGCTACAACTGCAACTGCAACTGCAACTACACGACACTAATTACACTACATGACAGCTACAACTCCGCTACACTACACTACAACTACAACTACAACTGCGCTACATCACACTACATCCAGCAGTTGTGGTAAGGTGACCACTGCAACCATTGCAACCACTCCAAAAACACAACTCCAACCACTTTTCGGTCCATCAGTGGATTCGCTCTGCCAGCCATGATTCACAACAACTCACCTCTCCTATAGGTTTCTTATTTTTGAAACTTCCGCCACCGCCTTGTGCAGTACTACTGGTACACACACATTAATGCACATACTCATATACACACACCACATATGTGTACCGGTACATGCACGATTGCCAACATAAGGCGTATATTATTTTTTGGTACATATCTCTCCGCACGAACGTGCTACTCAACACATCTAATTCTTTTAATGTGGGTGTAGATTGATACACAATACTCTAAATTTGAGCACTCACATCATGGATATGTGCACATCAGTGATCACGGGATGTCATGTTGTGAATAGATTTCTCGCCCCCCACGAGAGCCCTTCTGTGCAGAAAGATGACACACAGGGATGAAATTGCTGTCCAATTTGGCAGTAATGTGTCACAACTTATCATATCATAACCTGAAGAATTCAGGACAATGAGCGACTACCACGGATGAAAGTTTGACGCCATACTTACCAGCCAGAAAATTCGTATGATATCTTGCTATGTAGTGCTCCAGTTCGTTGCTATTCGTCACCAAAATTCCCACTGGGTCACGACTGGGTGCCGGACCACGTTGAACACGAGTCACAGCACCTTAGAGTCGTCAAGACGCTAGGATGCAGCACGACATGACCATATGATACCATATGTACGTATGGGTTAGGATTGAAGACCTGGGGGGTTGATTTGAATTGATTTGAATCCATTTTTAGTACCAACCATCCAATGGTTGGGGTACCCAATTTTGACCCATACCCACTATATAGATAGATAGATAGATATATATATATATATATATAATTATATATATGTCGATTTGTGAAAATTCAACCATATACTGTAATATACTATACATATCTAGCCAAAATGAATTAGCAACCTTCTCACATCCCTTGTCATTGGGATATTTTGGAGACAAATCCCCGAGCTTTCTCAAAGCTGACTTCATTTCCGCCCACTTTCTACTATCACATCGGAGATGTTCAGCAAAGCTACCAAAGTTCGCCATTGCAAGCACCAAGCCAACCTGCGCCAGGCAGTGGTCTGGTGACAACTCCAATGAAAAGATGTGGAGACCCTATCATGCTATTTGACTAAAATTATCCCGGCAAGAGACCCCAAACAGTGTGGCGGAGTGGGAGATAATGTATATATGATAATGTGGATGGTGAAGAGGATGATGATCAGGATGATGACGATGATGATGATGATGAGGAGGAGGAGGATGAGGATGAGGATGAGGATGATGATGATGAGGATGATGATGATGATGATGATGAGCATGATAATGCGGAAGATGAAGTGGAGCATGATAAGGTGGAAGAGATGATGCAGAGAAGGAGGAAGATGATGATGTTGAGAAGGAAAATGATGATGATGATGATGATGGCGGTGATGACGATGATGCTGATCATGAAGTGATGATGATGATGATGATGATGAGGATGCACCCTGATCGAGAACCTGCCTTTAGAGCTATACCGTAAGAACCCCTCAGTGTGAACACACTGTTTGGGGAAAAATATCTCTCATCTCTGCTCCGCCATGCTCCGCTATGCTCCGCTCCTCTGCTGCCACTGAGTCATTCTGCTGTTCCTCCTTCAGTTTGCTGAGTAGCTTCAGAAAAGGCTCAGCCACAAACAGCAACTTCGCAGAGGCATGGCTGTTGCCTCAGTGAACCGGCCCACTTCACTTGAAACACTCAGACATTTGATGTTTCGAAAAAATAAGCTACCATCCTATTGACCCCTGAGCTACCACCGGAAGTACCATCATTTCGCCAAATGTTCTTTATGTTGTTCCCATGTTTCCTGGCCATAAAATGTGGCCTACCCACAACCCATGGCTTCCCATGTCCCAGTTGCGATCCACCAAGGCTTCCCGATATTCCTTGAGTATCTCCGCCAAGCGCACCTGGTCCTGGGCCACAGGATCAGGTGACCCAAGTGAGAAATGGCATTGCGTTTTCTGGGTCAATCCATGGTTTCCTGGAATTTTTTCCAATCGTGAAACATCTCTGAAAATCTGTGACAATCTGTGAACATCTAGAAAGATGTGCGAAAATCTCTGAAAATCACAACAACAAATTAAACGAAAAAAACATGCGTGTTGTTTTCCTGATTCCACCACATCCAATCAGGACAAATACATCAACGTGACACACCTGAGGCCCGCACGGGACCACGTAGGAGTAGGGGCGTATATTTGCTGGTGGCAGCAAGGAAGGGGGCCAAATCTTCATTGGCGCGTGCTGCTGAAGTGTACTGTAGCAGCTGCTGAACCCCGGCAAAGTCGAGGACACATTGCTGGCCCTGCGAAAAAACTGAAAGGCGCAAGGAAATTGCTTCATGATTTTCACAGCTGAAAGCATCCAATTTGGGATCTTCACAATTTCACCCCAAAATCATTTGTGTATCCTACTACTCCATCCCGTTATCATCCCAATGCAGTGCCAGGGGCCTCCCTGGTCGGTGTGAGGTTCTCTACCACTCGTTCCATCTTCTCATGTGGGCTTCTTGAAATCAATCGCTGCACCGCGTCAAAGATGATGGGAGAAACCATGGGTTCCTAGCAAGAAAAAGGTGCCGCTAGATGGCCACAACTGTAGCCCCAATGGTGGGATATCTATGTAGATACATCCATCTATCTATCCATCTGTCCATCTATCCATCCATCCATCCATCCATCCATCCATCCATCCATCCTTCTATCTGTCTTTCTTTCTAATCTAATCTTTCTATCTATCTAATCCTATGTATCTATGTATCTATCTATCTACCTATCTATCCATCCATCCATCCATCCATCTATCTATCTATCTTACCTTATCGTGTCTTAATCTTAATCTTAATCTTAGTCTTAATCTTAATCTTATCCTATCCTATCCTATCCGGTCCTATCCATCCATCCATCCATCCATCCATCCATCCATCCATCTATCTATCTATCTCTGTCTGTCTGTCTGTCTGCCTGCCTGTCTGTCTGTATCTATGTATGTGTGTATGCGTGTATGTGTGTACGTGTGCATGCGTGTATGTGTGTGTGTATGTGTTTATGTGTGCGTGTATGTGTGTGTACCATCTGTATAGATGTAAAACTTCATTATGCTGCAGGGGCGTGTGGCACTCATGTCCTACCACACGCAATGAAGCTGTGGACATGAGTGGGAAGGGAAACGTGGCCGGTTTCCTGTACCTTTATATATATATATATATTTATTTATTTATTTATTTACAGATGGATGGATAGATAGATAGATAGATAGATAGTCCCGCCCCTGGGTGCATATAAGTCGCAGCTGGGGGGGACATATATTTTATTGCTGCTGGTTTATATGGTCAACGTCCACTGTGATTATACGTCTATATATGTATGTGTATATATATATATGTATATGTGTGATATGTATATTCATCTTGTTTGTTTATTGTTGGTGTTTTTTGCACGTCAGATGCATTCCACAAACCGAATTCATAACGACAGTTCTGAGCAAGTGTGTGACTCATGCTGGATTCGTCATGGTGGCATGAACCCTTTGGGGAATACCTTTCCAGGTAGGAAACTTGAGCCTCCGACCTGATCTCTGAATTTACATTTTTCAACCTAGTAATTCGTTTAAGTAAAGTGAAACAGCTGGCCATTTTTCGATTTTCACCTTGTCGGTCGAGTGTGTGTTGAACAGTTAGCCGCCGTGCCGGGCCTCACCCTTTTTTCTCTGAATTTACAGTTTTAATCTAGTAATTCGTTTAAGTAAAGTGAGACAGATGGCCTTTTTTAAGCTTGTCACCTACCGGTCGAGTGTTGAAACAACGTGCCGCTGTTCTGGGCTTCACCATTTTCTGTTTTTGACATTCAGGTATCAGGACATGTCTTTCAGGTGTGGTCTCTTTCTTTTTGGTTACTCTGGTGAGGTTCAATTGTGCACGTAATTCATTCTGACCACTGACAACCTTTGATAGGGTTGACTTGATGGTGTGGCCATTGAGCCCGAGTGGGGGAATGTGCACGCTAATGTGGCTGCATCTTTTCATTAACTTGTCCCCCATGGGTCCCCTATCTCATGTGTCTTCCTCTCTACAGGTAGGTTGGGTCCTGCGCGTGCTTAGGTAGGCTTAGGTTTCGCTGTGGTAGGTTGGTTCAGGCGCTTCCGTCTTCCCCCTCCTTCGCTGGTCTGTGTCCGTTTCCGTCGGCCTCCGTTTTTTCTTTGCCCTTTCAGGGTCTGCTCGCTCTGGTTGGTGTTTGATCTTTCCCTCTTCTCTTGTGTTCCCCTCTTCGCGTCCTGGCTAAGTAAATTTCATCGCATTTTCATTGTCATCTCACATTCATTGTCATTTCATTTGCCCCGCTGTTGCGGGGCGTGTGTGTGTGTGCGTGTGTACCATCTGTATAGATGTAAAACTTCATTATGCTGCAGGGGTGTGTGGCACTCATGTCCTACCACACGCAATGAAGCTGTGGACATGAGTGGGAAGGGAAACGTGGCCGGTTTCCTGTACCCTGCTTTATATATATATTTACAGATAGATAGTCCCGCCCCTTGGTGCATATAAGTCGCAGCTGGGGGGGGACATATATTTTATTGCTGCTGGTTTATATGGTCAACGTCCACTGTGAGTATACGTCTATATATGTATGTGTATATATATATATGTATATGTGATATGTATATTCATCTTGTCTGTTTATTGTTGGTGTTTTTTGCACGTCAGATGCATTCCACAGACCGAATTCGCAACGACAGTTCTGAGCAAGTGTGTGTGTGTGTGCGCGTGCGCGTGTGCGCGTGTGCGCGTGTGCGCGTGTGCGCGTGTGCGCGTGTGCGCCTGTGCGCCTGTGCGCCTGTGCGCCTGTGCGCCTGTGCGCCTGTGCGCGTGTGCGCGCGTGTGCACGCGCGCGCGGGTGGGCGCGCGTGTGTGCGTGCGTGCGGGCGTGCGGTGCGGGTGCGGTGCGGGTGCGGCGCGGGTGCGGCGCGGGGGGGCGCGCGGAGGGGCGCGCGGAGGGGCGCGCGGAGGGGCGC
>Ga0126342_10022856_pt1 | contig 10282 bp, 10 predicted proteins | sample Cyp1metagenome_FD_92528 | JGI IMG/M metagenome (GOLD analysis project Ga0126342, IMG submission 92528) | Coral microbial communities from Lord Howe Island, Old Settlement Bay, Australia - Cyphastrea 1 metagenome | ecosystem: Host-associated > Invertebrates > Cnidaria > Coral ... | reverse complement strand
CCCCCCGGAGCGTCGCAGCGTCGCAGCGTCGCAGCGCCACCCGCCCCCGGGAGCATCACAGCGCAACGTCGGAAACCCACGCTTCGGCCCCCTTTGCCCCTGCACTGACTTATTAGCTCTTGTGATTCCAAGTACTTCACAAGTTTCCTTTGGTTTCAAGACGTTTCAAGGCTGGTGGCACATCCTTTCATCGGTACGAAAAATACAAACATGCGAAGACAGTCAAAGAGGCGCGGCCTGTGTAGGTTTGACTTCACACATATGCAGCAAATGCAGAGCTGATACCACAGTCTGCCATCAGTCTGCCATTCTGTTGTTTTTTAATGTTTTTGTTCACAGTCCTAGGCCTTGGCACTTGGTGCCGCAAAAGGGGACATTGCCTACGACTGGAAGCAAGGTTTCTTCAAGCGCGTTTGAAGAAAGACGTCTTTGGAACGTTGGAAGTGCACGAGACTGTCCAACGTCTCGGGGAACGGGGTGCTCTTTGTGATCCAGACTGCAGAATGTGAATGTGATGTGAATGTGAATGCACAGTGCAGATATTTTCCAGACAAAGAAGGCGATTTAAGATTTGAAATGAGTGGAAGATAGTGAGTCAATTCTGAAAGAGCTTTCAAACTTGACAACTGTACACCAAAGTAATCCAAGTTGTGCAAAATCCAGACTATCCAAGTTGTTTTTCTTGTCCGAATTCCTTTGGCATGAACCGTCTTCGTACTGACTTCAGCGTCCCGGAATGGGCATCAGCTGGGTTGGGCTTGGCATCGTTGTGGCGAATGAATCAGAGTGCAAGCGCAGCGAGTTTCGGGAATCTGGCAATGTCTGGCACAAGGAATGGGGATTTCAGCAAGGTCAGAGGTGGGAAAAGAAATTGCGCAATGTCTCGTGCCCTGACTTCAGGGATCCTCATTCTATGAACATTTCAATTTCTGAGGAGTTGCATTGACCAGCTATTTGTGGTTCTTTTTGTCGTTCCCAAAGGCAGCATGACCACCAATTACAAAGTAGCGACTGCTGCTGGTCGTGAGTATCAACAGTCTCAGGTTGCCCTCAAGATTGCCAAGATTTAGACACGCACACTAATTATGCTCCAATTTCGAGCGGCACTACTAGGAGCTGCACTACGTAGCCCTTCGGAGACATTCCCAGCTCATCACGTATGCTCCAACTGTGGCCATTGCGTTGAAGAGACATTAGTGAAATCATTAGTGACTTACTGGTGTAGGGAAGGCAAATCAAGACCCGCAGCCTGTCGCAGGTGAAGGAAGAAGTCAAAGAGGAGGTCATTTCGAGGCAAGAGGACCCGTTTGACCGTCTGAGTCAAATTGAAACTGGCGCTTGCCAACTGAGTTGCAGGTTTGAGGAGGATACCAAAATGGAAAAGGACAAGAAGGAGAAGAAGAAAGACAAGAAGGCCAAAAAGGCGCTGAACCATTCGCTTTTTGGGCTTTGGGCAGTTGTTTGTGCTAACCGCTGACCATGTAACCCGGACTGCAGCAGAACCTGCGAGGCAGCAAAGAAATTGAAGAAAATGGAGAAGAAAGCTGCAAAGAAGGCACGCTACGGAAGTACTCGTAGAAAAATACTGCATGGCAAATCTATTCAAGTCCCATGAAATCGAAGTGCATGCATCGCCTCGGCCAAAGGATAAGAAGGCAAAGAAGGAAGCCAAGCTCCTCGAAATTGAAAGAGCAATGCAGGAGATGCGAAGCTGCGCAATGCATGGTGTAGTGCAGAGATGCTGGGCATGGGACTTGTCCAGAAAGATCCAGCACAATTTGCACAGAGATTCAAACAGTATTTCCGAATATTTCCGAGCATTCAGACAGTAAATGTTGGTTCAAGAATTGGTTCATATAAATTCCGCATAATTTCTGCATAGTGTCTGCGATGCCCTTCTTCGATCTTCTTCGATCTTCTTCGGTCTTCTTCGGCTCTTCGGACATCTTGCTCCATTGGTCCAGGAAGCTCGTGGCGTAAAGCGGAAGTCCAGCTCCTCGAGCAGCTCCTAGGTTCACCATGTGTTCACCATGTGATTAACGCGTCGCTTAAGGTCACACATTGACTCAGAATGACTCAGACATATTCACATGGTGCGCAGCAAATGAGATGTCACATGATGTCACGGGAACACATCTGCCATGCAGCATCATGCAGCCATGCATCATGCAGGTGCCACCTAACACGCGAGTGAAATGTGCTTTGGGCTTTGCTCCCATGAGGGATGAAGCGATGCAGTTGATCCAGCTCAGCAAAGAGAATGCGTCAACATGATCATTATTCTACATTATATGTATGGAAGACCTTCGGCATGAAGTTGAAATTGCATGAAATGGAATTAGACGGGTTGACTCGCTATGCAGTGTTGAGAAGGGATCAGATTCAAGACAGAGAATCGAAGCTGAGTTTCATTTTCCTGGGATTTGCAAACCCCGTGTGCACCGGTGGCAAAAGAATGTTGCTAGCTTTTTTCTGCATATCATTTTCAGGTTTCGACACATGACACATCATGAGCAGCATCAAAAACCTCCATGAAGGAAAGTTGAGGACGAAACTAAGTTGGGGCGGCCTGCGGAAGCGAAGCCCACGTCCACGGAAGCGCGCAGAAGAGCTTGCGGAAGAGTAAAGGCTAACCATTCAATCGCGAAAGTGCCGAGACGAACACTCCCCACAACGTCCAAGCGAGGTTCATTCAACTTTGAACTTATCACAGCTTGTTTTCGTGGAGGCTCCGCGGAAGAGATATCAGCTCACCCTCCATCTGCGGAAGCTAAAGCTGTGGTCTAGGAAGCACCGTGGAAAACAGCTGGGAAGACATCTAGGATTAGAAGAGATTTGTACAAGGGTTTTTGCCACTGCTCACATTAGCCCAAGATAGGCAGATAGGAGCAACAAAATGCAACTTGCTACCTTGGAACACAAGGCAAGACTTTCCAACACATTGTGAGTTCTTCAATTGCAAGCGGACCTGGACAACTTCAAAGCATTTCAAAGCAAGTTCAAAAACCAAATGTGCATGTTGTAGAGTGTCATGTTGTCATGCAAACCGCAAACCGAGGGAAATCACACCGGAGGTGTATTGCCTGTATTGTGAAGGCACATCCACAACAAGCTTACTTGAGCGCAGACAACATCCAGCCATCCAGCAAGCGGTTCTGCGATTGTTGCACAAACAAGAGCAAGGTTCACCGCAAAAGATAGGCTCAATGTTCGGTTTGAGGCGAAGTAGTCTTGGACCAGTCTGATTTGACAATAGTATGATGGATTATATGATGGTATGATGCCATTTGAATTTCAGCTGGAATACCAGCAACAATGTCTATTGATGTTCGTTAAGCTTTGATTTGATATCTCAAGTTCCCATAGTTTCGCATGCTTTGCACGTGCTCCGGCTCCAGCAAAAATGGGCAGTATATGGAATATGGCAGATTTGATTGTGTGGAGTAGAATGTAATGTAACTTGGTGCTGCCGCTTGTTGATAGATCTCAAATATTCTCAGATCAGGAATTGCTGTGCATCCAATTTCTTGCCTGAGCCAACACAAATAGAGACGGTATAATGATAGACTTGTGAGTTTGGATATGGCTAAAACAGGGGTTAACATAAAGAATTTCTTTTATGATTTCATTACGATTTCATTATATTTTTTAAAATGTTTTTTGTTAGGGGCCAGATTTTGTTTATGTTTTCTTAATGTTTTCTTTTCATTTTTTCATGTTGTTTTAATTAGTTTGATGTTTTAAATGTTGTTTTTTGCTTTATTTTCATTTTTTGGGCATTTGTTGTGGTCACAAAAAAAAACATAAAGGACACATTTAAAAAAACATTTAAAAAAACATTGAACACAACATGAAAAAACATAAACAAATATGAAGATTTTATGTTTTGTTCAAATGAACAAACAACTTTATGGAAAAAACCATAAACAAATCATAAAATTTATGTAATTTCAATGATTTTCAATGTTTTTTTATGCTTTTGTTTAATGATTTCTGATTTCTGTATGATTTTTATTTTGCAATTGTTTTGGGCATTTCTTTTTGTAATATTTTTGTAAATGCCAAAAAACTTGCAAACTGAAAAAAACAAAACATGATAATAAAAAAACAAATCATTAAAAAAAAACACATTAAAAACCATACAACAACCCTTAAACAATCATAACATATTACATTAAAAAATATGTGTTGTTTAATGATTTTTCCCAAAAAGATGTTTGTTCATTAAAACACATTAAGCACATAATTGTTTCATAAAATTTTATGTAAATTTTATGTTTTTTTAATGTTTTTTTAATGATACCTTTATGATTTTTTATGACCACAAAAAATATGAAAAATCATTTAAAAATCATTTAAACAACTTAACAAAAATAAACATTGAGAAATAACATGAAATCAGTAAAACATCAAAAACAAACATAGTCAAAATGTAGTGAAATCATAAAGCAAAAATGGAACCATTAAATATGTCATTAAAAAATGAAGTTAAATCAGTTAAATCATTAAAAAAACCAAAAAAACGTAAAATAATTTATTCCTTGAAAACGGCTTTTGGCCAAAGTTTTATCTCACAATTATGGACATCTTCTGGATGCTGCTGCTTTCCAGACAGAAATGTGCGCTCCCCGGAATGATGTGTTCAGCAATTTGCACGGGACAGTTCCAAGATTTCGAGGCGTTTTCATTTGTTTCCTGTAGAGGTTGCTTCCACCCTGTGCAGTAAAATTACATTATGGAAAATTAGTGAACATTATGGAGGATGTGTGGAGATTAAAGTGGGTTTTGCATAGTAATTGAAGACTGAGGACTCTATTCCAATCTCAGTGTTGGCCAGTCACGCGTGACTCCCAGCTTCTTCATAGCTCAATTGTATAGCTGCTTATGGTGAGAGGATGTGAGAGGCGTAGAATTGAACAGCCTTGGCTTTGGCCTTGGAAACTAATTGGTCTAATTTTGCACCCTTTTTTATGTTTCCATTTTGTCTGCTAAGTTTTAGCTAACATTGACATTTAATATCTGAGGCTGCTGCTGATAGGCGTTGAGAGCGCTCTGTCTATGGCTTGGCTGTATTTTATGCAATCAAAGTGAGGAAACATCAGATCCAAAAAAATGAATACCCAGGCCAATGAACCTGTCTCATGCTGGAAACCAAGCGACCTTCAACCTCTTGTAATATGTGCATTGATTCGTGCAGCAACTCATGTCTTACATTGATTTATGATCGACATTATGGCTTGCAATGCTTTCCGTCTGAACTTCAAAACCAAAGCTCGCCAGCGGGTGCTGCGAAAGGCTTTGCGACGTGACAGGGAGATTGCCACGGACTGACTGTCGATTGGTCGTTGAATTTCAGGCATTCTCTTGAACTCTTGTACATGTCACAGAGATACAGGAAGGTCTTCAACTGTGATGCGATGAGAAGCATCATTCAAAATGAAACGAGAGCGACTCAAAATTCAGGAAGATTCAGTGATCTTTGTCACACAAGGGAAATGGCAACCGTTTGGGAATGCATTCCATTTTTATGGAAGGACTACTGGCGCCGTGGACGTGGCCTCCTTTGGTTCCTCACCCAGTCGTTGAGGTTTTCATAGGTTTTCACATGTTTTTTTTTTCCAACGTCTATTTTAAATCATTTCTGCATCATTTTTGCTCATTATTCGCAATTGCCACATTCTCATCATATTTGCCGTCGGATCTGTGGTCGCACCCCATTTCTTTGTGAGGTTTCAGCACCTGAGACGTGCAGGTGGCACGCCAGGATCTCATTGTGCCAAGCAGAAGGAAATTGAAACAAGCACAGCATGAAGGCAGCTGCTGGAGATTGAAATGGTATAATTATATATAATTATAATATATATATAATTATATAATATACATTTATACAGTATAATTTGATATTAGTAATTATATTTGTCACAACGTGCTAAGTAATGCACAAACTAACATCATTACTGCATTTGTTCTGTCCCCGGCAAAAGCACTTCATTTCATGTGCTCGGGATTGCTCGGGCATGTGCGCATGATCATGGGTCTGTAGATTTGGAGATGCGGCCTTTCAATTTTTCTGTGCACATGCCCCTTCCCATGTGAGCTGAAACGAAGTAATGATGGATTTGAAGCTCATCTAAAGATGGAAGACTTTTGGACAAACACAACTCACTTGCAGCGTACAAAAAACTGCCTTGGCATTCGAGGTCACTGTGTAGTCTGCTTCATGCAGCTCTGCTTGGTGCAGACTTTGTCGAGGAATAGTGGTTTCATCGGGTACGAACTGGACGGATCCACGCCTTTCTGCTTACAGATATGTAGCACTTCTATGATAGAGTTCTATGCAGTTCTATTATGCTGCATTGTGTTCTATTGTGTTTACTTATTAAGTAGCCCTTGTTTTCAATTCAGTCTTGCATGAGTCTGTCCCAGGCAGACTAATTCGGATGCCATGTGCTCTCCCAAGAGTTTTCATCAGAAAGCCCCAGTTCTGCCAGGAGAGAAGTGAGGCCTGTCAGCCGGAGGAGCCTGAGCTGCACTTTTGAACACTGCACTTGCTTTGAAGACATACTTTGCATCCAGCGTGACATCATAGGCCATCATTGGCCATGATGTTAATTAAAAACATGTAGATTCCAGCGTCAGGAATGGAAGCTCAGAGACGCTTACGCAGTGATGGGTCTATTGCCTACACACAGTTTTCTTGTTTGGTTTTCCATGTTTGGGTTTTAGAAGCAGCGACTGAATTTAAATGAGATTGACTCGCTGGTTTACCTGGCAGTACCAAGCTGTGCTCACTTTCGTTCCATAGCAAGCTCAAGGAGTTTTTCTCCGGTCTAGACAGTTTGTGAATGTGTGCGAAATGTATTTCGGGTCACATGCTTTCTGCGCTTTATTCATTTTGAACTTCAGAGTACAGCGTGGCTGATTAATTCGTTACACCAGCCTCAGATCAAAGCACTCTCTGCAGTCATTTCACTCAGACTCAAACCCATCCTTCTTGGAAGTGAACGTGCAGCCTTACTTGAAGGACATGTCTTGTAGACTTTTGAAATGTTGGTGCTTGAGGCTTTGAGACTTAATAAATGATAGGACATTATGAAGGCTTCCAATGGAGAAAGTGTGCTACATACACATCACGTTTGAGGAGTAAAGAAGATTGCGCTTGGTCGAAGGTTCAAAAGCTAGGGTTGAAAGTTAGGGTCGAAAGTCGTCGAAGGTTGAAGGCCCGGCTTCTCTCAGGAGTTGAAGGATGCAGCGCTTTTCAATATTCCATGTTCTTCTGTGTTTTGGCCTTGTGGCGGGTCAGGAGCCCTGCACTGTTGGATCCAAGAGAAGTGCCAAAACATCGAAGTATTCTGATGTATTGCGGAGTTTTGTATTTCTTGCTGCGCATGCATACAGCTAGCATTTCTTGCTTGAGTACCCCGGAATACAAATCAAGGGTTGCCAGGTTGACCTTGACACCAAAACAGGACTTCAGGCAAAAGAAGTGCGACTTCATCAGAAGAGAAATGGAGGGTGGTCACAAGGCAAGGCAGGAAGTAACAACTTTGATAGGACACATTGCATAGTCTTGCTTCGGAAATACTGTACCAAGTTGATCTATACTGTAACAAAGTAGAGAGAACTGACAGTAAAGCATTGGAACTGTAAAGCATCACAATCTTTGGCGTTATAGTTCATGGCAGTTTCACCTTTGCCCGTGGAGAGAACTGCAGGAGTGGATGAAGCATCAAGGATGGTACAAGAGACTGGCTAGGTCTGAGACCAATTCTGCGAATTTGTGAAAGAACCGAGCGTCATCGTTGATTTTACATCTGAAAAAATGTAGGGGCTTATTTCGAGGTCACTTTGCCTCTGACAGAAGTTTTGGATGATTGTGTGATTTTATTTGCATCCTGCATGGCTAGGTTGTGCAATTTGCCCATGGATGAGGCTGAAGCTGATTATCTGATCACATGATCTGTAACATGATCTGTCAATATCTGCCACATGTATCAACTCAATGATTGAGTCTTCCACCTGGAGGCACCGATGTCAAGCATGCCCATGATCATGGCGCGGCCAGCCCAATCCAGCTCGATGGAAATGAGGATGCCAATGCAGATGCAGGTGGGTTAAACACCCAACGAAGAAGCCATGTTGGGATGGAAGGCCATGGAAGGCCATCAAGAATCGACTTTTGTATACTTCTGTTCTGTCGTCTTGCACCTTGCATACCTCGCCCATGAGCTGATTTTCAATCATTTTCATTGACAGGTTCCAAGCCAAGTGAGTGGTGGCCTCCAGAATGCTATTGGTTGGGCCAAGCAGGCAGCTGCGTCTCCTGCGGGCGTCGCTTGCTACAAAATGCATCAAAGCTCTTGTGCCACTACTGGTAGAAAGTGTCAGAAGATGACAGGTGTGACATGGAGAAGGTGAAAAACGAAACTGCAGTCAGTGTAGCTTGAGGTTTCCTGAGGTTGTGTCGTTCAGGCAAGAACAGGACCACTGCACACTATCGAATCTATCGGAGTGTTGAATCCGACTCCTCTCGACAATTTGGAAGTGCAGTCACTGATCACGTGCTACAGCTGTTAAACCAGCTGTTACCTACAGTGTTTGCGGCGCATCCTGTGGTGCGTCCTGCGGACTCCTGCCTATTGCGTAAGGAAGAACTGAAGGACGATGCCAAGAAGCTCGCAGAGAAGGCCAAGACCGCGCTACATGGCGTGCACAACACATAGCAGACATAGCATCCTTATCGCATGGTTTGTAGATGTTTGTAGTACGTTATTTTGTAGTGACCTGTAGTGACCTAGTAGCAATGACTTCGGTGCAAGACGTGGTCTCCTGCTGGAACTGAGGTTTGAGCATCAAGATACTCAGGAGTTGAAGGAAGGCGCGGCAGACGCTCAGACAGCAGTTAGACCAGCTACTCTGCTACACACACATATCATATAATACCAGTAGTACCGCACAAGGCGGTGGCAGAAGTTTCAAAAATCGGAAACCTATAGGAGAGGGTGGTTGTTGTGACTCAGGGATGGCAGAGCGAACGAAGCCACTGATGGACTGAAAGGTGCTTGATGTCTCTCTCTCTCTCTCTCTGTTTACTCTTTCTCTCTTTTTCTCTCTGTTTCTCTATCTTTCTCTGATTATCTACCTACCTACCTACCTACCTACTGATCTATCTGTCTATCTATCTATTTATCTGTCTGTCTATCTATCTATCTATCTATCTAGCTGTCTAGTTTTCTAGCTATTTGTCTACCTATCTATCTATCTATCCATCTATCTATCTACCTACCTATCTATCTCTCTCTATCTATCTTTCTATCTCTCTATCTCTCTATCTCTCCGTCTATCTATCGAACTGTCTCTCATTGTCTCTCTGTCTATCTGTCTATCTGCCTACCTGTCTATCTATCTGTCTATGTATCTATCCATCTTTTTATCTATCTATCTTGGTATCTAACTATCTGTCTATGTGTCTATGTATCTATCTGTCTATCTATCTATTTATCTAGCTGTCTCTCTATCTATTTGTCTTTCTGTCTCTCTGTCCATCTATCTATCTATCTATCTGTCTGTCTGTCTGTCTTTCTATCTATCTGTCTAGCCATCTATCTATATCTATCTATCTCTCCAACTCTCTATCAATCAAACTGTCTCTCTATCTACCTGTCTACCTGTCTATCTGTCCATCTATCTATCTGTCTATCTGTCCATCTATCTGTCTATCTATCTACCTATCTATCTATCTATCTATCTCTCTCTCTCTCTATCTTATCTAATCTAATCTAACCTAACCTAATCTAGTCTAATCTAATCTAATCTAATCTATCTATCTATCTTGGTATCTAACTATCTGTCTATGTGTCCATCTATCTATCTATCTATCCATCCATCCATCCATCCATCCATCCATCTATCTATCTATCTATCTGTCTATCTCTCTATCTATCTATCTATCGATCGATCTATCTATCTATCTATCGATCGATCTATCTATCTATCTATCTATCTATCTATATATCTATATATCTATATATCTATATATCTATCTATGTCTGTCTATCTGTCTATCTGCCAGATTGAAAATGAAGCTCTTCTGCGAGACTTCCTCATTTTTCGAACTTCACAACATCAAAAACAAAACAATTCTCCAACACTTCTTTTCTTTTTCAACCTAACAACGTCCAAAACCGCAGCAATTCTGCGAGACTTCCTCAATGTTTGAACTTAACAACGTCAAAAACAAAGCAATTCTGCGAGACTTCCTTCAAAAATGGAAAGTTGAGTG
>Ga0126342_10022855_pt1 | contig 10283 bp, 9 predicted proteins | sample Cyp1metagenome_FD_92528 | JGI IMG/M metagenome (GOLD analysis project Ga0126342, IMG submission 92528) | Coral microbial communities from Lord Howe Island, Old Settlement Bay, Australia - Cyphastrea 1 metagenome | ecosystem: Host-associated > Invertebrates > Cnidaria > Coral ... | reverse complement strand
GGAGTTGAACATCGATGTTCCTTTGGCCTTGACCTGCATGGCCAGTGGCTTCTCTTGGCCAGTGGCTGCATGGCAGGAGATCGTCAACGGAGAGATGGCTGTGCCCGACAGCAACATCCACCCTGGTGGTCCTTGGACCCAGAGCTGAGCTGATACTTACTGTGTGTTTGTGCAGGAGAAGCCTTGTGTGCAGAGATTTGTTGGCCCCTTGTTTTTGAAAAAAGGTGCTTGGGTTATGTCTATGATGTGATTTGATGAAGCTGCAGCAATTAAGACCGCGGTATGCGGAATGCACTTGTACGCAAAAGATTGCAGCTCAGAACTCCTCAAGCAATTTGTGATTTGACAGGTGCCATGCAAGATCTATCACAAGGACCACAAAGACATCCGTCTCTTTGCTTGAAAAGATGATGGAGGGCCGTGGGATGCGCACCTGCCACGGCATTTGCAAACATCTGAGGTCAAACATACCGTGAGAAAAAAACTACCACGAAGGAAATGGGATGGGGCATCCTGGCTGCAGCTTGCGCTGCCCAGTCCATGTGAAGCATACATGAGACACATGGGTCGCATGACCATACAGAATCTACAGCCGAGGCATTGGTGTCAAACTGCGCGGCGACCTGAAGGAGGCATGGCACATGGGGCAGTTGGATACTCAGACCCTGGACAGTTGTGCACTCGGCTCCAACCGTTATAAACTTCTGTGGGATTCTATATCTATGGGTCTCTTCCAGGGCCTGCTATCACAGCTGCTGTTCTCATGGTGTTTTGCGTCCAACTGCACTTTGTGTTCCTTTCCGCTAAGGCCACTTTTTCGTTGTGCTCAGGACAGACATTACATGCGGTCTCAACCATGCATTAGGTTACTCCTGGATCGAGGGTTTGGATCCATGAGCCGGAATTGAAGCATGTTGAGAAATTGATCACAGGAATGGTGTGTGCCCCTAAACAAAGGCTGGAGTCTGATGGGAGATGCAGTTGGCAAAGCTCTCTGTTGAGCTCCCGAAGAACCTAAAACTTGGTCTACACTTCACTACCCAACTGTGTTTCTCTCCCTCTCAATCACGCGATGCTTCAAGTTTCAAAGTTGGGAATTGTGAAAGCCAATGATGTGCTTGGTATTGGTCAAACTTGAGCAGTAGAGAGACACCAGGTACACGCACTCAATGGATTGTGTGAAGGCATCAAAAAGACATCTCAGCAATCATCAGCATGAGGTGTTCCACCTACCGAGAGTATGGCGCCGACTGCGGTGCTTATAGCAGAGGCCCAAAACCTTAGACAACCCTCCTCTCATGGTGACGCAATTTATTGCTGGCTGTTTGCTCATGCTGACATAGATGAACATATGGAAACGACTTAGTGGACCAGTGGAAACATTTTTACAGAATGAGGCCAACAAGGAAACGCCAGATGCCGCAATCAATCCTTGCCCTGTGCAGCTCCATTCAGAGGCTGTTTTGTGATGAAACTCGTTTTAGTATTTTCTTTCCCAGACATATAGGCAGTGAAACTACACGTGGTCTTGCTTGAAAGTCGTGGACAACTGATTGCCTGTTTAGCAATTTGGAGCTTATGCTGGCAGAATATCCTGGGGTCCTGGGTCCCAGATCGTTTTGGATACAGGCCGACATCTCTCCAGCTCAAGAGGAGGCAACCACATCAGTGGAGCACGGATCACAGTTGGCGACATATTGATCCCAGTGCCAATCATGCGAATCGCCTCAATGACTTGTGACTATGGTAGACCAAACTGCTTTCCAAGGTCTGAAGAAAAAGCAAGCAAGGAGAATGTGAGCTTCACTCCACTTCAGGCCGTCTGTTTGAAAGTTGCGCTAGAGCCTTGCGGGAAAGGACAGCTGGCCCAGGCAGCGCCAAAGCAGAGCGCCAAAAAGAAGAGAGGACAGAAACCAAAGGCAGGAGCAAAGAAGAGTGGGAAAGAACAGGCGCAATCAGCACAATCACCTCAAGTTGTTTCTGTTGATGCACGACTCACATGTTTGCACCCGATGAGTGAGTGGATGAGTGAGTGGATGGGCGGACTATTTTATTTTTGGCTCGGCTTTCGAATCGAAAGCATGGCCCAATGGCAGGCAGTGCCTGTGCCATTTGTGGAGGCTCAGTTGCCCCTGCATTTTCGACCATTTCGAGCCTTCTAAATGGTAGTTTGTTCAATTTTGTTCAGATTTCCAACAATTACAGTTGCTTCAGGAGAAGGCTGCTGAGGCGAGGGGTGGGAACTCAAGGAACTGGTGGTCGATTTTGACGAAATGGAGTGAACAACAGGAAAAAATAATTTGATATCAGTGCTGATACGCACTCTTCACTGACTGCCGACTCGAATTCTGGCAGGTCAGTCTGCGTTCCATGGGAGCAGAGAGGCACCAAATGAGATCAGAAGTAAATTACACAAAATCGTGCTTTGTTATCCTTTGCCGCTGTCAGGTCCTCTTCGAGCGCCTGTCCGGTTCGCCAAGTCCAACTTGAACTGGTCAAGACAATAGAGGAGAGAATTGTGCAACTTTCAGCAGGTTTTCCATGGAATTCGAAGACACTGAATCACTAATTGGCAGAGTCCCACAAAGGCAGCAGATGCTTTATTGCAGGAAAATGGTGACTCTGGAAGACAAGCGCCAGGCTTGGGCGAGTCAAACTAGAATAGCTGTGAACAGCCGCCGACCCGCTTGACCTTGACATGTCTTCAACAAACATATGGGTATATAAGTGGTATATACAGTGTATATATATATATATATACATGCAAAAAGGATTGTGATCCACCATCTTATGACACATTGCACCAGCAGGCCATGCGAATGGGCGAGCGGACATGGCATTGCCTCAGCAGACTGCTTGGGAATCGAATCGGGAGTTGTTGGTCAAATCGAAAGGGATACTGTATATCGAGCTGCCAATCCTCTCAATTGAAGATGTGCTTGTTGTATCTTGTTAAAAGGAGCAGGTTGCGAAGGACCCTGTGTGTGTGCTGTCTCCAGTCTACGATGCCCTGCGATTCAAGCCAATGCGACATGCATGTTTAAATAACACAAACGATTAGAATCGGCTGCCTTGACATCCTCAGGATTCTCAGAAGAAAGATGCTTGGGGTTCAGTAGATCAGAATCTTGTGTGCAGGCAGTACCAACAAGAAGCCCGCCAGGCCATGCAAAGATCAATTCTTACGTGGATTCCAATCTTGTGTTTGTGCTTTCCCCCACATACTGACTGTACACCACCGACTCAATGAATTTGAGCAAGTACAGGACCTCCGTCAAAAGCCCCAAATTCGCATGTTTTGAAAGGATATTTAGACTTCTTCACATCTCAGTCCTTGTGCAAGGCCTTGAAGATCAGAAAGTCCAGGAGAACACATGGACACATGCAATGACCCACCAAAAACGGCCGAACATGACCAATTTTGACTTGGAAATTGATCCACTGCTCCAAGAGGAACAGCTTTGCTTTCACACTAAGACAACAGTCATAGAAGTGGGTGAGATCGGTTGGCATTGACCATGGCAATGTCATCTTTCTGCGCAGCCTAGCTTTCACTCATGGGGACTGCAAGGACTTGCTCGATCCCATCTCCCGACTTGATTCCCCAGCAGTCAGCGTGCCACCATCTTCTGCCTCTCGGAATGACGCACTGGCCATATACAGTGCTTTTGTCGATTGGGAATTTATGTGTTGCACCTTATTCATTGCATGAATCGGGGCCTAGGACCTAGTCAAGTGGGTTTTGTCTTGTCTTTTGTTTGAGGTGGTGGCTAATCCATCCTGGCTCATCATGTGTCTCGATCCAAGGCTTCCACGAATTCGAACGGTTCTGCTGAAGCTACGCCTGTGGAGCCAGTACCCCAACTCACCTGGGCACAGAAGTTGATGCAGGTCCCAAAGAAACCGGAGGCTGCTCCGCAGAAGCCCAAGACCCAGCTGGTTTCAATCCTCAAAAATTCAGCCAAAGCTCTGGCAAAAGGTCCTGAAAGTCCAAGAGATGTTGACTCTGGAGGGTTTGCAACAGAAGTAAATCCTCCTCCGCCTCCTCCCTATCCTCCACAGGCTCCAATGCCATCGAACCCGATAGCAGCTCCGAAGTACCCTCCACCACCTCCACTACACCCGCCAAGCCATTACTTGACGCCTGTCAGTCCAATGGCATCCAGTCCTCGCATGGATTCTGGAGCGTCAGGTGGGGCGGTAGAAGATAAAATGCGGGTGACTGGAGAGAGCTTCCATACCACGCACGCACCTGCTTCAAGTGGACCCGGAACTGAATCGGAGAATTCATCACCACACCGCACTCCTCAGAGCCAATTTGTGGATGAAGCAAGCGACGACGAATCCTTCCGCTCGGACAGTGAAGAAGATGTTCCAGACTATTGGGATGGCCAGTTTGAAGAAGACGAGGAGACAGTCATTTCGGAGCATGCAAAGCTTCAGGAAGTGGTTGCTGAAATGTGGCTTGGCAGGATTTTATATGATTTTATTGTTTGTGTGAAATCTATTTTGCACTTGGCATGTTTTATTTCAGCACTCATCACGTTCTGACACAGGAACACGCAAGGAGACATCCATTGCATCGGAGACCTCAAAGGGCGCTTGGTCTCTGGGACGTTCCGTGTTGTTTCTGGATCCGACTTCAGAGGTCGGAGATCCAAAGCACAGCTGGTTGTGGATGAAGGACCCAAGACGACTGACTTTGCACAGAGCTTTTTGTTTCAGTCGCACGGTAGTTTGCTGGACTGGGATCCCCAAAAAGATCCAAAGCGTGGAAACATTTTTCATCATTTTCCAGAGACTGATCAGTTTAGAACTTTAATCCTTTGATGAAGCCCTTTTCCGAGGAAGATGTTGGGCTGCCGTGTGCATGTCGTCGGCAATATGAACCGTAAGCGTGCCTGGGATCATGATCGCTGCTGGGTGAAGATTTTGGCTGCAAGGGTAGCGACTGATGGCACGAGACGTGGGCAAGACCAGGACATGTCCCGCCCTTGGAATGCTGCCACAGCTCAGCTCACAACTTTTTTTGGTCATGTGGTCCTTTCGCAAGAGCAGCGCAGCCCACGACAAGACAAAGTGGTCTGTATGCGTTCTCGCCTCGTTCGCAGCACCACCAGCATGATGTTCCGGCCGATCAATGGGAAATTTCCGATGATTGCAGTCCCGTGGAATCCACAGAAGGAAGCGCCAAATCTTTACGATCTTCATGTGATTGAGCTTCAATCTTGGAAAAGCGACAAAGGCCCCAAAAAGATCGGCCATCCAGTTGGAATTTACGAGGAGGAATTGAACATGCGATCCCGTGATAGTGATGAGTCGGTGCTGTATTCCATCAAGAGATCTCTGAACTATTGTGACTGGGAAGACCATTCAATCTACAGCTCAATTCCTGTGGATTCCGGGCTCCAGGACGGGAAGTTTGAAACCGTTGACACCGAACACTTGAATCCAATCATATGTCATTAATAGAGACAAGAGAAGGATTGATAAGCATGGCTTTTGAACGGGTGGAAGAAAAGCTACTGTTCAACTAACTACTCTGAAAGAGTGTTTTGATAGTTCTCAATTTTGGAATGGACGATTTCACTCACACCACACCTTCATGGAGAAGTTAAAAGAGGGGAAGTGCTGTTTGCAGATGCTTCTTGTTTAGGACATCGCAAAGCTGCCAGAGATCGACCGGAGGGAGGAGACTTCGCTTGCGTTGCATTTGGTAGATACACTGAGGTGTTTCTTCACTTTGTAGTCATCAGATGTCATAAGTCATGAGCATTAATATTTAGAGGCTTCAGATGAGAGAGGTGTAACCGTTGCATGAGGGATATCTACTGCACCAAACTCCTCGTGCATGCAGGACTTGCGGGGCATGTTTACCCTTTGCATCGAGCATCAAACTTGGCCTGCAAATATGGCTATTTCGATCAACGAGAACGAGATAAGGGTGCCTGGGAGCATGGGAAGCTGCAGGATTGTAGCCAGGTGAACTGTCTTCTGATCATCCCGCCCTGTTGCGCTGTGAAAAACTTACGGACGGGATAAAACAGACAAGGCAGTCTTGCTACTCGCGCCTGTACGTTGTTTTCGACAGCTATTTAGCTGGCCCTACCTTTAACTCTTATGGGCACAGCCAGAAGAAAAGCAAAACACTTAATGCATCATGATCATAATGTCAAACATGCGATTCTTTTGTAGCTTGAACTTCCCCCCAAGCCCACCAAGTCCACCAGTTGGGGACTTTATTGTCGCTGTGAGGTGCATGTGATCGATGTGACAGAGTACCTTTCTCAAGAGGCTCGTGCTGCACAAATTGGGTTTCCGTTGAACTACCGTGCATTCCGACTTCGCAGCGAAAAACTTCCGTTGAACTCGTTGAACTCGTTGAACTCGTTGAACGCCGTGAGGTGTCTGGGAAGGATCTGGAAGCTCAGGCACGGGCACGGAGCTGTGGAGCCTGGCTGTTGGATTGCAAGGAGCCACGGCTGACGTGGGAGATGTCAGGAGATGTCGACTGCAGGACATGCCAAACATATCCAAACATCCAGCATCTTAGAAAATTCTTGGCATATCTCAGAGTTCTTTGCCCAGCCAGTCGGCAGCAACTTGCCCCTGTTGCAGCCGGAGTTTACTTCGAAGATTGACTTTGCCGAAGGAGAAGATAGGCCATCGGTGGTCAACAGTCGACGGTGAATGCGTTATACATTTCCCCCGTGACGTTGAACCAAAGAAGTTTGATAGTTTGTGTTTTGATTGAAGTAGAAACTGCCCTTCGCTAGGTTGGCTTTGACATTCCGCTTTTCTCTTGATGGCGACGGGATCCAAATTCCAAAGAGGAAAGCCGCCCCAGAGCCTTGGTTGTGGGCCTTTGAAGATTCTTTGTCTCCACAAGCACCTGCTTTCCAGTTTACGTCAACGAAAAAGATGGTGAATGAGCACTTAACAGACTTAACATTAAACATGAGGGCAAGGGCGAAGCTTTCTGCAAAAATCATATTGATCTTGATGCCAAAACCTAAGGACAATTACTGTGAATCTGTTGTGCGCTGTGACCGGCGGCTCACCTTTGCCGAAGCCGAGAAAGCAATGGCTGAAGGTTCAGGTTTGGGAGCAACTCTCCAGAAGCTCAGTCTCATCACAGATCTGTTCGAAGAGGCGGCATTTCAGAAAGGTCAGTCATTCCCTTTCGAGCATTGGGAACCCCAGGTGGGCCTTCAGCTGCCTGTCGCGGGATTTCTCAAGACTCGAAGAATCGTGGAGTGTTTGTCTTTCATGGTGAACCTGTATGCTGGTCAAGTCCTTGACCGGCAGTCCCTTTGGGAATCCTTCCTGTCAGCACAAACAGATGCAGACTTCACACTCACAGATGTAAACTTTATGCCCAGCTTTGTCTATGGTCGAGCCGACACTCAGCACCACCGGGCTTTGCATCGACTACTTCAGTACCATCCATCAGCGGCTCCTACAGGGGTGCAAACCAGTGAAGCGGTTGAAGCGCTCACGAGGATCTTAGGTCCGGGACCCAAGCTAATCTCGACAGCCCATGCTGAAGGCATGCAACACATTGTGGCAATGTCTATGCTTTTTGTGCCTTTTGACAAACCATTTTATACCTTAGGGAACTTCTGTGAAGCAGCCGCTCGGTGTTAGTGCTTTGCCTGTCAAGTCAGGAGTTCTTTAATCAGCAAGCAGACCCTTCGGATCCTTTCGGCACTAAGGCCAGGAACATTTGTCACCTGACCAGCGTTTTGCTTTGCAGAAGGCCTTCCTTCGTCAGATTCGGATGGGTTTCCCACGTGGCTTTTACCACCTTGGCCGGGAAAAACTTCCGTGGAGCACTGGGACGACAGAGGGGCAGCTCTTTCATCGTCCTCGCATCTTCCATGTGGCAGCACCAATGAATCGCTACATTGCGCCTTGGACTCTGTTGGGACTACGGAGTTGATTTGACAATGTTTGACATGCATTTTCCATAGTAAACAAGTCCCCACCCCGGGCTAAGGATTTGTTGGGCCAACGAGCCTTGAAATGGTTCAAGGGATGGACTCCCGGCATTTGCTCCTGGCTGCGACCCACAATAGAGCAGATGCAAGAAACAGTGGATCGCACGAATGCTCGAATGGATTCCCATCGATTTGCCGGCTATGTCATGCGCCACATCTCTCACATGCGTGAGCTTGCACCATCTTCGAAGAAAGTGAGAAATGCGGTCGTGGGCTATGTCGGACCTTCGATGATTGAGGCGCGGCCCTTTTTTTCAGCAAAAACTTGTTTTGCTTTCCATGGAAACTCTGTCTCATAGTATATATGTGTTTGTGCTGTGGCGCCTGTGTGCCTCATGGATCGAAATGTGAATATGTGGCGTATAGACAACGTCCTTGGAGGTACTTTTCCCACATGGCTCTGGCACTCACTTCAGCATGAGCATCCCCACCAGTGCAATCCGAAGTGCCACGTGTCAAGTGGAGTTCGACACGGAGTTGCAACAGCTCAAGATCGTGTGTCTTGGACAGCAATTGCATCACTCGTCAGGTGAATCAATTCAAGAGGGGGAAATTAATTTCTAGAGGGATCTGCTGTCCTACGATTCTTCATCGGCAAAAGTACCGGTGCTCGGACAAGTGGATACACAATGAAAGATAGGTGCTAGTGTATTCCTGTTAGAGCCACCTATGACCCTGGTGGCCGGGTGGAAGGAATGTGGACCATTGGCGTGGTCAATCCGCAAGTCGCTGGAGTGTCTGCCCCTGGAGTACGGTGCGCCTGGGGGGCGTAGAGTATGGGTCACATTTTTAGCTGGAAGGTAGCTCGAGCCAAAAAAAATGACTCGCCTTTGAAGGGCAATATGCTTGACAATTCGGAAGCAGCGGTTGTATGTCGACGTGTGACTGTGGAACTTTGGACGGGTCCGTGTTGAGCAGTGGGTTCCGAGTTCCAAAAGTAGAATTCTTGAATGCTGATCAGGAGGTGAGCTGCACCATTTCCCGAAACTTTGCACAGCCCATCAAGCACCATGCCTCTGCGAACGCCATGTTCATCACTGAGATCACCTTCACCACATCTTCAGGTGCCAGAGTTGATATCTTTTGAATTCTTTTCATGCCCAGCTAGTGTGCGGTCTGAACGCTCATGTACTTGTCTTTTGAACTATGTTAATATCATGCGCCAATTTGGCGCATGCCATTCCCTTGAAAGCACTTGTTATGTGCCAAGAAATATATAGCATTGCAGTGTACTGCTGTGTTGGGAGCTCCGTATTCTTCATTTTTTTCAAAACACCTTCTTCCAGACTCGCGGCGTGAGAACTCTTACTTCTGAACAAATAGAACATGAGAAAATGATAGAACATGTGCAAGGATCCCCCTTGGAATTTCCTCTAGGAAATGGTGACCCTGGGCCCCACGATTCTATAGAGATCTGGGGTTTGTGGGTTTTCAATGTTTGAATCTTGTATTCTATAGAGGAGTACTGGTCGCTATTTGACCTCATCTGAGGGAAGCTGGAGTTTCCATTCTATAGAGATTCAGGGTTCTCAACAGCGATCACCTCAGAATTTCCATTTCCCATTCTATAGACACCAGCTGTGTTTTTCAAAAAAAACGAAACTCCATTTAATTACTTATAGAGCTCAGTGCTTCATTACACAGGATCCTGTTGGCAGTTTGCTTGTCAGAATGCAGCATGAGGCACGTCAAAACAGCGACGGGAAGCTTCGGGAACATTTTGTTTTCGGAGGTTTCCGGCCTGCAGCTGGGAACACCTCAGAAAAGCGGTGGTGCTGCAGTTTAAGCTGCCCATGCTTCCAAACAATGGGTTGGGAAGAGTCAAGGTGGGGTGAGTGGGGCGCTAAAGCCTTCAAAATGAAGCATGGGGAGGGGTTTGGGTGGCCATGCTTCCAAGCACCCTGAAGCGATTTGGTCATGAATGCCATTCTATAGGCTTGGTGTGCAGACAGAAAGGTGGCTGTCCATAAAATGGCACTGCACAGGTGGAAACAAAGGTTGGCCTTATATAAAACGGCATTGCACGGGTGGAAGCAAAGGTTGGCTCTCTATACCATGGCACTGCGCTGGATTCTGTTGGCAGTTTGCTCTTCAGAATGCAGCATGAGGCACGTCAAAGCAGCGACGGGAAGCTTCGAAACATTTTGTTTTCAGAGGTTTCCGGCCTGCAGCTGGGAGCACCTCAGAAAAGCGGTGGTGCTGCAGTTAAGCTGCCCATGCTTCCAAACAATGGGTTGGGAAGAGTCAAGGTGGGGTGAGTGGGGCGCTAAAGCCTTCAAAATG
>Ga0126342_10022854_pt1 | contig 10283 bp, 10 predicted proteins | sample Cyp1metagenome_FD_92528 | JGI IMG/M metagenome (GOLD analysis project Ga0126342, IMG submission 92528) | Coral microbial communities from Lord Howe Island, Old Settlement Bay, Australia - Cyphastrea 1 metagenome | ecosystem: Host-associated > Invertebrates > Cnidaria > Coral ... | reverse complement strand
GAACCTCGTTTCGTGCGAAAGGGTTGCGTTTCGTGCCGTCTCGTTGGCACTGCCCCTGCCCCCGCCTTCAGAAGAGAAATAGAAAAGAAGGAGAGGGCAAGAGGGCAAGAGGGCAAGAGGAGAGGATGTGAAGATGTGAAGATGTGAGGGCAAGAGGGCAAGAGGGCAAGAGGAGAAGATGTTAAGATGTGAGGATGTGAAGATGTGAGGATGAGAAGATGTGAAGATGAGCAGATGTGAAGATGAGCAGATATGAAGATGAGAAGATGTGAAGATGAGAAAATGTGAAGATGTGAGGATGAGAAGATGTGAAGATGAGCAGATGTGAAGATGTGAATGTGTGAAGATGATGAGAAGATGTGAAGATGAGAAGATGTGAAGATGAGAAGATGTGAAGATGTGAGGATGTGAATGTGTGAAGATGATGAGAAAATGTGAAGATGAGAAGATATGAAGATGAGAAGATGTGAGGATGAGAAGATGTGAAGATGTGAGGATGTGAAGATGATAAGATGTGAGGATGAGAAGATGAGAGACAGACCCCCACTATTGGAAGAACCCGGCGCTCAGACGCTCTCGGCAAAAAAACGCTGGCATTTACACGTTTTTCAAAAAATTGACGATCGTGATGTGAGCGAAACCCTGTAAATAACAGCGTTGTATCCACTTTCAAAGACAAAAACTGTGGTATTTATGCGGGTTCTTGCCATCTGACAGCGAAAAATGCTGTAAATTACAGCACTTTTGGCGCTGTTTATGTTCAAGTTTTGAACGAGCGATGCTTTCACATGTTCTTGGCATTCTTCAACAAGAAACGACGTTATAGATTGACAATAGACGACAGTGTGGCCCGAAAGAAAGCTGGAGGGAGGAGACGGGAAGATAGCACATAATAAAATATGATGATGAATGCTGCTGGTCCGGAGCTTTTACACAGACGAGTTTGCACACAGAAGCTTTTACACACACACACAGGGGCTTTTACACAGAGAAGTTTTTACACAGAGCGGCTCTTAGACACAGAAGCTTCTACAGAGAGGCTTTTACACAGAGAAGTCTTTATACTTATACAGACTGGCTTTTACACGCAGAATCTTGTACACAGAGAGAAGTCTTTAACTTTAACTACGCAGAGAAGCTTTTACGCACCCAAGCTTTTACACAGAGAAGTGATTACACAGAGGGCTTTTTCACACAGACGCGTTTGCACACAGAAGCGTTTACACAGAGAAGCCTTTACACAGGGGAGCTTTTACACACAAGGGCGCTTACACACAGAAGTTGTTACACACACACACACGCTCTTACACAAAGAAGTCTTTACACAGAGAAGCTTTCACACGCAGAAGTTTTTACACACAAAAGCTTTCACACAGAGAAGTCTTGACAGAGAGAGCTTTTACACACGGAAGCTTTCACACACACAGAAGTTTTTACACAGAGAAATCTTTACACAGAGAAGCTTTTACACCCAGAAGCTTTTTCAGACAGAAGCTTTTACACAGAGAAGCCTTTACACAGAGGAGCTTTTACACACAAGGGTGCTTACACACAGAAGCTGTTACACACAGACGCTGTTACACAAAGAAGTCTTTACACAGAAAGCTTTAACCGACAGGCGCGTTTACAAACAGAAGCTTTTACAGAAAGAAGTCTTGGCAGAGAGAGCTTTTACACATGGAAGCTTTCACACACAGAAGTTTTTACACAGAGAAATCTTTACACAGAGAAGCTTTTACACCCAGAAGCTTTTTCACAACGAAGTTTTTACAGAGAAGCTTCTGAGAAGCCTTTACACAGAGGAGCTTTTGCACACAAGGGTTTGCACACAGAAGCTGCTACACACAGACGCTGCTTCATTCACATGTTCTTGGTTCTTCAACAAGAAACGACGTTACAGACTGAAACTAGACGACAGCGTGGCCTGAAAGAAAGCTGGAGGGAGGAGACGAGAAGATAGCACACAGGAAAATATGATGATGAAGGCTGCTGGTCCGGAGCTTTTACAAAGACGAGTTTACACACAGAAGCTTTTACATACACAGGGGCTTTTACACAGAGAAGTTTTTACACAGAGCGGCTCTTAGACACAGAAGCTTCTACAGAGAGGCTTTTACACAGGGAAGTCTTTATACAGACTGGCTTTTACACGCAGAAGCTTTTACACAGAGAGAAGTCTTTAACTTTAACTACGCAGAGGAGCTTTTACGCACAGAAGCTTTTGCACAGAGAAGTGATTACACAGAGAGCTTTTACACACAGACGCGTTTGCACACAGAAGCGTTTACACAGAAGCCTTTACACAGAGGAGCTTTTACACACAAGGGTTACACACAGACGCTGTTACACAAAGAAGTCTTTAAAACACAGAACGCTTTAACACACAGGCGTGTTTACAAACAGAAACTTTTACAGAAAGAAGTCTTGGCAGAGAGAGCTTTTACACATGGAAGCTTTCACACACAGAAGTGTTTACACAGAGAAATCTTTACGCAGAGAAGCTTTTACACCCAGGAGCTTTTTCAGACAGAAGCTTTTACACAGAGAAGCCTTTACACAGAGGACACAGAAGCTGTTACACACAGATGCTGTTACACTGTACACACAGACGCTGTTACACAAAGAAGTCTTTACACAGAGAGCTTTAACACACAGGCGGAGACTTTTACGCAAAGAGGTCTTTACACAGAGATCTTTTACACACGGAAGCTTTCACACACAGAAGTCTTTACACAGAGAAGCCTTTATCTAGAGAAGCTTTTACACACAGGTGCGTTAAAAAAAATACACAGAGAAGTGATTACACAGTGAAGCTTTCACGCGCAGAAGTTTTTACACACAAAAGCTTTCACACAGAGAAGTCTCTACACAGAGAAGCTTTTACACGCAGAAGCTTTTACACACAGAAGCTTTTACACAGAGAAGTCTTTACACAGAGGGGCTTTTACACGAAGTGGAAAGGTGAAATTGGCAGCAGTTCTCTAGGAAAAACCCTTGGCAGGAGCTTTCGGGAACAAGCCTTCGCCACTTGCTCCAAGAAAAAACCGCAGTAGCATAAGGAATATATTTCTGAAGCAGCAGGTCCTCATTCGATAGCTTTCAAGCCCACCCTGCCATGACATCGACGACGATGAGCGTCAGCTCTAAAATTCGGGTCCGCCGGCCGTCACAGAGCGACTAGAGCTCTATGGTGTGGCGCGCCCCACGCCGCCGACCCTCCGACCCCGGGCCCCGGAAAACACCAAAAATCTTTCACTCTGCTGGGGCAGAGCTTTTTGGACGGAATCCGGGTCGCTCATAAGCGTCTCCACCTTCCACCTTTTGAAGGTACCTAAAATTGGAAAAACATGCCGTTTTGACACATTTCGCGGAGGATTTTTTACTTTTCAAGACTAACAAAATGCTGTGAATTACAGCATTTTTGCGTTTTAATGTATTTTGCGGGAACAATGCAAAAACACTGAAAATGCTATAAATACCACTACTTTTAAACTAGAGATGCACCAAACACTGCAAATACCAATGTTTTTGAAGGCAAAGGAAAATAACACTGTAAAGATCTGTAAAGTACAGCATTTTTGGCAGGTTGATCTCAAAAAGTGCTAGTATTTACACAGGTTTTGGAACGAAACACGGTAAATAGCGGTATTTTGGCAACTTGTGGACATTCCGGTGGCAACGGCCTCCTATTTCGTCAACCATAGCTTACCGGTGCCTTAGGGACCTTGTCACTTGAAACCCTTGCGAGTGAACCTTGAACCCAATAACATTCTTTGAGAACAGTTTGCTTCGAAATCTCTTTCTTCTTCAGAAAATGCTTGGGGGACCGATTGTCTTCATGTTGTTGGGAATCTGGTCTTTGGGAACTTTTTGTCCGGGAACCATGGATGATTCCGATAGCTGCCTGTCGAAAGCTTATTGAAATGGAATGCGCAAAGATCCCAAGTCTGGATTTTTTTCGCCGCAGCGTGACTTGCTTCCCACATGATTTACCAAATCAACAGCAGCCGCAAAGGCGGGGAACAATTCAAGCTTTATACGTAAAAAACAGCAGCCACAAGATCATCCTTCGTATTTGCCGAGCTTTTTTTGCCCGCTCCGTGTCAGAAGCAACGAGGTAAAAGTTAGCGTCAAGAAAAAACATCAAACCCGAAGCTCACTTTGCCTTGGCAAGGAGCATGGCAGCCTGACCAAGATCGAAAACAAAAATTGAATTGACTTTGGAACTGCAACGGCCCTGGAAGCCTGTAACCTGGCTGATGCTAGCCGCACAGCATCCACTGCTGCCATCCGCTCAATCCTCCGCCGGATGGCGAGGCAGCTGACTGCTTCTGAAACTGGAGGAAATCAAGATCTTGAAAGCAACATTGACCCATAGCAACCTCTAACCTTTTCGCGACTCACTTTTGACATGGACTCCTGGAACTGCATTGCTCCAACTTTTGGGTGTATTGCTCCAGCTGGAGCTTTGCCTCCTTGTCAGCACATCCCTCCCACCGCGAAAAACGACATATCAAACAACAACCAGTAATGAATCAGGCACGCTTGAGGTTCTCTTTGGCTTGAAGTCCTCTACAAGCGGTATTTCTGGACCACGTTCTGCATCATTTGTCAGAATGGTGACCTGGGAAACTTCCATTGCACGCGGGCAAATGTGATACTGGGTGCAAACACTGCATACACACAGGGAATTATCTCACCGCATATCGTTTCTATCCTGAAATGGTCAAATGCATGTATTTCCAAACCCATGATTCCCTAAACGCTCAAAACACATGGTTCAAACTTACAAGCACGGAAGCATAAGTTCCTTACAACGTCGCCTTTGACAGACATGAAACCCCCACGTAGCACGACAGGCACCTCGCATTCAGTCTCAGATTGGAAAGGAATGGAACTCTTGCGACATCAGTGTGCACAAAGCAATGAGGAAGGCAAAATTGTGACAAAAATGATCAACTCCATCATGGCCAAATATTGCTTGAATCTCGACAGGATCCTTTTGACTCGTCGCAAAGGCTTAAGCCAAAAGGTGCGTAACACAAGGTTCATCCACAACCAGGCTTCTCTGAGACCTACCGCACGACGGCGTGGAATCACACCCGTCTTTCTACTGGTGTGAATGCGGCAGTACTATATACAAAACAGGTAATGCAACTCTATCCCTATTGGAATGAATGGCCAAAAAAAATGGCCTACCAGACGGTTCCAATATCCATTTTCAAGTCTCTCAGTTCGGCTTCTTCACATTTTCATGTATCCCGCAGCAAGCAACTTGACTAAGTAGTCAGGTTTCAGAATTTCATACTCTTGGTCAAACAGTCTGCCCACTGTCTGCCGGTGTCAATCCGTTCGATCTAATGACCAGCTGGAAAGACTCCATTGATCCACAGAGCCTGCTTCAGCGCGGAAAGTTCTATTCCCAAGGATTTGTCCTGCACCTTGCAGCCTCGCAAAACAAGTGGTCGCTCAGGGAACGGCAACCTGTGAAGTACAGATGCAGCATCGCGCGCTCTGTTCATACCAATCCTGGGTCCTTGACCGATTCGAAATTGCCAGTCAATCCACAAAGCAAAGCACGCAACTTGTCTCCTGACCCGACTGATCCCTGAATAGCATATATATATATATACACCTCAGCCTGCAACTTGGCTCGACGCACTCGTTTCAAGGCCGACGATCCAAACACAACCAAGTGAAATTTGTGCTCACCCAATTTCACATCATTCCGTGGTGCGATGTATATAATGGGGTCCTTGCGGACTCTTGAACTCAGCCTCATTCGCGAAGCTGGCGTCAGAAAAGGTAACGGCCGCGAGGTCTTTCCAATCAACCAAGTCGGTCTTGAAGTGATTTTGAAGTCATTTCCCTGCAAGGCAAGTTCGACAACTCGATTAGCATCCTTCAAACTTTGGACAATACTTTTGGAATGGCAACATCGTTGAAATTCATTCGCGCGGTGCACAAGATCTGGCCTTTCATATCTGCGCGCCCATGCCAGTCCTCCAACGACACTTCGAAGTGAAGTCAGTTCGTCCTGGGGCAGGGGTTCATTCATCTTCCGGTCTCGTCCATGACTTGCAGCCGGGTTCCGAATATTGTCTCGCACGTCCGCATGAATTGTGATATCATCATCTTGGGAAAAACGATGACCGCAATAGCGCAATGACCCTTTCGAGAAGCGGTTGAGGATTGCATCGGCTGCATCCTTCCCCTTGTCCATATAGGCAAAGCGGGGGTCATCCATGTGGGTACAGCTCAAACTCCAAAGGCTCCAAGATGTCTTCCGTTTCACAATTCTGTCCACGACCGCTTCCTGCTGCAGCAGCTCCACGGTACATTGCCGGCCGCTCTCAAATACTTTTGTTGATGGGGTCCCAACACGATCCCTTCAGGCAAAACTGGAATGTTGTGCAGCAGTGGGTATGCCAAGGTCTCCGCTTTATCTGCTGACGTCACCTTGTTCTCTGCCACCAGCGCAGGGACTCCCTCGTGGAGAAGCCAAGCTCGTCTGCGCGGGTCTGAATCAATGATACGTGGCGCTGTGGGCCAAACTGTTCCACCCACTTGATTGCCACGATGATACACTACAAGATCGCCGACTTTGCGTTCGGTCTTGTACAGCTGCATTGCACAACAGTGCTCTTTGGAGATGCGAGGCCGTGTCCAAATGCACACATGCTCTTTGAGCGCTCATTGTGGTTGAATAGTTCGAATCAAAACGGGCTGATGGATCAAGTGAATCTTCAAGCACTCCAAGGTTGCCAGCCTCATCCAAGTGGGTCACACCGCTAAGCATCCTTGGGTTCCTGCCACGTGCCCATTGAGCTGGACTGTATCCATGGGTCCTTCTCATCTGGTTCTTGACAGCCATGGCCTTGTGCAAGCACACTGGGAAGTCCTTTTCTCCTACGGCTTCTGTGTCGTTCATAGTCGTTCACAATTTTCCGGAGCATGGCTTTCCCTATGGCGGTGGGCGTTTCCAGTGATGCAACGATACCTTCGCAGCCATGAGATGCCAGCATTTTCTGCATGTCAACCTCTGTTGTGCATGCCTATCTAACGTCACTTGCTTGGGCCATCCTGTTCAACTCACCCATCTGCTCATCATGGCAGCTGCACAACGGTGTGAAGTAGGCATCTCTCCTCCAGGCTTTCAACCGACTCTGCAGGTGCTTTGCCTGCTTATCAAGCTCTTTCACCAGGCGCCACCATCTGCGATGTCGTGAAATGAAGGAAACCACTGATTCTCCTTGTTGCCGTGACAAGGGACTCCGTTGCACCTGACCAACTCTGAAAAGCTCCGTAGCCTCTAGACACTGCAAAGGAAAGGTCATATCTTTCATGAGGGTCTCGACTCCCAGGTCCTGAGCTGCCTTTCTGCACTAACTCAGCCCTCAGAGAATCAAACTCTCCTGACAGCTGTTCATCGTCGACTGAGCGAGGAAAGCTAGGTGCATCACGAGGTGAAGCAAAGTCTGATCGCTCCACCTCCTGCTGGTCGCTCTCCCAATCGTTTCGCCCACCTTGCCCATCTTGTTGTCCTTCTTCAGGGCTTCCAGGATCGCTCTGTCCTCGTCCAGCCGCAACACCCGACCGGGGTTCAGTGTCTCCTCGTCCAACGACCGGGCTCCTTTCAGCACGTCCTCGTTCCGGTGAAGTTGACGCGGATTTGAACTTGTGTTCCAAAACCCTTTTCCTAATCTTCTGTTGGAGGAACTCCGCGCGCACTCGGGCTCCGAACTCCCACGCATGGAACCCACTATGGCTTCCAGAGTAGATGTAAGAACCAAGACTTCGTCTCCTGAGGAGCCGTGCCAAAGGTCACAGACTGATACCTCAATCCTGCAAGGGACATGGTTCAATCATGTTGAGTCCTTCTTTGAGAAGCTGTCGTGGGTCTTGATCAGCGCTAACCTGTCTCACACACACAATCACAATCTCACCGTCCTGGGTCTGCGAGTTACCGTGAGAACCAAACCCCGGGGACCACCCTCTAGACCCTGCTCCGCTACCAGTTTGAATCTTGGCAGGATCCTTTTGACTCGTCGCCACGCCAAGCTCAAGGGCCCTCAAGGTTTAAGCCAAAAGGTGCGTGACGCAAGGTTCATTCACAACCAGGCTTCTCTAGGACCTACCATACGAGAGCGTGGAATCATTTTTGCTGGTGCAAACCGAATATTTCATAATATTTCATCCTTTTTCCTGCTTCCGGACAATGTTTTGTGCAAGTCAAACACACCTGGGGAGATGGCCCACTTTCCTTGCCGTTTATAACGGAGGAGTCCGCAGGAGAGTGGTGCTACAAGCGGTGCATGTCCCTCAGGCAACTTAGGCACACAAAGTGGGAAACAGTTTCTGTTTTGGCGTGAAACAATTCTGGGCAAAAAGAAAACCTAACATTTGGATACATTGGGTATCAGTTGCTGCCTTCTTGACCTTGTCGAACAAATTGACAAGAGCATCAACACGCAACGCAACGGCGAAAGGTCAGCAGCGTACAAATGCGTGCAACATTTCTTCCCAGGCAAAGGGTGCCGGGCAAGCTGGAGGCGGAAGTTTCGGAGGGAAATAACCCAAAAGGACACATGAAAGGATGCGCCTAAGGGATGTGTGCAAGACCACCTGCGCATTGATAAAAATTCTGTTTTTAGGTCATTTACAGTATCTTCTCATGCGTTTATGGTTGGTGATGCCTTCTCACGCCAGCTGTTTGTCATTTCATGTCCGTTTGTGGATTTGAACCCTGTTTCTCTTCTTGACGGCCTTGACGCCTCTTTCCCTCGGCATCTCTGTGTCTAGTCACCTCTTTCTCTTGGCACATCTAAACTACATACTTTCATCTTGACATTCGTTTCTATTCTCATCTCTTTCTAGTGACATCTCTTTCTCTCGGCATCTCCTTTCCTTGACATCCCTTCCTTTTCACATGCCTTTCACTTAGCATCTCTTTCTCTTGGCACCTCTAGCTTTTGACATCTCTTTCTCATGGCATCTCTGCCCCTTGATGAAATTATCTCCGTTCCTTGACGTCTCCTTCTCGCGGCATCTTTTTCTCTTGACATCTTTGTCACTTTGTCTCTTGATAGCTCTTCACGTTCCACTCCCAGAACTGAATCTCAGTGCCAAGGCAAAGCAGCCTGTTTTTGAGGGTTCAGGCAGGATTTGATTGAGGTCTTGGGCATCCATGTTGCAAAGGTTCCTTGCTCTTCTGTTTTTGATGGAGACCTCAGGCCTCGCAGGAAAACTGGTCGTGGAGAGCTCTCTTGCAGAGGTGCGTTCTCGCCTGTGCAACCTGCTCGGTTTTGGAGCTGTGCGCGTTTTGTGCGGCAGGCGCGTGTCATTGTTGGATCCTTTTGGAGGGTCGGAACCTCGCTTGGCGTGACGGGTGCAAGCCTTCGATTCGGCCGCCCTTTCATCCATGTGGCAACTCTACTCTCCCCTCTGCCATTCCCTACTCTACTCTTCTCAACCCTACTCTAGACTCTACTCTACCTCACTCGACACTGTACTCTATTACAGTAAGTTTCCGTGTTAGGTATAGTCGAAGGAAGTTTAGAAGTCAAACTTCCGACAATATGGACAAATGAAGAGCAGAGGTGGGAAGAGTCAGAGAAGAGAAGAGAAGAGAAGAAAAAGAAGATCAAAAAAGAGAAAGTCTCAGAAGAAAGAAGATCCAGGTGCGCGAAAAGGTAGGAAAGCCGCGAAACGCGGTGTTTTTCCAATGATTTGAGGCGCCGGAAGGTCGAAAAGTAGGCTCGCTAAAGCGGCGGGTGCGGAGCCAGCTGGCCAGATGGGAGATGAAACATTGCACGTCGTTGTAGCGCGAAGCACATTTCCAAGATTTTCCAAGTCAAAATGCACAAAACACACAGGTTCGGACCACTGATGGATGTCGAAAAAGTGCACGCCGTTGTGGCGGGAAGCACATTTCGAAGACAAAATGCACAAAACACACAAGCTTGGGGCCACTTTTGGAAGGTGAGATGTCGAAAAAGTGCACGCCGTTGTGGTGCGAAGCACATGCCGAAGTCAAAAGTGCAAAAGCTGAGGGGTACGGAGCACTTTTGGACGTTCAGATTTCGTTTCGCGTGGCAGGCGCCAGGGGTTCTGCACCTTGCCAAAGTGAGCAAACCGTGAAGGTTTTGTTGCATGTCCAAAAACGATGGCAGGCGTGGGACATTTGAAGAGGATCTGCAAAGATGCATTTCGCGTAGCAGGGGCGATACAAGAGACATGTTCATCAGAGATGTTAGGAGGTCAGGGCGCTGATTTCCTGAGAG
>Ga0126342_10022853_pt1 | contig 10283 bp, 8 predicted proteins | sample Cyp1metagenome_FD_92528 | JGI IMG/M metagenome (GOLD analysis project Ga0126342, IMG submission 92528) | Coral microbial communities from Lord Howe Island, Old Settlement Bay, Australia - Cyphastrea 1 metagenome | ecosystem: Host-associated > Invertebrates > Cnidaria > Coral ... | reverse complement strand
GATAAAGTGCCAGAATGTTTGCCAGATAGAACGCCAGAAGATTTGCCAGATAGAATGCCAGATAGAATGTCAGAAGATATGCCAGAAGATATGCCAGATAGAGTGCCAGAAGATATGCCAGAAAATATGCCAGAAGATATGCCAGGTAGAATGCCAGAAGACATGCCAGATAGAATGCCAGAAGATATGCCAGATAAAATGCCAGAAGATATGCCAGATAGAATGCCAGAAGATATGTCAGATAGAATGCCAGAGGATTTGCCAGTAACAAAACGTATAAATGTCATGGTGGGGATCACTCGAAGTAAAGTATTTTTAATGCTTTTACCAAGTGCGTTTTCTGCTTGGCTGAGTCGTTAAACATGATCCGCAAATTCTTCAGCATCCTCTTGCCAGCCGACCTGGCTTCACGATGTGGCCTGCGGGTGTTCGTTTAGATGGTGTCTTGGAGCATGAGGCATCCAGACGATGTCTGGGCAGTGGGTGTCTTTAAGGTGTTTTGATGGTGTCTCCATCATTGCTGGGCACTGCCTTTGTGGTTTGTCACCGGTTTCGCGGTGTTGTGGGCTGTACGTTGGTTGTGTCTTGGCTAGTACCAGTTGCTATCTCGCACAAATTGGGATGATATTGGCGTGTCAGTTATGTTTTGGTGTAGTGGTGGCGTGTCAGTGGCATGGTGTCGGTGATGTCTTGGCGCCGACCCGGGGTGTCTCAGTCCTTTTTGTGCCGCTGTGTCTCCGCCGCGTTTGGGTGGGCATGTCTCTGTATGTTGTGTCATGTTGTGTCTGCGAGGTATTTGATGGTGTTGCGGTGGAATTCAAGCGGTACCTTGGTGGTGTTCGGGTGGTCTCTTGCTTGTGGGTCTCTTGTGGGTGTTTTTATGGTGGTTTTTGGGCCATGGTAAACCATGCAATATGGGGTACATTATTTTGGGACCAACCCAAGTAGGTGAGGACCCAGTCCGGAAATTTACAGTACGGAGAGATGTGACCAGAGAGAACTTTTGTCGGGATGGGAGATACGTGTTGTTTTTTCACGGTGTCCCATGTTTTCATGTTTTCCACCAATTTTGAATTACTGCAACTGAACAACAACGGTGGGAAAGAACACATAGGCAAGGTATACTGATCAAAACTGACATTGGGATTGATGTTTTGCAATTGTCATGTCATCGCATTAGGTTTGTTGTCCAAATAAGCCACCTGGAAACTACCAAAATGGGCTGTGAAAGATGATCTTCCATGTGTTTTACCATGATTATTATACTGCTATTAGTATAGTAACAATAGTATCATTCTTATTTCCAAGCCTTCAGCTTTTAAAGAAATTACACTCCGGCCCTGAAGATCTGGAGATCGGAATCTGCCAGGTGGTGTCCCGCAAGTTCCTACGGAGCATTACGGAGCCGGGTCCGGGGTCGCAGTTCAGGACACCAAAAAATCATGGTCAGAAGCTTCCAAATAAAGTGACATAGCGATGGAAAATCCGCATTTATGTGCATCTATAGGTATTTATAGAAAAATTAGCCATTGAAACATGGTGATTTGCCGTAGCTTTTTTAATATGCCAGAGGGTATTTGGACACGAAATGAGTCTATTTCTGATTTGGGAATGATAATCGTTGGCCAAAACATATGACAATGCTTGCAAAGGATGTTTGGACATAGCCCGCAGATATTTGAATGGTTTAGGTGGTGGTTTTGCTGTACCGGCTATGGGGGTAACGCTGAAAAGCATCACCTATCTATTCTGTACACGTGCGTTTGGAACGTGATGGCTGTTGATTCTCAAGCGCAGTCACCTGTTTTGTTTTGAATGGTTTTCTTCACTAAGTTAGTTCAAGTGCAAAGGGAGAAGTGCGCAAGAAACCATGTGTTTTGCGAGTTTTGATATTACGCATAGGTTTTTGGTAAATGGGCGTGTGAGTCAGGATTAGGAACACGGTAGGAGTCAAAGCCAAGCAGCTCGAAATAGACTGTGGCATACTGCGGCCCGTTTGTTGGCTTTCAGAATGTTCACCAGACGGTATCCATTGACCCACCAAGGACAAAGTTGTGGACAAGTGGATCAAAGCAGGTGTTGCAGCTTTCCTGGCACTGAAGTATTAGACACCGTTCGGACTGTAGCAATAGCAGTCGCACTAGGGACGTTGCTGGTAATCCATGACGTCTCGTTTCACACCCGGATTGGGGCCACAAACTGAAAAAAATACTTTACTTCGAGTGTTCCCCACCGTGACATGATTATTTGTCATAGTTTCTGACATATTCTGACATCATCTTATTTGATCTTATTTGGACGTATATGTGGCATTCTATCTGACATTGTATTCTGACATTCTCTCTGACATGGGCATTGCCACTGAGATCTGGCGCTCGCAGTTGAGGTCCAGCAGTGCCCACTGAGATCTGGAGCTCGCAGGCAGTGCTCACTGCGATCTGGAGTTCGCTGTTGGGAGGAAGGAAGGCGAGGAAGGACGGAATGAGGAAGTACAGGGTCAGGGTGGTAACTTGTGCCGCTGTTGTCTTCTTGTGCCGCGGTTGTCTTCTTGTGCCGCAAACGGTGTGCCGTTGGGAAGTCCATGATATACATGTCATTCTTACTGGATGAATAAGTTGTTTCTGGCATTGATTTTTCCAACACTTTGCAGGGGCACGCATGTTTTTGAAACATGTCCTTTTTGAGATAGAAACTCCGAGGAAGAGTAGGGTGGAAGAGGCTACATACAGAAAAGTATATTTGTTCCAGGGTGGGAATGAGAGTCCGACAATGAGAATGACATGTAGAACTCCTTGTCTTCTAGAGGTCAAGTTGATGGTGCGCCATGCGGTTTACAACGCTTTGTGTCAGGTCTAAGGCAGATTAAAAAACGATACAACATTTGCAGTCCGCATAGGAATTTCATTAAAACACTGTGCACACATATGGATAGGTGTCGGTGTGCCGTGGTGATTTGGCTATGGCACCAGTTCTTTTAGGTTGTGGGGTAAGCTGTGTGCCGTGCGGTGGGGTAAGATCATAGGTTGCGGCGTAAGTCACCACCCGTACTCGTAACTTAAAAAAAACTAGAGACCCCCACCTGGCAGGTGGGGAAACACGTCTTGAATGCACACAGTAAGTAGGTGTCATTGCTGGGATCAAACGCTAACGTGGGCGGCGGCTAATATTTAAGATTATAGATTTGACTGTTGCGTAAATGCTGGCGATTTTCTGGAAACATTTCGGAATTTTCTTCAAAAGTATGCGAAAGTCCATATATGTACTAAAATTCTACAGGTCACCAATTCTTTGTGAGGCGCCCAGATTGCAGCATGGAATGGCAAAGCTGAATCCCATGGGTGCAGTCAGCACATCTCGGCGGAATGTCTCAGCGGAAGGTTCAGGAAAGCATCCATACTTGGGTCGGCTTAAGGGAAAATGATTGAAAAACAAACACGCAGAAACAGGAGGAGTTGTCTGTGATCTTTTGCTTTATCGCCCTTCTGGTGTTTAGCAATGATCATAAAATAAAGGGTTTTGGGAGACTGGAGCGGCAGGGATGATTCGCAATCCAGCATGGTAATGTGCAGTTCATTGGACCATTCAGATACTTAAATTGGACGTGTCTTGGGCAATTGGTCCGCACTCGCGCTTGCGATTTGTCGTTGAAAAGTGGTTTTGCGCGAATTGCACATTGAAATTAGTAATTAGTGAATTTTGCCACCACAAAACGCCACAAAGGGCTTAGTGACCTGCTATCATGAGTCATTAGGTGGGTCACCTTTGCGGAGGTTGGTTGAACCCCCATGATTGAATCACTGTAGTTTGGGAGTCTGCAGTGTCGGCAGGTAGATTTGCACGCCCAACATTTGCGGAAGTGTTGATATTTGACAAAACATGCTGCGTAACGTCACGCCTTCTAAATGAGCTATGAACGCCTGTTGCAAAGGTTATTGATTTTGTTCTCCAGTGCTTCACTTTTTCTTTTGGCGGAGAGATACGAGCTTCAGTTTAGATAGATAGGTCATGATACAGGTCCATGAGTCCATGAGGTCGAGAAACCAAGCAGCTGAGGAGCTGAAACTTGTTGAACTTCCGTCGCCGTTGTGGATCCCAAGTTCCATTTTAATCCTTTGTTTCTTTATGGTTCTACCATGGGCTGTGATTGTGATGGGCTGCGCGAATGAAAACCAGGACTCATCAACTCATCAGATCATCTGATAGGACACCAGAGCTTCGGATTGCCCGCAGTGTCTTGCTACCTCTGTCTTTCCTAACTGGCATTATCCCTGAGACAGGTAATTACTGTATGATTTTGGTGCTTTGCATCCCTTTCTTCCCCTTATGCATTCGTGATTAGAAAGGAAAAGGACATCAACTTACATCAAATACAGGGCCGAACAAACCCAACAAACCCAATCACCATCAATAAACATCAATAGACATCCCCCAGTGATTCTCTGACATGTTTCCAACACAAGACATCCCGCGAAACCCACCCAGGCCCCGGCCCCTGGTGCAGCCATGGCGATGCTCTTTGCCACCAGCGCCACCAGTGCGATCAAGAAAACGCCTTCCGAGACAGGCGTTGTTTCTTAAGTCATGGGGGATTCCGGGATGCCCAAGTCACCATGGGTGTTTCAAGTCAATACTGAAATATACTGAAATCCATGACTTGGATGATTTGCGGTGGTCCCCACGACTTAGGAAACCTCCATATGATCCATTTGCTTCGGTTGTTTGTAGCGGCGTAATTTCGGTAATTTCACCTTTGCGTGCAATATCATTGGTTGCGCAGCCAAGTCACGTGCCATTTGTAGGTGCCACAAAGATCAGACAAATATAAATTATAGGTTCCTTCCTATATACTGTTCGGATGATGCATAGCTGGGTTGATTCTCATGAAACATACGCACACACACATACATTTTCTATATAATATATGTTTAAATACATACATCATGTTTTTTTTTAATATATATATATGTATGTATATATATATATATTCCCTGTGCGTCGGAGACCTATTGGGTATAGGTCTTTGGAGAAAAGGCTTAGAAGTGAGTACTGGTACCTATCTAGGGAAGGGTGCTGCAGCAGGGGTTGAAGATGCGCACATCCCAGAAACATATTAATCGAAGATAACAAGATATAGATTAGATGCCAAATGCTGGAAGGTACCACCCGGGCTGAAACTTGGAGTTGAAAGCCTGAAAGGGCTTGATGTACCATTATAATTCAATTTCTTGAAGCTGTGATTGTCAACACAATGGAAACATGATTTCAGACCTGACCGTGGACAAACCGTGGAAAGACCTATCTAGAGCGTGGAATGGGGTACCAGGAGGATAATGGACATGTTTGCCTTGATAAGTTCACATGCCGACAAGCTCACAAAAACTTAAGCATGGGCACGTGACGAGGGAAGAATGAAATGCGTCAGAAACGTCAGCATGAACCAGCCTTTCAATCTGGATACTCTTGATGGCACAAGAATTCAAAACATACAGTTTAAAGTTTTAAGGCTATTATACCCTTGTTCCTATTCAGGCCTCTTGTTGCCTATTTAGATCTTTAGGTAAAGACTTATTGGGAATAGAACTTAGAACTTTTGACCTATAGGGTGTTTTATATATATATATCATATCTACTGTTGTTTGCTGTGACATCACCCAGATCCAGTTACCAAGCACCGGTAATCTGATCTCAGCTGACAAACTTCGCTGTTAAATTCAATGATTTTGGATCGTTTTGAAACTTCATATTTGGATATGCAGAATGTGGTAAATCCATGGAAATCCAACAAAACAACATATCCCCAATGTCATTAAAACGGGTGGTAGTCCAGATAGTCCAGATGCAAGTGCCCCCAGGCATTCACAAGCTCCAAGGATCATCTCAGTATTTCATGGCACATATTGGTCGCCGAGCAAGGTTAACTCATCTTTGAATATGAAAAAATCGATCATCATTCTTCAATCAGCAAAAAATCTCATCAACGCAGCTGAATCCAAAACCTGTCGTTCACTAGGGGTTACACCTAATTTGAGAAATCTAATAAGTACACCATCCCCAACTGGCCCAATTTCACCAAAATGGGTTGTATAAATCCTACGATATAGGATGTTTAAGGCATTGGGTTTACCACATGTGTATATGGGATGGTTGTCTTTAATTTACTGAATTGTTGCTTATTTTACCAGTGTACTATCCCAGGAAAATCCTGCATGAAATAGTGATACTCATGGTGTTGTATATAATTTATTAAAATGTATACATTTAGAGTTATATATATATGTATTAAATGTATTTGTATTTGTTTATAATTCATTCATCATCAGTATAAACACAACCACCATATTCATTATGATTTAGTACTCATACATATCATAATTAGTAGCACGTTTTCTTTCAATATATATATATATATATTATATGTGTGTGTAAATATAATTATCGATTTCAGCTTATAGAATGCCAAGTCGCAGCAGAGAGATCGGTCGCAGGTAGTGACTCAGAGCATCAGCGCGTCACGGCCCCAAACCATTGGAATTTGGGCAACGCGCGGAACCGCTCGCGACGTTCCGAGCTCGCGACCTGGACGGCATTGGGATTGGGACGTTGGTTTGTGTTTCTTGATGGCTGAGGACCCATGAGATTCTATGAGAAAAGATGAAAGAGAGAAACAAGTAATCAAACAGACCATGTAATAATTATATATATACGCATATATACATATATATATATACATATATATATATATATATATATCTACATATATATACATATATATACATAATTTCATATGAATATATACATATATATATATATATAAACATTTGAATATATACATTTATTATTGATAAGTATATGGGATATAATGAAAACATGTGACATCACTTCATGGCGCATGGCGCCTCAGGAAGTTCACCGCAGCTATGCTTTGCCTTCGCTCCCCAAGGCCGGTTCGGTTGGTTGGCCGTGGCTATTGACAAGCGTTTGGATACATAGAACATTTATATTATTTATATATCTTTGCAGAGATGTAAATACAAAGGTGCAGATTCACAAAATCATTGCCCTATTCCCATCATAGATGTCCTTTTCCCATTGGTTGGTTGACACATAGAGGGGTTTGTTTACCCCGAAAAAAACAACAGGTAAATGATGATAGATGGTATACCAAACTGGCCCCTCTATTTTTTTACCAAAAGGACATTATTGATTCCCATCATATTTGATGAGGTCCCGTCATATTCCACATTGGTTGGGTGAAGTTCCCAGAAAAAATAAATTCGTTGCATCTGTCAGGAGCTCTCCTGGGCGAAGCTGCGCTTCAGATCGGAGTTGCGGGACGACGAGTGCAAGATGCGGGAGGTGGACGAGAACGTGCGGACGCTTTGGCGATGGGTTGGAGGGCGGTTGACGATGGCTTGGCGATGGCTTGGGAATGGTTGGAAAAATATGGAAAAATGATGAAAAAAGGATGAAGGTCAGAGAATCAGGGAAGCTTTCATTGCAATTAATTTTATGGCATATTTGGATATATTTGGGAGTCAGGGGGATGCGAAGGGATGTGAAGGAAAGAGTTTCCTGCTAAAAACACGCGGCTCCCCATGTGATGGCGATGAGTCTGATGGTTGAAACGTTATTCAAACTGCAAAAAAGAAAGGCTCCCAACGGGTTTTTACAGCTTGTAGTATATTGCGTAGATGAAGATCCATGGGTGTTGACGTTGGCTAAAGAAGTTTGTTGAATTTGAGAAATCTGACGCCCGCCCCTAGCTGGGAGTCATGGTTCCAGTTCAGTTGAATAAGATGGTTGGCTTTGGTTGAAACGAAACAAATTTGCAACCGAAAAGTATGCAAGCATGGCAGTGGACAAAATAACAGCCATCGACAGAACAGAACCTGTTGAATTAAAGTGAGTATGTTCACTATGCTGATGGATATCCAGAGCATACCTAAACTCACAGGTTTACATACTCATTGTCTCGTTTTTTTTTTGAGTCCAGTCATCAAACATGGTTTGCTGGAAGATCCACCATTTACAGATGAATTTTCCATTAAAACTAAATTTGCAAGGGATCCCCTAGCCAGCCATGTTTGACGACACTGGTAGATGGATGGCATTTGCGATATGTCGCTGTCGCCGCCTGTGCCCCTGTGAGCTGCATCAGGAAGTTCTACCCGAACCTAAGTGAGCTGGAACCATTGCACATTGAAGAGGTTGCTGGGCAACAAAAAAGGTGATGTTTGCATCGGTTTTACCAACTGCAAAGTGGGGATTTGCCAATGACACAAGAGACTATTGCACATGATTTACTATGATTTACGGTATGGCATTCATGTGTGCATATGTACATTTATAATATATACACAAGCAAGGCTGTTTTGCAGTTTGAATGTTTTGTTATCCAATCACGGATAATCATTCCCAGTGATGTTCTTTTTTTGATGTGAATAGACCAACAACACGTGATATACTTTGCGTTTCAGTTGTGAGTATGATCCTCTCAAAAAGATGAAATGGTCAATGTTTCCTGTTTGTGAAATATTGCACTTGGCGCCAGATTGGTTCTTTCAATCATCGCAGAAGCGGAAATTGGGGACAACTATCCACAATATCTGGCGGTTCTACACGTCTATTGAAATCATATGAAATCATGTTTCTTATGGTTAAGTAATGTTATATAAATGTTTAAATCATGTTAAAGTATAGTGAGCTCCGCCAAGGTTTACGTTGGTTCGCAAACCCGATTAAGGATAGCTATACCTACCCAAAAGCAACTTAAATCCTCACGTTTGTTGGTCATAGATATAGTTTTGGATTGTAAAATCCTTTCAAATCCCATCAAGTCCCATAAAAATCACAACTAAAAAGATATGCTGCACAGCCAAGCGGAGCCAGGACAGTTCCCGTTCAAAGTTCGCGGAGCCTTCACCCCCGACCTCGCCCACCGGAAAGCGCGGCAAGCGCGTCGGCGTGGTTTCGTTGTCCAACGCGGTGGCTGCCTCCGGCACGCACAACGCCATGCTGGGGCTCAGGGCTTTCATGGACCGGAAGGAGGGGAGATGGGGCTCGGGGGCCGAGGAAACAAACAACCGCCATCTTTTTTGATGGGAGTTGAGCGATTTTGCGAGATTCATGGTCTTCTAATGAGTTTTTGTTTAATGGATAATTGTTATGATACCCATGGGGTTTGAAGCAGAATTTTATGGCAATTTGATGGGTCTTTAATGGGAGCGTGAGGTTGATCGCATTTTAAGGGGTTTAACGGGAGTTTCACCCGTGAGAAATTTGTTTTTGATTGGGATTTGTGTTAGGTTGTGATATTTTCGTGGGATTTTCAAAAAGTTAACATGGCAATGGAATCACAATGGTATATATATATATATACACGATGAGCTTGTGGGCAATGGATTATGGTAAAAATTTAAAACATATGCTGCACAAACTAAAATAAATTTAGGAAACGGATGGAACACGAAGGACCAGCATATTTTTAAGATATTTGACCTCATTCTTGAAATTGAACGCTAGAACCGTAAAATTGGTTTCCTTGACTCTCGGTATGGGTATCAGTTCCATCAGCAACGTTTGTAGCTTCGTGACCAGGAGATGGTTGGTTCCCGTCTGCTGGGCATTCGGAGTTTCAAAGGCAGCGAGTTCGATATCGACAAACCCCAGCGCCTGAGACTGGAGACGTTTTGGGGACAGAGGCCAGTGAAATGATGCTGAAATATTGGATGAATAATGATGAATATTGGACCAAACCTTGTGAACAAACCGAGAAAAGCATTGTCAAAATAGATGCTATGGAGGAACACCTTGGAAATTGTGTTGTTAGATAGAGGGCCTCAATGAGGTTTTGGAGCTGAATCAGTGCTTGGGGGTTAGGGATAAATAGGTGCCAATGGTGCCAATCACCTTCATCACTACTTGGTTGTTGCCACTTTGTTTCAACCGCGTTCATCAAAAATAAAAGATCCACATATAGCATCACAGAAGAGTTTTTGTGCTGACTGAGGGCCTACAATATCTTTATCAACCAGGCTGGGAGCTGCACTATGCTAATGTTGGTTTGGCAAATCGCAAGGGCCAATTGTGTGCTATTTGCATGTATGTCAGAAAATAGGCCTATACCTACCCTCTGGTTATTTAACGGTTCGCCATGGAAAATCACCATTTTTCCCGAATGCGTAGCAAGGGTTCCCGTTTCACTCTGGGGGTCTGGGGGTTGAGGGTGTGTTCGCTCGACGTTGCGTTCACGGTCGCAACCGTTCGCAACCGTCCGCAACCGT
>Ga0126342_10022852_pt1 | contig 10283 bp, 12 predicted proteins | sample Cyp1metagenome_FD_92528 | JGI IMG/M metagenome (GOLD analysis project Ga0126342, IMG submission 92528) | Coral microbial communities from Lord Howe Island, Old Settlement Bay, Australia - Cyphastrea 1 metagenome | ecosystem: Host-associated > Invertebrates > Cnidaria > Coral ... | reverse complement strand
GGCATCGGGCTGTAAGGCAACCGACGATCCAGGATCGAACTTTGTAGAACACCAGGGACATTGAACTGCATGCTTGGGATCCCCAGGTGCTGGTGCTCGAGACTTATGTTGTTTGGTCTCTTCAGGGAGACTAGGTGTTGAGACTTGTTTTAACTTTGTATCTTTCCCCACAAGTTCAAGATACTTTTCAACAGAGAGCTTCGACAGACCCTCCATATTGTAGGTCATGGTAGTGACCTCTGTGCCATCATGCAGGCGATTGGTTCCTTTGCTTAGCAAACAACCAAGGTAGAGACCCTAATCAGTCTCAGGTTCAATTCGTAGCTTCGACCTTAACATTTCCCATCCCTTGGCCCTTGGTGAGATTCTGTGCTGGTCCAGCTAACTTCAGATCATCAACGTAGATGACTAACAAAAGCTTAAGTTCCTTATGGAAATACATCGATGGCCATTCCTCCACAACTGGCATGAACCCAACTTCACGGACATGTGTATCACAATGTTGTTCCCACATCGTGCCCGCATCAGGATGACAATAAAGTGCTTTGACAAGTCGCACTACCGGTCTTCTGAACTTCCGGATGTCGATGTCGTCCGGCCATGCATCTTCGGGGAGTTCGACCCAACAAGGAGGTCCCGTGAGCCTCGCTTGTATGTACTCCTGAATGGCGTCTGCCAGCTTCACATTGTGACCGGGGATGCAACCATAGAAATCTGCCCATCGGGAGGCTTCAAATGTCGCTGGAGAATTGCCGAGGTCCTGAAAGAACGCGGCTTCCCAGTGTTGATTCTTCACTTGGTTCCCAAGTAAAACGCCTCGACCTTTGAACTTTCGTCCAGGGCTCCCCTTTGGTAGCTGGTAATTCTTCTCGACACAAATGCCGTGAACTCGTGCCATGTGAACTTCTTTTCCTTCACGCTTTGCTTCTGCCACAACATCATCGTATTCACGAACCATGGAGAAATCATAGACTCCTTGCTTGTGCTGCCCCAACCACTCGTTCCTCATAGAAGCCTTGGCGTCCGGGTCTTCCATCATCTCTTTACGACCAACTGGCCGTGAGACCATCGCGTTGTACAACTTCCCAAACCTCATCTCACCTTGACCGAACTTCTCGCGATGCTCAAGATCTTGATGAACACAAGGCATACAAGGAATCGAACTCACGAAGTGGTCGACCTTGGACTTACCGTCGAAGTCTTTTGAGGTAGAAGCCGTTGGTGCAGCTTTAGCAGGTGTCGTGATCTTCCCAGTGTTGAAGTCATAGTGAACATCTTCCCAGTGAGCTTTTGGTCCTCTACCAAATTCATGTTCAGACCATTCAGCCCATTCATTCAAGAACTCTTGACCATCATCATCACTTGGGATGTTTGTGCTCGTCTCACTGGGAGTCACGGGAGAAACAGCGTTGTACTTCTTGATGTTGATGAGATCATTGGCATCACGGGTTGCTGATAAGCATTCCCGATCGCCATGACCCCTGGCATGGTTCGGCATCCTCGGATGATATACGTTCCCAATCTCCTCGGAGCGTTCCCACGCCAACAGCAGCGTCTTTGCCGCCATCTTTGCCTGAACTCTCCTTCAGATCTTTATTACTCTTTTTCTTCTTCTTTCGTCCTCCATCTTTTGGTGGATCTTTGTGTGAACTTGCTTCGGACTTCTTCTTCTTCTCGGCAGCCTCAGCTTTGGCTTTCTTCCCTTCCTCTTTCTTCAACTTGATCTCCTTGAGTTTCTCAGCCTCGGCTTCTAGCTGTCCACGACGAATGATGACATCCCTCTCCTTGGCGGACAGTGACTTCCATTCTTCAGGACTGTAACTACTCTTTGGCCTTGGTGACCCTCGTACTTCTTTGCGACCATCCGGACCAACTCGATAAGGTCGTCCTCGTTTGTCGAGCTTGACATGCTCGCCAATGTCGCTGAGGTAGATGATGCCGTCACCAGGTTTGCCCATAGAGTGATGTTCAGGTCCATCATAAGGAGGTTCACCGTCAGGAGGAGGTACAGGAGGTTCACCAACGATTTCAGCTTCATCGCTCTTCTCTTTGTCGAGTTTGACGTCCATCTCTTCCATCATGCGGTTGAACTCCTTCTTCTTGATGTTCAACACGGTTGGTGATCTTCCCTTTCTTGGGTTTATCATCACCTCCATCTCCGTCATCATCGTCTTCGTCATCATCATCTTCGTCTTGTTGATCTTCAAGGAAATCAGGTGATCCTGTAAGACGAACTTTCACAGCCAACCCTTCCAACGTCGTGTTCACCTTCTCATAGATGTCTTTGCATGGGAACGTCAATGGCAGATGTACTTCAATCTTCTCAGTAAGATGAGGATGGCGCAGCTTGTCGATAATGGTCTTGGCATTGAACGAGTAGTTCTGCTTCGTCATGTCCGACAATGCCCATGCCATATATTGCCTTCGCCAATTGACGCCTGGAGCAATCTCGTATCCAGCAAAGACACCAGGGATACCCTTGGGGTCGTACTTGTGAGCTTGTTCATTGGCTCTAGCTCCACTCGGCTTGAAGTAAACCAAAGCACCAAATGGGATCTTTTCGCCCTTGAACTCGGTGCCGTGGAGCTTACACCATGCACTCACATCATCTTCACCAGGTTCCACATTGAGTAGGTGACATACACATCGTATGGCCAACTTCAAGAAACATGCTGGTAATCCAGCCTCGAGTAGGCATGTGGTGGTTGTTGCGATGACGAACTGGTTGTTGCGCTCGGCAAGGGAATTCGTAGATGGTCTTCCCGGCAGGGCATGGTCGAAAGGTATCTTCAGTGCTTCCATGCCCTTGACAAACTGTCTAGCTTTGTCGGAGTAGGCTTCTCTGATAGTGCGCCTCCCCATAAAGTATTTCACCGCCCTCACAACATCTTCGGTGCTCTTAGTTGGAGAGGGGTAGCTCTGAATGATGCCGGTAAATCTGTCACAAATGACCAGAATCTCCTTGACCGTGTCATAGCCCAACTTGGTCGTCTTGCGTGTGTCCATGAAGTCAAAAGTGATGAGGTCGCCGAACTTTGTGAGCTTTCGACGGAATGCACCTCGATAGGTCTTGTGGTGCTTCATCTTAGCCCGCACACAGGAGTTGCAGTACGGATTCTTGCATCGATGTGTCAACAATGTTCCAGAGTACGAGCCTCATGTTTCAATGTACCTCTCTTCGACAATCGTACTCCTCCATCAGGATCATCGACATCGATATCATCCTCATCATCTTCTTCTTCTTCATGCGGCCCATTTTCAACACCAACTTCATCTTCATCAGGTTGATCATCCTCTGGATCATCATCATCATCATCATCATCAGCTGCTGGTACTCGATCATCATCATCATCATCATCATCATCATCATCGTTCCGGCCAGGGGCGTCATCAACATGGACATCTTCCTCGTCCGGATTCTCTTCACGGATGGATGGTTCATAACCGTCATCTTCGTCATGCTCTTCACCAGCTGCTGCAGGTACTGTCTTCCGTCTAGATCGCTTCTTCTTCTTCTTTGCCTTCCTCGGAGACTTCGTTGGCCCGTCGACGTACGTACCAACTCCATCATCCGATTCGGACATTTCATCACCACTCTCACCATCAAGGAATATCGTCCTTGACGCTGTGCTGTTGCCCATGAGACCCAACACCTTCATAACCAACTCAGCCTCATGGTCAGGCACTGGCCGATAGTCTTTGGCCCCGAGGTAGACATACGGGATGAGATCGTGAACTTCCATCCTGATCTTGTCACCTTCGGAGTTGATCATGTAGGGTTCTCTCCCATTAGGCCAAACAAAGGTATAACCTTGTTCCATGCATCGTTTTCCCAATGATAGAACTGATGGAGTATCTATCCTCTAACACATGTGCCTTAGCAGGTTCATTGAATGTGTCAAAGTCCAAATCCACCATAGTAGAAGTAGATGTGATGCCATTCGCAGTGCGGAAGTTGACTCTATCAGTCTGATACGTGTCAATGTCCATCCGATCAACTCTCGTTGATGAAATGAGATCATGACCACTACCAGAATCCATGATGAATCGTCTGTCCTTGAGCTCAATCGGCATCGTGATGCACATGATGTTGTCACGACGACCATATTTTCCTGGTACATGAGGGATGATCTCTTCATAGCATATCTCAGCTCGAGAGTTGTTCTCCAAATACTCAATGCTATTGATCTTGAGCTTGATATCGTTCTTGGGTCCCAGGATAACATGTACTTCATCAACATCTGAGAACTCATTTTCAGACGTCCACCAGTATGCCAATTGCACGTGCTCTTGTCATGCCCAACTTGGATTGCAAAACCCATTGTTGGTCATTCATGATTTCTTTAGGTAACTGGGCAGGAGTCAGCCATCTTCTCCACGCATCAGTGTCAGGATCTCCCGATGCAACGCATACAGCTTGCACGACGTTTGATCGCCACACATCAAGATCTTGGCATTTGGGCCATGGCTTGACGATGACCTTCTCATGCTCCTTCCTCGAAATTCGAGTAACCCAATCCTTCCCATCTTGGCCAATATCACTGTTGACAACGCTAGCATCTTTGCCATCTTTCCGATCCCAAAGTCCAGGCGGATTGTCAGGGACAGGGTCATATTCAGGAGCATTGCTTCCCTTCAACGTCTCTTGTCCTTCTTCCACCTGTTCCAACCAACTCTGGTACTCCTTCATCTCGTCGTAGTTCTGTTGAGCTGGCTCTTCAGATAAACGAAGCTTCTCACGAAGATCGTCCATTTCACTGTTGGCCTTATTTTCAATGGCGCTATTCACGCTTGGAGGATGTGGTAGTGCAAATCCATGATTCCTTGTAGATGATGAAGCTTTGGGAGTCCCTTTGGGTGTCGATATTGATACTGCGAATGAAGGTGTCTTGGCTGTAGGTGCCAATGTCTGCGGAGCCAGACTTGTAGGAGGTAAGGCTGATGGTGATGCAGGCATAGCGACAGTAGGAGCCACCGTGTTCCACGACGCCGGCATAGACTTCATAGCCCACTTGGCATCCTGCGATAGTTTCAGAGAGTCATTTTTTCTGATCGTCGCATCACGTTCAGCACAAGCCGTCTTATACAACTTCTTCCATCTGTCCGCTTCTGCTTCTTCTGCGTTGACAAGCGCTTCTGTCAAGTTGGGGTTGCACTCTATTCCTTCTTGAAGTCGATGAATCTCTAGATTCGCTTTGTGAAGTTCGTCATTCAACTCCCCGGTCACTTTGATACTGGCCTCGTCACCATCAGTGTTGAATCGAGATCCAATGAGTTCGGCGATCCGGAATCGTAGTTGATTGTTTGACTCGATCAACTTCATATTCTCATCCATGAGTTCATCCTTGACAGCCTCAATGTTGACCTCCCTATGTCTTTGAATGCTTGAAGTTCAGTGTATCTAAACTGTCAGTATTCAGCCTTCTCATCCGTGAATCGATTCTCATACCATTCCTTCGAAGCAATTTCGTTTTCAATCAGTTTCATAAGGTGATTGATCTCCACCTGTAACTCATTGTTCTTCCAAAGGTGCTCGTCCTCCTTCTTCTGAGCCATGTTCGCCATGTCACGAACTTTCGCGAAATGATCACGCGTCGCACTGTCCTTGGCGGCGATGATGTCATCCTTCCTTGCCAGGCTTGCTGTTAGCTCATTGATGACCGTCTGCATCTCCGCCGCTCTTTCATCTCGTAGTGCGACGGCTCGTTGACCATGTTCCATGACCATCTCGTTGTTGACAACCATCATCTGCGAACTCTCTGTCAATCTCTGTCTCAAGAGTTCCATCTCCTCCTTGTTCGCCATCTCCTTCTCATTGACGTACTGTGCGCATGCTTCACGTAGTTGTAGCCCATCTTGACGATAGTGACTCGCCATGGCTTCAGACATTTCTTGTTGTTCTCGAAGAATATCGATGCATTCTCCAGTTCAGAGTGATACGGTCTCCTCATAGCCATACTTTCCTGAACGATGTGGGCCGCACCTGCTTCTGCGAGTTCACCACGTTGTCCAAGCTCATAGATTCTCCAGGTTGATCCTTCATCCATAAGATGTGCCTCGGCCACACCATTGGATTGTTCGTCCAGTAAGTTGTACGCTGTGATGAGGGATTTTCTCATGAATTCCATCTCTGAATTGACATGTTCCTGCTATTCTTCATGATGTTGATGAGAATAGACCTCTACATTGTTGATCATCTGATCGCGATGTGCAAGAACATCTTGATACAAAGTCAATCTATTTTCCAGTTCAGTCCTAGCGTGCTCACTCTTTTCCAGCTTGTCGATGTTGTGTTGAAGTTGACGTCGAAGTCGCGCCTCGCTCTCGTTCCTCGCAGCACTGCCAGATGACTTGCGTTTGGATGAGGTAGCAGGCCTGCCCACCTCACCCTCCCGCGTGGCCGCGCCCGACGGGCTTCGGCCACCGGCGTCACCACTATCCAGGGCACAGGTCCTCGTAGAGCGTGGAGATCTTGCCGACGTCGACCCGTTGGCGCTTCCCCGTAGGGAACCAACTTGGCTGACCACCATGAAGCTATGTGAAGACGCTCCACTTTCAGGTCCTCGGTACGAGACCATACCGCCGCCCCCGATCCAGGCGTATCGTTGATCGCCTGAGCAGGAGCTGCATTTGCAAAGGAAAAGCTCGTGTCATTGCTGCTCGACTGATTTTGTTGAGACATCTTTCACTCCCCAGCAGTCCACTTCCGTTTGCTACAGTTCAATGACTTGTAGTAGGGCAAGTAGTCCTAGATGCCGAAGGTGATGTTCTCGCGTGGGCCCACCGTACGCTCAGCCGAGCGTACGGCTGATAACCTGTGAACAGGCTCTGGTTCGAATGATGTCGTGTAGTAGACAATGTTCTTGGTCATATCCTTCTTGTCCTTCAAATCAAAGTCCTGTAGCAGCCGCGCTATTTTCCATTGCTGTGGGCGGTATTGCGTCCTTGAGCCAGGTAGCGGAATCGCATCCTTCTCACACCGAATTGCCCTAGGTTGACCTACCGGAACTGTTGCATACTCAAGGCACACGCTGTCTGCCTACTATTTACAATTATATAATATCAATATAGGTATTATCAGAATCAGCATGTCAGTCTCAGAGCTCCTGCAAGGACTGAGACATTGGATGACATTGGTGTCTTTCCAATGTTGGTTCAACGGGATCACCCCCACGCAGTCGACCTTACAGCTACGTTGCTGTGCAAACTATTGTCATCACCAGAGGCTGCTACAGCACTGCATTGAGAGGTTGACTCTGCATTGCCATAGCGCGTGAACAGCTCTTCACCAGCAGCTATGTCCTTTGTTGCCTGGAGAGGGTAGGGAATCTGAAACAAATGTCGATGCGAGTGCAAGGAACGAATGTGCATGTGTGTGTGTGTGTCGTAAGTGTGTTTGGGTGAGGTCTCTGGATTGTTGAATATTCCCGAGCACCTGCTCTGCTTCTTGACAAACACGGTGCAATCAGTGCAATCGCAAATTATAGTACAAGTCCAAGTGGATTCAGCGTGATATGACAGAGGCAGCATAATCGCGACGCTGCAGTCGTGTAGGCAAAAAAATGCAAAAACTGATAAACTATTGTAAACTATGGTAAACTTAAGTTGAAACATGAAATGGAGATGTAGACCGTGTTGATCTCAAAGGAAAACCATGGTCTTGAAACGGTGTGTTTTTTCAGAAGTCGGCAAGATCGGGCGGCCGTCATGATTATCTTCCAAAATCGTGGAACATGAAAAATGGAATGGCATGAAGATGTAGCATCTGCCTGCAAGAAAGCCACTGCAGGCAGCATGCCACTTCGATGCGTCTTTATCAAGACAAACCTTGCAACAGCTGTCACGGCCGCACTACGTGGTCCAAAACTTAAACCCATATGAACCAATACAAACATCCAAAAGTATCCAAAACATTCCAAAACTAAGTAAGTTTAGCAAGTCGATCTACAGCAACAAGTTGCCTGAGAGTCCTCTGGTGGATGTCTTTCAACACTGTAGAAGACTGGGCAATAACATGCAATAACAAATACCATCGATCCATCGACCCATCGACCCATCGACCCATCGACCCATCGACCCATCGACATCCGTTTTAAAAAATGGCTCAGCTCAAGCATCTCCAATGGTTTCATGTTCTTCACAGGCTGAAGATTTGGATAGCTTTTGGATAGCTTAGGCAGCTTAGGACTCGACTTTGCATTGGCGTTCTCTCTGGAACCTTTTGGAAAAAGGATGGACAGTCTTGCGAAATCAGGAAGTCCAGAGTCCGCAAACAGTCACTGTAGTTTTTCTTGTGAAATTGGCCATTGAGCTCGCAGCCGTGGTTGATCATGCATCCAACCTCGAAAGCCAAAGATTATTATTAGGAGCTTCTTTGGATTTTGTTGTTCAAGTTCAGGACACTTACAGTAGTCACAAGTAGTCACATGTAGTCACTCAGAAACTCAGTTCAAGACTCCTAAATCCTGCAGATTTCTCCTCTGGTGGATGTGTTCCCCTCCTACACGCCAAAAAAAATTGGACGCCAAAAAACACAGAGATTCCGAATGCCAAAACACAGTCACTGCAGTCAACTGTCCTGGAGTCAGAACTGCAATCTCCACTTCCTGCCATTGCAACACATTGCAACTTTCGACAGAACTTGTGCAGGACACGAAGTACAATCTAAGTACAATCGACAGAACTTGTCGGTACTGGCCTCATGAGAAAACGAGAAAACCATCAAAACGCGCCTTGGCACCTTCTCGAATGGCGCGAGCGACAGGGGCTCCATCAAGCAACCATCCTTGCGATATCACATGATTTCGCTGCATGGAAAAAGCTCACAAATCTCCACTCGCGGCACCTCCGCTGCAAAGGCTGAGTACGTACCTAGGCAAAAGGGTGGCAGAAGCAACGGTGAAATCCGAAACAGAAATCCCAGCAGCGAACCTGTTATCATCAGATTGTAGCCCAGCACCTGCATCAGGCAGTGAAAAACACTGAAAGCTTATGCCAAGTCTCACCGACCAGGTGCTGCACCTCCACTTTGGCCCTGTGCCTGTCCATCTGTGTGCCGCTCGTGTCATGGTGGGACTTGCTCGAAAAATGCTACAAGGAATCCACTAAAAGCGAGAACAACAAAAAGATTGTTCAAAAAATGAAAAGTGAGAAACTTGGAAATAATAAATTAATGGTGGAAGCATCATCTATAACATCCTGGCAACACGTTTCTATCTATTTGAGGGTTGCTATATCTAATGTCTGAAACAAGACTACGAGTAGTAAGCTTGTGCCAGTGCCATGCCTTCGATCTGCAATGCCCAGACCTCACGTGCCACAGCTCCTGGTACCCTGGTGAACACCACAACAGCTGGTAAATGATAGTAAATTGCACGTCCATCTCCCTAAGATATCATGATCCATCCCCATGTTTGTTCAGTATCTTCAGCCACTTGCAAGATCAAGAAATCTCGAACTCTGGGACAACGGCTTCAGACCAGCCAGCAGCGAACCCTGCAGGCACAGCTCAAGATGCTCAAGCATGATCCTGGAACTCATGGTGAACAACTGGCTCCCCAACTGTTGCCTCAAACTTGCACAGGATCGCAGCAGCAAGAAACGACCTGCAGCTAAAAAGTTGGTCAGGCATGGTCAGGCAACAAGGCATCTCCCACGGCGCGGTAGCAAACTAAAAGGGGTAAACTGACCAGGAATTCTTGGAATTGGATGAGTACAATATAGTTCAATTGAGCGAAGCGAAGAGACATTTGCTAGATAAATGAAGGCCAAATTGGCAACGCTGCCTCTTTGCAAAAACGCCCATTCCCGCATTTGGAAGCGTCGACTTTGCCACACTGAGCCTGAAGTTGAATTCGCCAACACATTTGAGCTACAACATTGCAGCAAAGTGCCTGGATGAAGACTTTAATCACAAAGTTGTGACTCCCTTCAAGAAGAAAAAATGCAGAGCATTCTGAAGTCCACTGCCGTCCCATGGGATAAGTGCAAAGCCAGGGTCGATTGAGCTGTGCCTCGAGCTGAATGCCCGGCCTGGGCGCGCTGAGTCGACTTGATGAGACATGAAAATCTGTGGTGACCATTCAGTGTTTCCATTCAGGAGTGGGGCTGAAAATGGGGGACCACAACATCATAGAAAATTGATGGTCAAGCTATTAATCGGAAACCAAAACCCGTTAATCGGAAACTAAAACCTGTTAATCGGAAACCAAAAGAATCGGAAACTAAAACCCGTGAATCGAAAACTAAGAACCTTGAATCGTAAACCAAAACCCCGGAATCGG
>Ga0126342_10022851_pt1 | contig 10283 bp, 5 predicted proteins | sample Cyp1metagenome_FD_92528 | JGI IMG/M metagenome (GOLD analysis project Ga0126342, IMG submission 92528) | Coral microbial communities from Lord Howe Island, Old Settlement Bay, Australia - Cyphastrea 1 metagenome | ecosystem: Host-associated > Invertebrates > Cnidaria > Coral ... | reverse complement strand
TCATCAACACAGGTAGGGGACCTCTGCGGCTTCCTCAGCAGCTGACCTCGCAAGATAGGAGGGAAATATCATTGAAAATCCCATGTTCTATTTACTTCAGGATGATTATTTATGTGTGTGTGTTAATATGTATATATATACTTTTTTTTTTCTCGGCCTTTTAGGTCTAGCCTGCGGCGGTCATGCAAAACAGCCAATCTGCAAGATTGGTTGATAATCAGGCATGATCAATCGGTCGCGATCCACGCAGGCCGAGATCAATGCCAATTCCTTTACATACACCGGGAATTCTGGGACAGGGACCAGAATCGGGTGTTGGGTGAGTCGGGCCTTGATGTGCTGCCAAAACGACTCAGCAAAGCAAAAATTCATTCCTGCTGGGTATTCTTTTGCCACAGCAGTTTTGAAGCTGCCATCGGCAGCTCTGCCGATGAGTGGAACAGTCGGCCGCTCCAAATGACGTTGCTCGTTCGCCGCAAAGATGCTGGGGATCGCTGCATGGGCGTAGAGCAACGTGGTTGGTTTGACTCCTTGGGCGCCGTGTCGCCATTGCTGAAATGTATATTGCCGAAATGGCATTCCTGCGCTGCAAAGGAGTTTGATGATTGCGGTACGCCAAATCGATGGGCGTTCGATTTGGTAGGGCGGTGCAGGATGTTCAAGGGCAACGGCTCCTCCTTGACCCGCTACGCAAGCTCCAAGGTGAAGCCCTTTCAGGAGTAGGCCATTCCCAATCAGGATCTGCTGGAGCTCCTTGAGACTTAGTTGCTCCAGGCCCCAAGGACAATCAGGCGCTCCCCTCAATGGTCGCGGACCTTTCAATGGCTTTCCCTCCTCATCGAACTGCTCTTCAAACCTGGCACCACTCCATGTTTCACACGGTGGGCCTAGTAGGAGAGCCAGAATCTGCCCATTCCGTGCCGCCTCCATCAAGAAATCCCAAAGGCGTGTGTCATGGACGTTCATGGATGCGTCAATAGCCGTGTCAATGGAGATGACCAGCACTGATTGCGAGATCTGCTGAGGTCCCTTCTCCAAGAACTTCTGCATGAAATAGTGAAAGTCTTCGTCTCGACGCCTGCCTGAGTACAGGTGGACCACATAATATGGGCCAGCACCTGGTGTCTTGACGACTTTCGGTGGCTGCAGAATGGTCCATTGTCTTCTTCCAGCTTCATCAGACGACATCATCCTATAAGTTGAGGAGACCTGATGATTGCGTTGATGAGGAGTGGGTTGCGGCTGCACTGCTCGAGAGGGCTTTGGTTCCCCTTGTTCGAGTTTTTCCCAACAGCTCTGCAATAATTTCCTTCTCGCACGCAGTTGCCAAATATGGATGTCTTCAAGCATGGACATGTGGCTGCATTCCAAAATGTCATAGAGCTCGGGGTCGCAGGCTGAGTGCAAATCTTGGAACTCAGTCTCGATCCAGGCGATGAAGATCCTCGCCGCTTGAAACTCCGGGATGTTCATGCTAAAGAGCAAATTGAAAAAGTCATTGTGAAATGCTGCCTCAGTGGGATGCTGCTTCCATTGTTGAAGACAGTTGCCAAACCTGGCGAAGCATGTTGTGACCATGGGATCATCCAGATCCGGCTCCCACCATGCATAGTCCGGTGCCCCTTCTTCTTGAAGCTGAAGGAGAGCTTGTCGAACTCGTTGGCGTTCACGATGATGTGACGTAGGCCTCAAGGGTCCTTGATGTCGACGCACAGCAGGTAGTCGGCATACACCTTGCAGATGAGCTGGCAAATGAATGGTGACAGGTTCGTCTGGTTGCTTGACCCCATGAATTCTGTCCCAACATTTGTTCGGTCGGTAACGCAAATGCTGCGTCACTCTGAAGGTGGTGTGGAAGTCCTTCAGGCATCCACTGCAGACAGTGGACTGTACATAGTAGCGCTCCTCTGCGAGTACTTCGTGAACTCGAAATTAATGAAGAGCTCGTTGATGATGAGTCGCAAAGGTTGCATGGCACTGCTGGCAAACATAGGATTTCAGTTCTGGTTCCTCTGGGGTGTCACTCAACAGCTGCAGCCCAATGGAACGCATCTCATCCAAGATGGCAGTATGTTGGTGGCTGACTTCCCAGGCAATGTGCTCTTGGATAAGATGTTTGGCACAAGCTTTCCGTATCCATCCTTTCCATGGGCGGCAGCTACGAAGGGCATCCCATGCAAGGACCCATGAGGGTCGATCATGAGGCAGCTCAAAAGGGAGCTGGCGGAAAGTGCTGAGCCATTCTAAGTCATCTCGCATTTCGAAAAGCCAGCCTCGCCCAGTGCAAAGTTCACGAAAAAGCAAGCTCTTGTGAAAGACTGCTCCAAACTGCGCAACATGCTGCAAGTAGGTCAGCTTGTGACGTGCCCAGAATTGTCTGAAAGTCGGTAGCCGCTGAGCGCGGCGAAATGTGTCATCTGTGATGTGGTCTTGATTCCAAAATCCCACATCATGTATTTGTCGATAGTAGGCCATGAGCGTTGTCTCCAACTTCTTGAGGAGAGCGTTGGGAACATCAGTCCAGACCGCACAGCCGTAAAGCAACCTGGAAAGAATAAGGCTCTGAAACAACTGCATCCTTGCCGCAACAGGAAGTCGTTTGTTGAGAAAGAGCGGCTTTTTCATTTCCTCAAAGGCTTGGCGTGCAGCTCCAAGCCTAGCACGGATCTCACGGCCAACGTCGATGTTCATGGAGTATTGGGCGCCTAAATGTTTGTAGGACGGCACAACACGTAGTGTGAGAATGTGGCTGTCCGTGTCGACGACGATCACTGGCTGTCGCCCAGTGTCGAAAATCTTCAATCTCTGCGCATCTGAGCCCTGTCCTCTGAAGCAAAGTACTGCTTCGGTTTTCCCTTTGTCCAAATTGAGCGTAAGCCCCCGGGCCCGGAAAAGGCCGTGGACTACCGCGGTAACTTGTTGGGCAAGGGGCACAAGAGCTTCAGGTGTAGTGGTGGTCAATGGGATGGCCACATCATCCATCCACGCAACAGGGGGCACGGTGACACCAAGCGCATTGCTACCTTCTACATAGTGTTCATTGCTCAATAGGGCCTCGTGTAGATCTTGGAGAAGTTCTGCCATCAAGAGGATGAACGCGATGTCGGCAAGTGGACTCTTTGGCCGAGAACCTCGACGTGTGTGAGTGCACGTCCCAGAGTGGAGATCAGAGGCGTCTCGCAACTGAAACCATGTCTGATGATGTATATCATGCAGGAAACGCTGAAGTCCAGGCGGGATGTCATCTCGGTGCGTGGCTGTGAGCGTTGCAATCTTTGTGGCCAGGGCAGGAATGTCAAAGTCATCTTGATGGAAGATCTGCTCCAGGTCTCGCTCAGTCAAGCCGTCTGAAGTCAGAAATACCAACTCCCTGAGTAGATGATGAAATGCAGATCTCAGGTCCAGGAAGATCGTACAAGTCGATAACTGTGCTGCATGGCTGACACTGCCATGGAGCCGGAGGATTTGGATACCTGTTAACGTTTGTTGGGAAGGTAAACCTCCTAGTTGGCCGATTGTGCGTCTTGCTTGCAGAGTCGGAAGCAGCTTTTGACGGGTCCACGCGTGTGTGATCTTAGCGAAGGAATCGGACAATAAAATGCCCCGATAAGCTGCTGCATCGTCACGGCTTCCTTTGTGCTTGAAAAGTGCGCAAAGATGCCCGCCTTTGTGTGGAAAAGGCTCAATGCCCAGCAAAAAGCTTTTGCATACCAACGAATGAAGATGCGGGGCAATGGCGACGGAGCCTGTCCGACAAAGCGAGGAAGGAACTCCATCTGGTCCAGTCGCCTTGTGTGGGCGTTGCTTCAGGCAATGATCTTCAATTTCAACCAGAGTAGGAAGCTCTTGTAAATCGATCTGCTGCACGAGGGGACGTGCTCCGATCTCTTTGTTGTTGCGCTGGATACATTGGTGTCGAAGCTGCTGGCATTCGAATGAGACTCCTGCTTCCAGGGTCTGAAAGTGTTGAAGTAGTGATGGTCCGAGATCGTGCTGAATCATGTGTCTTTTGCTTTTGTTCTTGGGGAGGATGGCACGGAAGTGCTTCCAAACGCCTGCGAGACCTTCAACCGAATAGGTGTGTGTCGCCTGACAAGCCAAATTCTGGTAGTAGGCCAAATCTTCTTCTTGTATCGCTTGCTTGGCTTGCTGTGCGGCCTGTCGATACTGCCTGGTCGTCTGGGCAACAGCAAAGTCATGCAGTTTCTTCCAGTGGGGTAGATCACGTTGTAGATCTTGGCAAACTGTCGAAGTACCACTTGTGCCTGTCGATGTTGGTTTTTTCCAGGACAGGAAGCAGGCCTGCAATGTAGTAAGTCGCCAGGTACGTGTCAATTGCCTGAGATGCTTGAAGTGAAACTTCTTGTGTTCAATGAGTGCCCAGGTGTTGTCGGAAATGTGGCTCTTCCTCCTCCATGTCTTCCGAGGGCGTGCAACTTGTTGCAGGGCGACTGTGGTGTAATGGGCAAGTTGGGAGGCCGCAACATGAGGATCCACATACCATGGGATCGAGGGTACCGCAGAGTGCAGTGTGTACAAAACATCTTCCTGCAAGAGCTGCTGGCTGAGAAAGTGAGAATCCCATACAGGTTTCTTCCTCATGCGTCTTTGTGAGGGTGCAGGCACAGCGAAAGAACAGTGACATAGAACCGCATGATGATCAGTTCGTAGCACACTGAGATCAATGTCCTCTGCAATCCAAGAGTTCAGCGTGTCATACTGAGTCTCCTGTGGCACTGCAACATAGTCGATCCTGGTCCCATGCTTACCATCAGGTGAATGGTAAGAGTGATGGGCAAGTCCATAGTGTGACTCCGCAAAGGTGGCTGGCAACTTCAAGTTGTGGGCCAGTAGCCAGTGATGGAATAATTCACCCGCCTGATTCTCCTGGGCAAGGGCAAGGTCACCAACTGCCGTAGTGGGGCGCCCTCCAACATGCGCATTGGCATCTCCACAGAAGAAAATAGGCCATCCGGCCGCTTTGCGATGTAACGCTGTGGTGATGGCACTCCAATGGGACAATGCTTCATGTCGTGGTCGACCGGAATGAGGCGCCCTGCTGGTAACAACTACACATTTCCAGGTACCAATGTTGACCTTGGCAATGAGTGTAGTGGGGCAGGAATAGACAATGCGGATGTGCTCTCGTCGGATGAGGGCATTGGTGGTACTGAGAGGAATACAGGATGAAATCCAAAGTTGTATTCCATCTTGTCCTTGAGGCGTCGCTGGGTGACCCAGGACGTGATACCAGGGATTGTTGATTCCGGCAAGATGCTTGTGCCTCGTCTCTTGGATGCCAACGAAAATACAACCTGCGTCATTAAATTGCTGCATGATGACAAATTGTCGCGAAATGCTAGTGCCTTGCTGTGGACAGTCTTCAGTGCGAAGCGTCAAGACATTTGCTGTAGCGATTGTGATGTCAATCTGAGTCAGCTCAAGCGCAGAGTCAAGGTGAGCATCTGGAGTCTGGTGCACAGGGTCTTCTGGCGGGGCTTGGGGTACTTGTGTGAGATTGCACTCAAGAAAGCCATTTCGTAGTTGAGGAGCATGCGGGCACTCGGCTTGCATTTGTTCCAGATACCAGACCCACTGGACAGCAAGCAGCTGCACCGGATCTTGAAGCCAAGCGTGCCACAGTTCGCTATGTGGTACTTGCTCAGGGTGCTACGAGGCAAACTTGGCGATCGTGTCGGCAAGCTCATTCCATGGGTTGCCTGCATGTGCCTTGACATGTCGCCAGTGCATTCTGGAAAGGCCGTGCCTACCCTGAAGAATGTGAGCAAGACTGCGCATCAGGGCGCGATGGTGCGGAAATTGTTTTGTGCGAAAGTAGCCGCCCGCCAAGTAGCCGGCATTCAATGCATCGAAATGGAAGTAGAAATGAATGTCCGCAGCTCCATAATGCGTCCACAAATGGTTGCCAAGTTGAAGCGCCCAAAGAAGAGCCCAGATGACTGCACCGTTTTCACCTGCACCTGCATGGCCTTCTGGTGTGATCACTTTGCAGAGTGCACCTCCATAAGACAGACCCTGCTGTGACTCAGTGAGTAGAACAATGCCTGCACCAACAGCTCCTTCAGGAATTTTTGATCCATCAGTGTAAAAATGCAGGGCAAGGGGGACCTCATCTGGAGCTGAAATGAGTCCAGAGAGAGCGTCCTGAGTGACCTGTGGCAACTCAAGTTCGTCGGGCCAGGCTTGCAGGAACTCATTCACTGCCGCATGGATGACCTCTAGGACCTGTTGGACTGACTTGAAGTCGACCTGAATCTTCGGGGATACAGGGATGGTCTCCTCAAGACAAATGATCTGCTTTGCATCCTGCGAGGAAGGTCGTTGGGTATGAGCCACCTGCCCAACTGTTAGGCACCTTCGCTCGTCAATTGCATGTTTGTCCCGCAAAGAGCTGTAAATTGGCTGCCGAGTGCGGTGCACATGTGTTTGTAGGAGATTGATGCCTTCAGTATTGGTGTCTAGTGGAGGTGTGAGCGTTGTGTTAATGATGTCAATCACAAGGCCCTCACCAGAAGCAACCTGCGTCGGCGTGTTGGGATCGAAGAAGGTTTGGCCACGTCCAACTCTTCTAGGGTATCTCAGCAAAGGTCCTGGAATGGGAAATGCAGCTACGATGTCCTCAGCGGAGGAGGCCTGTGGGATGCATGCTGCAACCCTACGCAGGGTTTGTCCTTCTTGGTCACGGACTCTGGCAGTCAACAGTGTTGCAACGGAGTGTGCTGGCAGCGCTTGGACAATCAAGATGTGGCCCAAAACATGATCTGTCAAAGAGGACGGTGGGGCTGGTGAGATCCAGAAAAGATCAGCTGGTCTGCTGGAGTCATACCGATCGCCCCAAGCTTCACTGAGAGCGCGTTGCCAATTCAAGGGATCATCACGCAAGCGCACGGTGCGTCCTGGTTCACAACGTGGAGCATAAGATGCATGGAGATACCAGGTGGCAACATATGCTACTGGACCTTCATCAGTGCGCTCTGTTTCGGCAAGATCTTGAAAGACTCGGTGTAGTGCTTGCAACCATAGTGGTGTGTGGCCAGAGATCATGTGGCCAGAGATCACTCTAGCATCAATTGCTCTCATTCGTTCTCGCAAGTTGGTGCCAGATGCAGCAGCCACATTGGCGTGTAAGGCCCGCTGGATAACCAATTTGAAGAGGCTGCCATGCCTAGCATAAACTCGTTCTCGTGGCTCCATGGGCCGCAGTCCTGACCAGAGAGTGCACCTGTTCTCGGGGTTTTCTGGAGGACAATCTTCGTGGGCCTGCATCATGGTGCAAACAGAGTGGAGGTCGACACGAGTGCCCATAACCACAGCTGTGGAATGGGCACGACCCTGATCGTACTCGTTGTCATAGGTTGAAATGACAACTGAGCGTTGATAGACATGAGGTCGCTGGACAAGTAGCAGCTGGCCAATAATTTGTCCTGATGCATCCTCTGGTGTGGGCTCGACCATGTGAAATTCAAGCGGCGCACCAAGGAGAAGATATTGACGCCAAAGGTGACGCAGTTGTTCTTCCCAGCGGTGGGCATCTGGTCCAAGAACTGCGATTCTCGTATGGTGGCACCTTTGAAAGTTCGCATGGTCGGTGAACCAGGTTTCCACTCTACCCAGGCGTTCCATGCCTCCTGGCCCGATGGTAGCTGCGCGAGTCCAAGCCTCATGCAATCGTTGCACCCACGGATCATAGGCAGTGATGTCGCCTGGGTCATCTTCTGGGAACTCCGGCATGGCGTCAGCCGCAGTACGCATTGCTTCGACAGCTCTCAAGAATTCATCCGTGAAGCTGAGGGAGATTGTTTCAGGTCGATCATCTATTTGGCAGACTGAGGTGGGAGTATGTGTCTTGCATTCAGCAAAGCTGGCTGCCTGATGTCCCTGGTCCTGCATCACTGAGATTGCCTGTGTGATGGCTGTCTGCAGGAGTGCCATGGTGTCTTGGTCCTCAGTGCATTGGAAGCAGTACTCGTCGTTGCCAATGAAGATCTTGATATAATCACCATCTTCGATGGTGAGTGCGTCATTTGCAGCTGAATCGATGAGGATATTGTTAATCCAGAGACTAGTCTTGTCTGCATGGAGCATGAAGATGTTCTCGAGGCATAAGATGCGAAACAGTGATAGCCTGGTTGCGGTGTGGGGCATCCACTTCGCGGAACGTTGGAATGCTCCAGGTAGGATGTCGTTTTCCTCAAAGATCTCTAAATCCAAGAGAACCAGCCGCATAAATGGGTTGGGTCTCATCTGGTGAGCCTTGGTGACCAGCATACAGTCCAAGTCCATTGCAACAAGATCTTCCGGTTTCTCAGAGACAATGTGGGCAGTGGCAACATCGCCCTGTGAACCGGGAAGTGCAAGGCCAATTTGATAAAGCTGTTCTGGCCCTGGTTCATCAGGTAAAAGGCATGAAATAGCTGCTCCATCGAAGGGAAAGACAACTGTGCGACGCCATGCGGCAGTGTCAATGTGTGAGGGCACGCTGGCTGTGCTTGTGTCTGTACTTGATGTAGAGCGGGAAGAGCCAGAGGACGTGAGGCCACGTGCACGCGGACGACGTGCCATGAGAGCCACATGATCATCGTCATTCTCTGCATCTGGTTGTGGTTGTTGGACAAACTCAGGCCATTGTTCAATGCGTGGCCGTACATAAGTGTTCCATTCTTCGTCATTGAAGAGCAATGGCACATCGATGACAATTCCAAGTCCATCTGTCACCCGCACTGGTCGTTCTCGAGGAAAGACATGTCGGCCCGCACGTAGAACACAAGGTCGTAGGCCTTGACGCTGGGCTTCAGTGCAGGCTTCATAGGCTTCAGCACGATGTAGTACCGCTGTGTAATCCGTCCATGTGTCGATGACATGGGCGATCTCAAGCATGCGTGGTGTTGGAATTTCATCGAAAAGTGCCGTTGTCAGGTTGTTCATGTTGAACAATGAGCACAATCCCAACAATACCTCTTGTGATGGAGATTGGCGGTTCCGGCTGAACGAGGAAGAGGCTGAAGTCAGAGTCATGGTCAAATAGGTCGCCCCAAACCTGCTTGAACTCGTCGATCCACTCCTCATATCTTCTCGTCAGTCGTATTGGTCTGCTAACTGCTTGGCGAATGCAATTTCGATGGCTCAAATAAAAAGTGCTGAGGTAGATCACCGGCCCTTCTTCGAGAAGCTCAGTGGCCCCTTCATCTTGCAAGATGTTCCATAATGTTGCGACCCAGGCAGGAAGATGTCTAATGGGAACTCTTCTGGGCCTTCCTCTTCCTTCGGACCCTTCTGAGGAACTGGGCGGGTCAGGAAGGTTTGGGTTTTCAGTCAAGTCGGGTCTGCATTCAATGGGCTGCGGACTTGACAGTGCCAAAATCGGTTGTGAAGAAAAATTTTCATCACTGCCATTGCAAAGGGATTGCGAGAATGTACTGCTCTTCGGCAACCAATCTCGTTTTGAGACTCCAGCAGTAGGAACTCTGCGGGTAGTCCATGAGGAATTGAATTCTGGTCCGAAATGGACATGTGCAAGAGGATTGAAAGAGACCTTGAGTCCCTTCTTGCATCTTTTGTGAGGTACCGAGAAGCCCCATTCTCGTTTCTCACAGTACCGAACGAGACTATCCGGCTGCAGAGTGAATGCCAGGTGCAGGGCGTCTTCACTGGCCTGCCAAGGCGACTTGTAGCAAGGCTCTTGCAGGATCGAGTGGAACCATTGCATCCCGGCCACTTCAGCAGCAATTGCAGTGGGAGGCCAAGCAGCCCATCGGTCAAAGTACTCTAAAGTCATCAGTGACCGGGCACACCAAAAGGCTGCATAGATGGCAAGCTTTCTGCAGGCATGGCGGCATCTGGTGGGTCGCCTTCCTTCTGCCGAGGGCGTTTCGCTTTGCGTTCTTCCTCTGCTTGCTCTTCTGCTGCTTGGTCTGACAGCTTTTGGAGGCTCTCTGTCATATGGCTCAGCCCTTTCAAAATCTGGGCAGCTGATTCTTTGGTGGTTGTGGCTTTGGACTCCACCTCGTCGTCGGAGATCACAGTTGCTGCTTCCTCTTTGGAGCTGAAATCCTCCTTGGCCTTGTGCAGTCTTTCCTTGGCCAGCTTGATGTTTTCCTGATGCGCCTGTTCTTGGTTTTGGAAGTGGTCTGTATATTGACGAAACCGCTCCAGGGACATGGTGAGGAAAGCTCTCCATTGCGCCATCAGGTTGCTCTTGGCCAGGATCGCCGTGTCGAGCTCCTCTCTTGCCTTTGTCAAGGCTCCCACAGCTGAGAAGAGGG
>Ga0126342_10022850_pt1 | contig 10284 bp, 11 predicted proteins | sample Cyp1metagenome_FD_92528 | JGI IMG/M metagenome (GOLD analysis project Ga0126342, IMG submission 92528) | Coral microbial communities from Lord Howe Island, Old Settlement Bay, Australia - Cyphastrea 1 metagenome | ecosystem: Host-associated > Invertebrates > Cnidaria > Coral ... | reverse complement strand
TCGGAGATCTCCGAAATGTCGTCAAGTTCTTGGTTCTGGGCATGTTGGGCAAGAGTCTGCGACGTGATTGCCAAATGGCTGGCAAGGTGAGCCAAATCGCTCGCCGTGAAGACTTGGATTGGGTTTGCATTGGGATCTGCCGGAGGGATCTCAAGCTTCTCAAGGATCGGTGCATTATATTGCCTGTCACTCAGGAGGATGTTGTGAAGCACTGCTGCCAGTTGGTGGATCTGACTTGGAATCGACATGTTGCCTGTCTCGGCCGTGACAGATGTAACATCTTCCATGTCAGATTCTGGCTGTTCCTCATGGGTTCCAGTTGTGTTGTCAGCATTGTCAGATGAACCCTGGTAGTTTTGCCACGAGGAATTCCAAGAAGTGTCTTCACCATGTGCTTCGGGAATGTTGTAGTACCGACGCCAATAATTGGCAAGTCGAGTAGCTTGTTCCCAGCTATTGATGTTTCCACCATCATAGGAGCGAACATGACCAACAATTCCATTGAAGAAGAATTCCGGTTGACGGTTCCGGAATCGGTCAACCTCCATCACCATGAGGCGACTGGGACGGCCTGACTCAGGGGGCGACATTACCTCCTTGAAAATGTGAGTGTGAAGCACCCGATGATTATGTGACATTTCCGACTGCAATGGATATGCTTCCCCTTGAGGGTCTCATGCATATCCATGTGGTAAAGGAACAGGAGGGATCACCGCCGTATAGCCGAAGTGACTAGCTTCCACATTCGTTCCTGTTTCATCAGGTCTCTGAGAAGGGACCATATCAGATGGGAGGGGCTCCCGTCTGATGATGAAGAATTCTCCAAAGAAGCAGCGCCACTTCCATGTTGGAGTCGAATGGCAAAGTGACGTCGCGGGACGCTCATGGGGACACGGGGGGAATCAATACCGGCAATGGAGGAACCCCTTTTTGTCATGATCAAGGCTTAAGCCAAAACAGAGAAGACAAAACAGGGACAAGAAGAAAACCAAAAAGGCCTGCAAGAAGGAAACAGATTGATCCGGCAGGACATGCCTTTTTACCTCAGGGAGTCACGGCAGTACGTTTGGATTCGGGAGTGCCTGGTGGCAACTCATGCGCATTATGTACGGTTGATTTGGACTGTCAAAATCATGGATTTCATTAAAGATTCCAAATTCTTGGCCTGAGGACGATGTTCACGTAACAGGTCAATAAGGATCTGATGATTGCGTAGAGCAAAGGTGTCTCCTGTACAGTCTGACCAGCGAAGATCCATTGATGAAGGTTCCAAGTAAAGCCCCAGGTGTTGTTGATATGCTGACTGATGTAGAGAGCATAGTGTCAACCGAGAGAATCTGGGTTTGAGCTGGTTTGACCAGGAAGCTGTATGTGAACAGTGCATACTGTTCAAGTCGACCGAGTGAAGGTAATGTACTACAGGTAGTGGCTTCCATGGCATCACTGTGACGCGCAGTCATGAGATGTTGGACCAGCTCTGGGTTGATAATGACCAACACTCGTCTCGTGTGGCGGAGAGGTGGGGTATAGTGCCATGATTCTTGATGATGTGGATTACGGGGTCGATCAGGTGTTCGGTGGCTCCACATGGGCGGATCATCCCGGGAACGGGAGCGATCTGGGGCCACAGATACGTAACTAGATGAATGAGCCATAATGACTAAGTAAAGTGGAAAGTTGAAAAAGGAACAATCAAAAAGAAACCACGAAAGAAGAACGAACAAATCAAGCAGAAAGAGAACAAGAAACAGATGAGGCTGCGTCTTTTTCACACGCTGTCGTTTAGTCCTCTGCCTCCGGTTCGTTTCGAGGCGTCTCCGTGCCATGTTGGTCGGACATTTGCTTCAGAAGGATCCAACGAATTTTGCGCGTCTGAGGATCACGACGTAATCTGGCACCGATTGATTTCCATGAAGGGCGTGATTGGCTGTCATTCTTGAAATTGATCAGCTCTTGATCTTCAATGTCTGTCCAAGGTCGGATAGATGAAGGAGGATTGCCCCGGTTGGAATCTGACGGTTGGAGGATGCGAATGGTGGGGTTCGGAGTAGGATCTGTTGAAGTTGAAGTTCCAGGAGGAACTGTGGTGTGGGTGTCATTGGGCAAAGAGTGACAGGGCCAGCATCAACTGCGGATGTAGTATGGACTGAGGGAGCCCTGGATGCCACTTCTTCGTCTGAGTCTTCTGAATTGAAGCCATCAGGAGGAACTTCTTCAATGATTGGTAGAGGAATAGGGTGTATGGTCGACTGGTGAGTCGAGAGGACCGTACGCTGTTTTTTCTTTGGTTGTGGATCGTCGGGAGGATGCGATCTTTGTTTTGATCGAACAGGAACGGCTGTTGTTGTTCGGGTTGTTGCCCGAGGGAAGTCAGGTGCTGGCAGTCTTGGGGCCTGATGGAGGACAAGCAACTGATGTCGGATTTCGTGCGGTAGATCCAACTGTAGTATGGCCCTCATCCTCTCGCGGGCGGCTGGTAATGGTAAGTGGACGAAGAGGTGGTTCTGGATTCAATACCATGTGGCCATTGTCGGTGTGGTGGAAGAGGCAGGCAAAGGAACAAATGTATGAAGAGCTCGTGTGGCTGGATTTGAACGCCCAGAACGAGGAAAGCTTCGCTGGGTGGGTCATCCCATTCGATTGATGGTTCGAAAAAGGGAAGAAGCCCCGCCAAGTAGTTCAAGTGCATGATGGCCCGAGCCAGGTGATGATGAAATTCCCGGCCTTGGGTGTGATCCATGATAAAGTGGAGCACGCGGTGTCGAGAGACAGGGAAGCGGGTTTGAGCCAGGCTAACACGCCACGGAGAGAAGAGTACAACACACAAAAGCACAAAAGAGAAAAAGTAACGAAACTCAAGACGACCAGCAATTTTGCTCATGCGTCTGAAGGTTCTGATGCTGAATCAAAATCTGAGAAGAGATGGTGTGGAGTTCCTCATTGGGAAAACCAGCCAAAGTATACACATGAATTAATTGGTCAAGCCCTTGTCGAACACGAAAGTCCGGAAATGCCCCTTTGACAACAATGTGGCAGCGGGATCGGAATCCACTCAAGAGGACTTTGGGTGGGGAAGCCGAGAACGGAGGTAAGACTTGGGAGATGTTGGTAGGACCTTGATAGATCAGCTCCAATGGTTTTGTCTCCAGCATGAAAGCGAGGAATTCTTGATCCGGTTCGGTTTCGAGGATGATGGGTTTCCTTAGAAACCTTCATCAAGCAGCACTTCATATGGTGGGAGGTCGCGAAGGCGAGAGTCCCCAAAGATGAGGCGGTTGTCGACATACCGAATGTGGCGAATGAATAAGTTGTGATTGGAAAGGATTTGTTTGAAATTGATGGACCAGATTTGTTCACTAATGGATACAACCATGAGGCAGAGTGCCGGTGACAGTGGACTGCCCATGGGGCTGCCCCGACTCTGTTGAAGACATTGGTGCCCCAGAGCGAATGTCTGCATATTCAGTGCCGACCGGAGCAAATCCGGGACATCCTTGATGATGATCTTCCTGGTGACGTTCAGGAGACGGAAGGTACGGCCTTTGATGATGTCCCCTGGATTGTTGGTCTTTCCTGGATAGACCGAGAATGCTTCGTTGTCTGACACATTCATGTGGGGTCGAAGGAAATCTAGAAGCATGAACCTAGCTCCAATGAATCGGTCTTGATCGATGCTGGTGAAGAAACCAGCAAGATCCTGGTTGACCAAAATCAGATCGGCGTCGACAGGCGCTGACTTGAGGATGGATAGAAGTGTGTAAACATCCCCGGAAGCAAAGTGATTTGGACATGCCACTGAGATTAATTGAAAGATGATTCTGGCGAGGATGTTGAGCATAGGCCGAAACGGAGAGTCCACAAAGGAAATGATGGGTCGGCCACTCCGAAATTCTTTTTTGCGTTTTGCCAGGATGTAACCAGTGGGTAGTTGTCGTCCGTTGCCTACCGCCCAGGGGTAGGATTTGCCATGTTGTCGCTGGAGAGTCTCAACAAGAGATGAGACAATGGAACCCGGGTCTTCAGGTACCGGCTCGAAAATGGACGGATCCTGAAAGGTTTTTTCGATGGCTTGGTAGTAGAGGCACGGGCAGTAGATTCGCAAGGAGGAAGATTGTTTGTCTTCAAAGTGGAAGATTGCCCCTTCGAAGGTTTGTTGAAAAAAGGTTGATCGAAGATTTGGTGATGTGGCACGTGACATGTTTGGAATGCTCTGTCCAAAGGTGGTGGCAAAGGTCGGAGATCTCTGAATTGGACATGGACGGTAGGCCGTTTTCGCTTTGTCCAGCTCTGGAGTCCGAGTTTGAGCTGGTTGCGATATTCCTTTTTGGATGGAAAGACCTTGTTCAACAAGGAGCCTTCCGCGATGACCGCCAACTCCTTGGAGACAAGTGAGTGTAGGAGTGAACCTGCGAGGACCCAGTGAGAATCTGATGGATTGAGAGCCGCATCCTTGAAAGGTTCCCAATTTTTGCAACAAATATGTTGCAGGTTGTGAGGTGGACCAGTCAATGATGGCCTGTTTGTGATTGCAAAGTTGGTCCAGGACGGCTGCATGTTTGATAAAGACCATCTTGAAAGATGGTGTGTGGCATGGGACTTGATATGCGAGAACTTGGAGATGCCACTTTCGCAGGAACTGTTTGAGGTGTTGTTGGAGGTTCGGAGTGAGGGACCATGGGGCCCGAAGTGCTGTTGCTCGAGGAGCAGGTTTGCCATTCCACCATTTGATGGATGCATCGACGGCATTCAGTGAAAGGGTGCGGAAAGGCTCCGGAATATTGTTTGCCAGGCGACGAAGAGCATAGCAAAGGGTAAGTCCTCCATCATTGGATTGCAACATCTTGGTTTGTTCAAATCTGGCTTTTGTATTGGACCCTAAGGCGTGGATGATGGTCCACAGTTCCAGCCGGTTTTGAAACCTGTCTGATTTCAAGATCTGACGAACCAGTTTTGGAGTAAACTTGTGTTTTGCACGACGCCATAATGTGGCCAGGCCAAACTGAGCATTGGTGTTCAAGGCCGGTTTCTTGAGGATGCCTTTCCTGGGGTGAAAGAATTGACAAATGAAGGGAAAGTTAAGTCTGGGTTGCCATTCTTGGATGATGGCCATTTCGAGACTGCGATAGTCGGCTCTTTCAGTGTATATTGGGATGGGTGCCCAGATATACAGGTTATCGTGTTCCCGCCAGTAGCGCAAAGCGAGCTCAGCTTGTACAAGTCGTTCATTGGTGAGTTGAAGGTACTTTCTGGAGCGACTGTACTCTCTGTCAAGGGTGTGATGCATAGCCGAGCAAATGTAGAACTTGGGCTGCATGTTCATGATGTGGGTGAAACGAAGGTAGACGCTTTGAGACTGGAAAAATGGTCTTGAAAAGAGGTTGTGAGCATGGAGTGTTGATCCCCACAGGTGTGTGAGATCCGTACATCCTTCCAAAATTGACTTCAGCTTCTGATTTGGTCGAAGGATTACGGCAAGCACCATCATACGAGTTTGGATGATGCGGAAGCCTTGAAAAAGATGGATGCTGTGAGTCATGGTGAAGGGTGCCAAAAGGTAGATGATCAGAATCATCGAGTGGAGAATTTGAAGATGGGATTGAAGCACTTTGTGCTTGAGCTTCCTCCGGAGCCAAGGAGCTAGTCAATTGGTGAGACTGATGGCCGCAGTCATGGCTCGTAGGAGGTTCAATACGTCGTAGTTTTTGCCCAGAAGGCTGACTGGCAAGCCCATCATGACTGCCACACGTTCGATAGTTTCAAAGGCATCTGACGGCTGATTTGACCACCAAGCCTAAGCCTTGGCGATGTTTTCCGTGAGGACCTTCCTTTTGGGCTCTGATAGCGGAAGTTCCTTGAGCCATTTGGCGAAAGCTCGAGAAGCCAGAGTTGTTGGCATGTGCTGGGTGAGCCAAGGATTCACGGTGGAGGGGCAGACCAGCAAGCTGGACGGATCGAATGCTGGTGTTGGTGGAGGTGATGGACTGGTTGAGTTGTTCATGAGGGCCCTTTGGATGGGTGTAGTCGCAGGACTGGATGCCGATGGACCTGTTGGGGTTGGTGTGGAAGAGTCACCAGCATCATCACCAACTCTTTGGCGTAGTTGTGCCAATTGATTTCTGAGCTGGGTGAGTTCATGTTGGGTGTCTGGATCAGTTGTTCGGCCGGTACCCAACTGTGAATGATGTCCGCGATTTGTTGTGCGGCATACTTGGTGTTGTTGGTCTTGTCCAGCAATTTTCCGTCTTGCCGAGCTCGACAATGTGAGACCTTGTCCAGGTCAACTCCTCTGGTTCTGAGCTGCGTCAAGAGTTCCGTGATGAAGACAACAGTCGCGATTTCCCCTGTAGGGATCAGGTATACTTCACGACCATGAGCCAATTTTCGAAGCCAGAAGTTGTTGGCCTGTTGATACATCAAGGCCGCCAACGGTAAAGTCAAAGGATCACACCCTTCGATGTCCAGCTTTTGAGTGAAAGCTGATTGACGAATGGTTCTTGGGAATGTCAGTCCATTGACTTTTTGATTGTCGTAGTGGTCCTTGTCATCCTGCCAGTGAGGGTTGAGATCAAACCCGTAGGTCCTTGTCGCTTCATGTGGACGTGGCTGAGATGAAGGGACGGATGGTGTGCCTGGAGAGCACGGTTGTGTTGGTGGGCATGGCATCGTCGGTGAGCACGGTGGAATGGCTTGGCTTGATGGTGGAAGATATGGCAAAGTTGGAGGAATTGACGGAGGAGGAGCTGGTGGAAAATGATGACTTGACCAATTGGTCTGCATCATGGATTTGGACGGATTCATCATGCGTCCCCTCATATAAGGTCCCGACTGCATGGTTCGTGGCCCACTGAGGTCGATACTGAGGGCGCGGCATGTTCTGAAAGTGCAAAATCGACGAGTTCATTGGTCCACGCCATCTCGGGAAGAATGGTAGTTCTGGAGGAGGAGCTGGAACTTGTCCACGAGGTTCAGTACGATTGCGCCCAGGCACCGGGGATCGAGAGCGGTCAGAGTCGGCCATGTTTGGACAGTCAGGAAAGATCACCCTGGGCAACTGAGAGTTAAAGAATTCTACAGAAGGAGGCTTTCTGCGAAAACAATGAAACTCAAAAGCGAGATCACCAAGAAATCCTGAATATGACAATCGAAACAGGAAATGTCAAAAAGTGGCATGAAGCAGTGCCGTGGTAGTCGTATGAATGGCATCAATGTCCTAACTCAAACATGTGACAGCACAGTGAAACAGAAGCAGTGACATGTTCTCGATAGATTGAGGCAACCGTGCGATTTTTCTTGTAAGCCTGTCCAGGTTTCCCTAGAAATGTAAAATCCGGTGTCCGGGTAGTGACGAACAGATCTAATGATACACAGCCGCTCATTAGCCATACGAAGCTATGGCCGTTGGTCGTCCCAATGTCCTGGGTGATTGTCCTTAGTGCGATCATTGATGCCTCGGTAAGTGCAGTCATCACTGGACGAGTCCCCGTCGTCCACTGCTGTTGGCAGATTCTGCCACTTCAGGGCGATGAACTTCAGGCCCACATGATTGCTGTGGGCAATCGTGTACTTCTCAGACGTTGTCGCCACCCCTTTCTCAGCTACGGAGAGCTGTGCAGTTTCATTGCCTCCAGCTTTGAAAGCAGTGTGGGAGCATTCACCTCTGCACATCGCCCCCACGATCACTTCTTGTTGTCCTTTCCCTTTCTTTTGGATGGTATCCATAAGTTCTTTAGCCGCCCATTCAGGAAAGGTGTGGCTCTTGGAGATCTCTCTGCCAAGGTAAAAGTTAAAAGGCTCCAAAGGTTGGCATATCACATCTGCTGAGGTCTTTGTTGAATGACCAGTTGTCCGGTCTGATTTTTCCTTCCAGCAAGATGGCCTGAGAGGTTTCGATGGTAGTGCCATGGAGAAGCGCCCAGGTGTGATTCTGGGAATTTTTGAAGGGAGGTGGCATGCGGAAGTGAGAAGCGTCAGGTAGTGGCAGGATTAAGGCAAGCATATTGGTCGAGGGTAGATCGATGAAGGGTTGTTCCAAGTCAAACATAGGAAGCAGGTTGGTGCTGGCAAGCAAGTGGATCGCTTTTCTGGTGATCTCTGCGGGGATTCTGGAGTCCACACGCTGCAATGTAGCCACAGCTCGTTGAAACTCCTCCGTTCCAACTGTCTTAGTTGGTTTTGGTTGTTGTTCATACGGGACTTCCGATGCCGCTGGCATTCGATCTGGGTGGCGGAGTCCGAATTTCACGCCTCGGATCCATTCTTTTTTGTTTCCATCCCGTAGATTGATGAGCATGTGTCCTGTGGGAATGGACACTGAGAATTGAGATTGGTCATCACCAGAATTGTCAGGCTTCTTCTTTTTGTGGCGTTGTGGTGCTGACTTGGTGGAGGAGTATGCTGTGAGTGGTTTTGTGGTAGAATCATGGGAGGTGTGGTGGTGATGGGAGGACTTCTTGGGTTCGACCCAGGTAGAGTGATGCGAGGAGGAGGGATTCAAGGAGTAATCCTTCCACTGTCCCCACGATTGCCACTTGATGTGGATAAGAGGAATTATCCTTAGGATTGGTATCCTCAGTGGGATGTTGGTTTGTCCACCATGGTGAAGCCTGAAGAGTTGGCTTGTTGGAGGAGTAATCACGTGGTTGGTGATGCTCCTCCGTTGGTTGTCGGTCATCACGACGGTGAGTTGAGGCAGACCTGATTGAGCTCTCCTGATCTCTTCGTGGAGACTCATGCCTGTGACGGGACGGATCCCTGGAGAAGGAACGACGTCTCGATGAGCGCCTGGGACGCCGAGATGAACGTCTTCCTCGAGGACTCCGGTGGACGGAGACTGGACGTTTGTCATGTCCCCGGCTGGGAGATCGATGACGGTGAGAGCGGGATCGACGCGAGGAACGTCGAGAAGAGCGTGGTCGTGGTGTTGGCTGTTGTGGAGTGGATAGATATTGGGTGGTAGGTCGTAAAGGAGTGGACTCTGGATGGGTTGGCGGTGGATTGGGGTGGACATGAGATTTTTCCACCATCGCTTGAATACTTGATTCCACCGTGGACTTCATCTGTTGAAGCATCTCATCCGCATTGAAGCGCATGGAAGGCCCTTGTTGGTTGGCTGAAGTGGTTGTAGGTGCCGGTGGATCTGGTGCCTGTGGCACTGGTGGTTGAGGTGTGGATTGGAGTGGAGCTGCAGGAGGTTGAAACGATTGTGGAGGTTGGTGGAAGGGGATGAGCTGTTGGAGGTGGTTGATATGAGATTGAGCTTGTGAATGGAGGTGTTGATTCAGTATCGCATTCTGTTGCTGAAGTGCCGAGATCTGCGCCTGAGCCTGAGCTTGAGACTCTTGACCAATTGGATCACCTCCACAAAATTGACCATGAAGTCCCATCGGCTGGGAGTTCCACCCAAAATTCCACATGGAGTCAGGAATGTTGGGAAAGCGCCCCGGGAACATGGCAGCAGTGTCGGGTATGGTAGATTAAAACAAAAGAAAACATTTCACAAATGATGCATCCACATTATCGTGCAAATTTCCCCTTGTTGCAGGCTCAAAGGCCTAAATGTCACGTCAACCCCGTAGACGGCTGTCAGTGTTCAAATGAATTACGTGCACAATTGAATCTCACCAACGACCAAAAAAGAAGAGTCATCATGCCTGCAAGCATGTCCTGAAGCCTAACCTGATCATGTGACATGCTGCAAGTTGTTGAGCACCGTACTCTCTTGGGCAAAGTTGGAAAAGGAATTGTTGTCGCGGCTGAAGTCTACCAAGCCTTCAGATTCAGACGAAATGGTGACGCCAGGAACCGGCGGCAAGCTGTTTCAACACCCACTTCACGACCGACAGAGTGAGACTTGAAAAGTGAACGGCTGTTTCACTTTACTTAGATGAATTACTAAATTAAAAGTGTAAATTCAGACATCAGGTCGTTGCATCCACACTTTGCTTAGAAAAGCATTCCCCGAAGAGTTCATGCCACCTTGACGAATCCAGCATGAATCACACACTTGCTCAGAACAATCATTGCGAATTCTGATGTGGAATGCATCTTACGTGCAAAAAACACGCCAATAAAACCTGACAGGCAATGCTTGATGACCAGAGGCGAGAAAATTCCGAAATGGTTCTCTCCAAACAGATTGCGACAGCAGTACAGGCAGTGAATTGACATCGAATGGAACACTGAGAGTTTGGGTTTGGTTTGACACAGTTTGAAAGAAAAATCGGCAAGGTGGTTCTAGGGTTAGCCACGTCCCATCACGAGGAAATAAAACTGATGCAGGTACGT
>Ga0126342_10022849_pt1 | contig 10284 bp, 7 predicted proteins | sample Cyp1metagenome_FD_92528 | JGI IMG/M metagenome (GOLD analysis project Ga0126342, IMG submission 92528) | Coral microbial communities from Lord Howe Island, Old Settlement Bay, Australia - Cyphastrea 1 metagenome | ecosystem: Host-associated > Invertebrates > Cnidaria > Coral ... | reverse complement strand
CTAAAATGGAGGTACTGTACCATATAAGGCCATATTTTGTGGGGATATTCCCTTACATAGGCCTTACATAGGCCTTATATATGGTAGGTACCTCCAATTTAGGTTCCTGAGATGGCCAGTGATCCTACCACCGTTTGCCCAACATCCTGAGGTATCATTCTGCAGCAATCTCGGCGCGAAGCAAGCGGGGCAGGGCTGCCCATTCAGAAACTTGGAAAGATATTAGAGATGTTCAGCTGGCAGAATAGCACTCAAAACACAAACTAAATATGATAAACATTGGCCTAGCCAGTCTTTAGACTTGAGACCTTCAATTTACCTTCATTTCACTTGGCATTTCAATCCAACCAGCTCTGGTACCAGTAACACCCATGCCGCTTTTTTTCATGTCGTGATGGGGACCTGGAGAGCAAACAGGGTTGCTACACACCCACAACTATAATTTAGTAGTTTACAGACCTAGTTCAGTGTCGATATACATATAATATCTATTTTGAACCCAACAGTTGTATCAGTTACAAAAGGACTTACATAGCAAACTATGGGGCATCAATCTGTGGTATGTTCATATAGTATTAACATGTATTAATCCATCTAAATCCGGCGCCCTCTACATTCTCCAACAATTACAATTGTTGTTGCTAGACTCGCACAACCCTATTCATCCAAAACAGGTTCTTTTTACATCCTCTCAAGATTTGCACCACACATTGTCATACAAATAGATGGATGGTCGGGCAATTAAGTACTTCATCAAGAGGAGTTAGCAAAGATGCTACGGCATTTCCATTTGCACTTAAGACTCTTCAACAATCTTCAACATATGCTGGTTGGTGGTATACCTACCCGTCTGAAAAATATGAAAGTCAGTTGGGATGATGAGATTCCCAATATATGGGAAAACAAAATTCATGTTCCAAACCACCAGCCAGTATGTGTCATGGTCGGAACATGGCTTAAAGGTGTTATGGGCATCCGATAATGATAATCCCAAGGCCTCGGTCCATTGGAGATCAGTGTCGGTCAGTACCCCATGTTGAAAAAACAAGGCCATTGAAATAGCGCCTTCAAGGTCCCAAATCATTTTTCTGCATTTCTTCATGCTTTATTCGATTCATGTGGCTTGGTATCTGTTTCCGAATGAGGAAATCGCACTCATGCAGCTCAGACAAACTGCAGGAAGCAACTCTTCTAATGGAGATATCCACTAACTACATAATTAAGTGGGATACCTATGGGTCGGCTGGCTGTTTTTTTGGAAGCGTACGCTTGATCGGGGAGTCTTGGATGCCCTAGCTGAACCGGCGACCCAGTGATGGGGTGTATGTCAGGGGTACCTGCCCAGGGGTACCTGCCACCTTTTGAGGGGTACGTCCATTTAGAATTTTGAACCATGCAATCACATACATATATATAGTTATATATTAATTATAGAATTAAGTATTAAATATACAAATATATATATATACACATACATATTGATATTATATTATATGTTATGTATTATATCATAATATTACATATATATATGGTGTTTTTGTATGTCAGGAGTTACAGGGGACAAAACCGATTAGATCATATGGACACATCTTTTCGGGGTATAGTAGACGGGTAAATGGCTAATCCTAGATACCTGGCAGAAAGTGACAATTGTCGGATTTTCACCGTTTTATGGCCAAGAAATAACCTGTTGACCTACCAAATGAACGTTTACCCAGGGGAGTTTATTGAACACTAGTCGGCGGGTATGGAAAAACGGCAGAATGCGGCAAGGACAAGTCCTCTTCTCGTTTGAATCACACTTGGCTTAACTTCCTGCTTCGGCAGTTTGAATTTCAACATATCGTTGATCGCTGCTTTTTCATCCGCGGGCAGGAACTTTCTCCGCCCACTGAAAATTGTAAGCAAAAATCCATGATTCTATTGTGATTTGAGCCACTCGATGCTGACTGAGAGGAATTGTATTGCCAAAGTCAGTTCGCTAAATGCAGAGGAAAAAATACATGGAGCATGTAGCACTTGCCCTCTAATATGGGGGTATTTACAAAGAGGGGCACGGAATGAATTAATACATTGTCTTTTCTGCAGGCAAAACTAACCAATCCCGGTTGTGAAGTTGTGCTCCCATGTGCTCCCTGTCTATCAGTTTCTTGTTGTTTGTAGGACCTTCAGTTGGTTGATATCGCACATTTAGTGGTGAACATCCCATTTTACGAAGTGCACAGTGTCAAAGTGGAAAGTGTGGAATGCAAAGTGTAGAGTGTAAAGTGTGAAGTGTAAAGTGTGATATGTAGAGTGTAGAGTGTGGAGTGTAAAGTTTAAAGTGTAGAGTGTGGAGTGTCAAGAATAAAGTGTGAAGTGTGGAGTGTAAAGTGTAAAATTTAGACTGTGGAGTGTTGAGTGTAAAGTGTAAAGTCTAGAGTGCGAAGTGTAAAGTGTAAAGTGTGGAGTGTAAAGTGTAGATTGTAGAGTGTGGAAGTGTGGATTGCGGATGTGGAATGTCAAGTGTGCAGTGTAAATTGTGGAGTGTGAAGTGTGGAGTGTAGAATGTGGAGTGGCCTGGAATGTGAAATGGTCAGTGTAATAGTGGAAAGTGTGGAAGGTAGAGTGGGGAGGGTCCAGTCTAGAGTGGCAAGTTTCAACATCACCCCTGCCAAGCCAGAATGGCACGAAATACGAAGGCAACATCGCGCCTCGCGCAGCTGTGCCAATGCGGAAAGCCACAATCACGAAACGGAACTGTCCTATAAATACTGCGCCTGCCACGCAAAATGACACACCACACACGACGGATCTTCACCAAATGCTGCGCCTGCCACGAAAACGACATTCTCACGATGTCCCACGTCTGCCATGCCACGGCCACCACTTGACGCAGCCCTGACATTGCGATTCGCAAAAAACACGCAACACGACACATCTAAAGTGCTGCGCCTGCCACGCAAAACGACCATGGACATGTCCAAAGTGCTGCACCTGCCACCAAAAATGCAAGTCGCCTTCTGAAGCCCTCTCAAAAGTATTGCGCTTGTCACACAAAACAACTGTCGACGCTTTATCAGACACGTGAGAATGTCACGAAGTGCCACTCCTGCCACGGAAAACGACATTACAACCCTTTTGAAACCTTCAGGTTGAAGGTTTTGGCTTTCCCCATAGGCACGACGACGCAACAAGAAACCAGAGAATCGAGACGAGACACGTTGGAAAAGCTCAAAACGAGCATTTGTACAAGACTTCCTACAATTTTCACACTTTGTAGCTACAAAATCGAGGTTTCACTACGAGTTTGAATGAAGCCCCAAATTCTGCTAGGCTACCTCAAAATCGATGTTTGGTGCGAGGCTTCCGTGAATTTTCATCACACATGTCAAAAAACGCAATGCCTGCCACGGTCACGCAAGTTGCACATTGACACCACTTGATGCAGCCCTGACAATGCGATTCGCAGAAAACACGAGACAGATCGCAATAGCACTGACACGTACAAAGTGCCACGGAAAACAAAAATTGACACCTCCACAGTGCTGCGCCTGCCACGACACATGATACACATGGAAGTCATCTGCTAAAAACCGCGCAAAAGTCCTGCACCTGTCTCGCAGAACGTCTTTTGACACGTTATGAAACACCGAGACAATCTTCAGCTATACGAGATCATTCTACTTAAAATGTTGTCGTGTGTGCGGAACGATGTCGTGTGGACCTTCGCATGTGATGCATGGCATCTTGTATTAAAATGTGAGTTTCTTTATTGTAAAATGTTTTCATTTTTAGTTAATTTTAAACATGATGCTCCTAAATTTAAGATGCATGGCATCTTGTATTAAAATGTGAGTTTCTTTATTGTAAAATGTTTTCATTTTTAGTTAATTTTAAACATGATGCTCCTAAATTTAAAAGGAAAAAAGGGAGCACGTCTCTGTATAGGATCTGCGCAGGACCACCTGTGCTGTGAAGCAGGTCTCTTGACAGCCCTTATCCTATCAGATTGTTCACTGCTCCCCTTGGCTTCGCAAAGGTGCGCCGCAGTGCAAGCTAAAACCAGTAGCGGGGCACGCATTCCCTGCAAAGATAGATTGAGCTGGCAAACACATGATCAAAATTGCACCATGTGCAGCATGGAGGCTGCAGAGAGAAAAGTCATTGGCTAATACTTCTCCTATCCTGGCACATTTATATACTTTTCGGCTTACGCAACAAGCCGCATCATTACCAACATAAGAAAGCATTACGCAGTCGGGTCCTATACAGCTACACAAAGGACAGCTGAAGATTGTCTGGGCATGTTGGAATGTCACGAAGTGCCACGCTTGCCACACGAAACGATGCGAGAAGACGTTTGAAACCTCCAAAAGTGACCAGTCTTGCCACAGTCCCTATAGGCACGGCCATATGGTCGTGCTGCGAACGGTTGCCGCGACGGTGGCGAATGGTTGCGGACACAAAAGCAGCGTCAAGCGAACACTGTTCCACCCCCCAGAACCCCAAAGTAAACGAGAACCCTTCGCTATGCATTCGGGGAAAAATCAGACTTGGCTTGCTCTCTCCTGGTTTATTTTTTGGGGTCCGGGACTTGCGTATGGATAAACTTCCACCGGACGGACTGGATCTTTCCTTATAGCATCAATCAGCATCGCGTGGCGAAGTTTAAAATCCTGCCTCAGGAAACAACCTCAGCAAGTCCCACCCCACAAGTTCACAGTGTGCGGTTGGTAGGTCTCATGGTGAGGCAACATTGTAGAGTGTAGAGTCTTCTGCTTGCGCATCGCGGCAATGTTAACGTGTTCCTTCAACCACCGTTGATGCGGATTGGTGAAAACATGTGAAAACTGGTGAACATGGGTGGTCGAAAGGATTTCTTGCACGAAATGATCTGATTTCAGCTAAAGGTTGCTAGCAAAAGGCCTTACCCAATAGACCGTTTTAGACGAAATCCTATCTATTCTAGGATTTTGACTATTTCCTAGATTTTTATATATAAGATATTTTTTTAGATAACTACTATTTTAGACTATTTAAAAACTACAAAATAGATAGATTTTTTGCAAACTATTTTCTGGAAAACACAGATTTATCTATAATAGTTAAAAAAATAATCTATTTGCAAGGAAAAAATAAGATAATAGATAAAATCGAAATTGTCTAATAGATAGGAATCTATAGATTTTTACGATCTATCTATTTTGTAGTTTTTTGTCTAAAACGGTCTATTGGGTATTTAGAAGGATCTACTGAATTGTCATATTTCACGAAGCCGAAGAGTTGGACCATAAAGGGATGCCCATCAAGAAACATCAAAATGCCGTCATGAGGGGGTTGTGAAACATTCACACAGAAGAATTGTTTCATGGCATGTTAAAAGTCCCGCAAAACACATATGTATTATATGGGGGTACCCCCGAATCATCCAAGTCATTATATTAGTTTAGCATGTTTCAACCCATGATGACTTGGGGATCCCCCAGCCCCCAGCCATTGGGAAACCACCATCTGGGCATGTAGGACATCGTCATCAACACATGTTGTTTTTGCGCGTGAGTATATGCCATAGAAACTTATGTGGACCGGATGAGCGTAGTATATATATATATACATATTATAATACTAATATGCATAATCATAAAATACATATATTTGAGTATATTTGTATGTAAAATACTGTATGTATATATTGTATATGTTGTGCACATATATATATATATATATCTATATATATAACATGTATATAATTAGTAAACACCCAGTATGCATACATAGTAATATAAGCACAAATAAATATATTGCACTGAAGTACAATATTGTATTATCTATGTGTTTCAATCATGTATATGACATATCCACAAACACACAACACATGCTGTTGAGAAATTGTAGTCTTTCGAAGTGCATCAACTTGTACTAGAGGCATTCTGATATATTCCCCATTTGGCAAAAAAAACAAAGCCCATCTTCACTACCCTTCACCAGCTGCTTTACCATACATTACTGTAACCCCTGTTTTAAAAAAGGCTAGCCCATTCAGCCATGAAACCTCCCCAATTCACCAAACTTTACTCAGCCACAAGGAAAAGACGCCACATGGATCGCAAGCAGAAACTCCTATGCTCTGAGCTGCGCTATCTACACGCACCTGGGTAGATTGCAGGAAAAGCTTGGCACGTCGGAAAATCCCACACCTGTCCGCGTTTCTCTGCGCAAAAACCTGTTCGGGCGTCTTCTTATGATTCTTATGCCTACAACTAAACCCTGACACTTAAATTCATGGGCCTTACAGATGGGATTGTAACTCCTGCAACTGGTTGGTTATATATGGTTATATGATATATCATGAAGTAAGCCAGTTACAACTGGTACGCGGCTATAACTGTACCATCTGTTCTCGAACTCCTAGATCTCTGCTGGCTCAAAATCTTCCAAGCAACCTTCTACACCAGCCGGCTTCATTCACGGATTCAATCCCCATTACCAACCGTTGACGTCCCCATTACCCTCGACCCTCTGGTAAACTAACATAGCTATTGAAAATGGCCATTTAGAGTGAGTTTTCCCATTAAAAATGGTGATGTTCCATAGCTATGTTTGTTTACCAGAGGGTAAACTATTGAAGGTTTCCAGTAACTGCTGATAAATCTACTGTGAATGCTAGTTAGCCTCGTGACAAACCAACTTAACCATTTTTTTTTAAACTATTGTTTGCGACACCCGTCCGGCAAGGTCTGTTCAGCTTTGCGATGGAATCACAGAAAACCAGAACGTGGTGCCTGCAGTTCGATACCCATAGGTTTCTTAGTAGGCTATTAGTAGGTTAACTATAGGGTTTTAGTATGCTAGAGATGTGTTTTGAAACCAAGCTGAAACTGGTGGGAAGCATTTTCTACCTTGACCCACAGTTTGTCCCCGCACAAAACAGGTGCAATTAGCAAAATTGATTTGGTAAGATACATGTATATCTGGTTGGTGGTTTCAATCCCTCTGAAAAATATTAGTCAGTTGGGATGATGATTCCCGTATATGTGGAAAAAAAGGTGTTCAAAGCCACCAACCAGATATATATTATTCTATAAGCAGATTTTGGATGATTTTGGGCTTTGGGTACCGTCATCACGCGGTTTTCATCCCCCTAGCCCTCTCGGAGTTTCTCCCAAAATGGAGATACTCCGGACACAAAACATGAATCAGGTGCATGATGATCATGGGGCGCTGGAAAAATATGCCATGTGTATGGTTTTTTTCCAGGTACAAACCTCTGTTTAGTTTCGGTATTTTCATGTATTTTCCGGCTAGCCACCTTTGATGACACAGTTATGGCTATCACCCATCAATCACCACAGTTATGGCCGTTGATGAGTTATAACTGGTTATAAATGGAGTTGTACACTCTATAAATGGGGTTTTCTTAGTACTTATAACTGGTAAAGGGCCATCAAATGCCATCCATCACCAGACTTTTCCACACTTTTAGCAGATAGGTGTGGACTGCGCCATACTGGGTCTGCAAGTTTGCATGGCTCCATCGGAGGGCGCGAAACGGTCTTTTGGTCATGGTGACCGCGTCATTTCAGGAACGGCCCTCGCATGTTTGCAACACTTTAACAAAGCGAAAGAACGGTTCATACCCTCTGGTAATTTAACATACATTGCTATTGAAAATGAAGATTAACAGAGGGTATTACGTTCTTTAGCTTTGGTGGATAAATAGTGGGTATAAAAGATCCACGTAATTTAGAGATCCACCATTTAACATTGCTAGTTACAGTTGATTTTCCCAGCTACAAAATGCTGGATCTTTCCACTTCGTTACGTCGTTCCGTTCACGTCAACGACATTTTAAACGTGCCACTGTTGGATGGTCGATCCTCACTGCAGCAGTTTGATTCAACCGAGGTCATTGATTCATGTTTGCGAGTTTCAACTCCGGCCAGAAAAAAAATAACAATCATAAATCATAAACCAGTAAAGTGATATATATATATATGTATAGTTATATTATATATATATATATATATTAGATACGAATTTGAGCCGTGTGAACTCAACTCTCTGTCGTCCCTCTTTTTTCTGGTTGTTTGATAGGACTTCCCCTTCATGGATATTCATGGATTATATTGGTGATCCCAAGCATATCCAACCCCATGTAATTCTCATCAAACAACAGGTCTTTTGAACGCTTAAAACGTGTGAATCCCATGGGGGTTCCTTGAGCTCCAATTAGGTGAACTATATCATGGTTCTGGCCATTGAAATATACTGGTTGGTGGTTGAGCCTATGGTTAATATATGGTTATTATATGGTTAATGATGGTTGATAACTATATAACTGGTTGGTGGTTGGTATACGTACCCCTCTGAAAAAAAATATGAGTTAGTGAACGTCGGAATGATGACATTCCCAACTGAATGAAAAAACATGTTCAAAACCACCAGCCAGTATAGATAGTTAACCAACTAGCTATCATGAAATATAGCTGCTTCACTAAACATAATGGATAGATATTGGTACCATCTGGTTATTTAACAGTTCGCCATGGAAAATGACCATATTTTATATAGCTAGGTCAACCATCTATTTCGATTAGGGCCATCATTTTCCATGGCAAACTGTTACTCATAACCAAAGGGTATAATGAATAGATATTGATAGCTTTCCGAGTCCCATTGATCGAGCCGAGCCAATTTCAGCCGTGTTCAGCTTCTGCATCGGCCCCTCAGCATCAGAAATTGTCGAAAAAGCGCGTGCAATCTGACGGCGATGCCAGAGATGTGTGCCATTCACGGGCCATCACTTTCAGAACCATGGCCCGTAAAACAGGTATGCCTATCGGCTAAAAAAAACATTGGGAAATTTAATCTTAGTTGAAGGACAACTAATCCCATTGGGCCATAACTGGAGGTGATCATTTCGAAGATTTCGTTGAAGCTAGGGGCTCAGGGGCGGCCTTGCCCTGGTGGTGCAAAGGCGCTTGCGTAGGGCCATGCGCGAAGAAGCCGCTTACAGCGCAAAGACCGCAAGAAGCAGATGCGCAACCCGTTGCCAATAGCGAGGCCGCCCGCAAAATTGAAGCTGACGTCGCGGAAGCAAACCAAGCGGCCCGACAGCGAAAGGAAGCTGCCAAACGATGCCACAAGAAGCTACAGCCCCACGACGGGCTGCCTCCACCAGAACCGGCCTCTGCGTCACAGCTTCAGAAAGAGCCCATCAAAATCCCCGCGCAAATGCGCAGCAGCAACCGTGGCAGAGCATCCGCAAAAGGGCAGCAGCGCGCCCACAAAATTCAGCAAAATTTGCCGAAGACCGAGAGATGTTGACACTCCGGTTGCAGGCCCGCGGCCATCTGGACACGGCCCCAGACCTTGAAATCAATGAGCCGACTACCGCAGCACACAGACCGCCGCAAGGAGATGCAAAGCTGGCTAGGCGCATTGCAGCATCAGAACTGCTCAGCGATACCGGCAACTGATGAGGCCGAATCCCATCCGTGTACAAAGGCTTGCGCCGCACAATCAGATGATTGCGTGCATGTTGCGTTGCACGCGCCGCGCAGCGCTTGAAGTAGCGCGGCAGCTTTAGTGGTACAGCAGAAAGGACGCGCTTGAAGTAGCGGCGCCGAATGAATATCCCAAAAAAAGTAATTTGCATCTAATGCATATTGATTTGGCAGATCCCAGCCAGAGACCCAGAGGAACATGTTGGACAATTGCCATTGGCCTTCCGCCCACCCTTCAATAACTAGCGAAGGCGGTACTCAATGCAATAGCTAAGGCGCAGCTAAGGGAGTAGTCGGGAGGCTTGCCTTTCCGTTCGACCTTAAACGACGGGCCAAGCCTTGACCTTCCGTTCGCCCTTACGTGACCGTCTGCGGGAATAGCTAAGGGGGTGGCAAGGGGCCTCAAGTGACGAGTTGAAAGGGCACAAAGCGTTTTGACCTTCCGTTCTCCTGTTTAAGTGAAGGGGTTTTAAGGAGTACCAAAGGGCTTTGACCTTCCGTTCGCCCTTAATTGACTAGTTCAGGGGGTGACTAAGGGGCTAGCAAGGGGCCGTGACCTTCTGTCCGCCCTTATAAGTGAGTGTCTAAGGAGATTAAGCAGACAAGCCACAAGCAAAGACGCGCATAAATGAATGAAGCCTTAGATTCGGTTTAGTGTGAATTTAGACATATTTGTTGAATGTTGGAATTCCCAATCTTCCATTTTTTCGATCTAGCTCAAAACATGTAGCTGGCTCAATTTCATCAGGGGTATGTTTTGACAGTCACCTTGGGCTTTTTCAGAGGTACCATATCT
>Ga0126342_10022848_pt1 | contig 10284 bp, 12 predicted proteins | sample Cyp1metagenome_FD_92528 | JGI IMG/M metagenome (GOLD analysis project Ga0126342, IMG submission 92528) | Coral microbial communities from Lord Howe Island, Old Settlement Bay, Australia - Cyphastrea 1 metagenome | ecosystem: Host-associated > Invertebrates > Cnidaria > Coral ... | reverse complement strand
TTTTTTTCCGACAATCAGTACTTTCGGATGATTTTGGTCTCAATGGCCGACATCATTGGCAGTTACGAGCGGCTGCCCAACGATGCGGTGCGGGCGGTTGCCGTCGCGAAGCGACGTGAATATCTCAAGTGCTTCTCCAAAAGGAAGGACTATTTGCGAGCTGCCTCCACTGCTCATGTGCACGCGGGAAAGAACCTCCGCATGGAAGTGAGAATAGACAAGCAACCAAACGAAAGATGCGAAACTCTTCAAGTAAAGGCTTGCAAGTGAAGTGGTGACATGAACAGTTCTTTGTATAATGGTTTCAAGCTGACCATGCAGACTGAAGAATTCGCGCAAAGCTCAAAATACAACAAATGCTGGGAATATATAGTATTCAACTTTATCCAACCATATGTTGTATTTTGTGTTCCGAGTACGAAACGCTGGCCAGACCCCTTTGCATGTGAGAAAATGGACAACACTGACAACACACCTTGCTTGCGCTGGGACTCTCCAAGAGAAGTGCCAATACCTTTGTGCTTGGCTTTAGTTTTCCGCAACTTCGGTGGAAAGAAAAAACATCAGCGCTGATTTTCAAGTCAAATAGTCAAAGGTTGAAGTGATGAGACCGATGAGACCGTAAAATATCGCTATTGGGTCAGTTCAAGTCCTGGGATGGCGACTGAAAATAGCCTCTGGACATAGGAAATGGCATTGACAAAGATGATTATCCGCCTGCGTCGTGGACTGGTGACGTCTGCTTTTGCCTCAAATACATCTGCTGCTGTCCAAACCTGCTCAGGGTCTGATGCACGGACCTTGTATATATCTCTTTCTCCTTCGCATGATTTCAATCTGTAGCTGGTATATTCACCACAGCTGTCGTTTCACGATGGGCTGTGGCAATCTGAAGGGCATGTCTTTGACAATGAACCCGCACAAGCCTACAATGATACTGGTAGACTGTCTGAAATCCTTCGGAACAGGCTCAAAATCATGACCTAGGTTCTTCTTCTGACTGCGCTGGTGGATGGTGGCACAAACAAGAGAGAAAATGCAAGTCAAATGAAGATTTGAAACCAGAAATGAAGTGTGCAATCACCATTCCTGATCCGAAACGGACCATGGATTTGCAGCTCTTGTGTGGCACTAGGGTGCAAGGATGTGCAAGGCACGCTAATGCAAAGAATGAATTATCAGCGAGGAGCATCTGAGCTCGAGCCCAGCTCTCAGCACTGAATTCTGGACGAAGGACGGCAACATGCGGCAATACAGCAACATGCAGCAACTTGCTAGTACAGTCACTAAGGATGGCCCGATGGTTTGACTTGCGGCAATGAGAATTGCATAGAATTGCCATCATGGCCATTCTTCATCCTGCCATCCAACCAGCCTGTGGCCAAAAGGTGTCCGTTAGAGCACTTTCCGGCAACTCGGCGCAGCGATAGCGTCTTTGTGCAATCCGCCGTCACCGTCTTTTTGGGGTGCCCACGGCATCCCCTTGTACATCTTCTACTTGCATGATGGGTTGTACTTACACATGTGTTTGACAAACTGTGGATATTATAGCATAACTGTAACATAACTTAACACATAAAAATTTGATAAACAGAATTCGATAGCATCAAATCAAATCAATTTCCAGAGTTTTCTCCACTCGTCTCCCAGCAGAGATTTTGTAACGTGTCCAGCAGTATCTCAGCGCTCGGACGGGCCTTTGGCTTGAGTCCTGTTTCGGAACAGGTGAAAGACATCTCAAGATCTGACTGTAGAAATCTGTAGAATTCCAGGATGGTTTGATTTGAAACTGAGAAGACAAAAACATACCAGTCACAACTTGAGTCATAACATATCGTGACCATGCATAACCTGTGCTATTTTGAACTCCTTTTGATGTATTGCCAAAGGATGCCAAAGGTACAGTTCCGGTCGCTTGTGCTCAAGCCAAGTGTCGGAGGCAAGCTGCTAGGAGAACACGAGCTCTGGGATCCGTTTTCTCAGGGATGATGGGTCCCCGCTTCTTCACCTAAGGTGCAGACATCTGCAGACTGCAACTGCTGCAACACACATGAAGTCACTAAGATTCATTAAGTACTAAGACGTCATGAGGCAGGATCATGAGAGCAACCAAAGCCATGAAGTATCTTTAAGACGTTGTGATGTCCAAAGAAGGCAACAGCAGCCACGTCTTACTCTACTACCATGACTCTTCCTAATCTTCATATCCATGGAATGCTGTCAGCGTGGTGTCAACATGTCCAGCAAAAACATCAAAGATTCGATTCGATCAAGTCACTACAAGCTCTGCAATGATGGCAGCAATGCTGCTGAGATTGGCAAAGGGCACAATTTGGCAGTACCTGTTAAGGACACCAGCGCAAATCAAAGCTTGTCAAGACGTGTTGATTAGTCTTGAGTCGTGTTGATCCTGTTGGTCTGCTCGAGAATGGTGCGTGACAAAACATCAAGGCGAGCTCTACACACTGTCCTCCATGCCCAGTCTGTTTGTTGCTCGTCACTATTTTAAGCCACGCTGCAGCTCCATTAGAACGCAGCCCATTTGCCAAATATCCACCTTTTCTGTGATCTTGGTCCTTGTTTTCCGGCTGATGCTCCACAAATGAGGGCATCCAGAAAGTGGTTCGCTGGAATCAGTTCAGTGATGTTTCCAAGAAGAAGCATCACCAGTGCATGATTGGCTTTCCTAAGCTTGCTCAACATCCAATGACCAAATCTTTCAAGTCGCGGCTTGTGCTCGTTTGCATCGAGTTGTTCAGGTGCCATGTAGCGAGGAGACCCTTGGAGGCCATACACCTCAGGGTGCTCCCTCGGAACAGTCGTCACTGCAAAGGCAGGGTGTGGTCAGCCATTTTCGCAGCCACGTGCGTCACAGCGCATGTTGAAAGCAACAGATGCTGTATTCAATTATTAAGTCACAAGTTGATTTAAGGATGATCAAGGTCTCTTTCCTCTGACTGACAACTCCGGGCAATCTCCTACCTCACATCGCATCCACTTCACTGATGTTTGAAAAGGCGATGCTGTCAAGCAGCTGTCATATGCGATCGATCCAAGGTGATGGTAAGACCAAAGTCGCAGATCTTACAATTCCTTGATCCATTCAGTTCGTTTTTGGTGGAATCCTCATCTTGTTTGGTCCAAACCCCAGCTTTTTGCTTGTTAAATCTCCACTTTGGCTGCCTGGTGAAATCCAATTTTTGGGGTTAAGCAGTCAGTTAAGCCCAATAGAACGGTCTGGACGCTTCCAGACCCTTTGTCTTTGCAAAGTCTGGAAAATGCATCGCAATGACGCAGCACAGCGGAGCTGGGTGCAGCTGGGGCTCAGGTCATCATCAAGAATGACGTTTGCAGTTTTTAGATCCCGATGCACCTAAGTTCGTCCAGACATTCTCACATAGGTCACTCCATCGAGCTGAAGTGACGGGGACTTTCTTGCATGCTTCTTGTCTGCGTGAGCAACTGGCTGAACCGACAGCAGTCGATCCTTGCATATCAGTTCACAGTATAGAACTACGTGAGAATCGTGAGACATGAGGGGGCAAAAATAAACTTGAGAAGTGCGAAAGCGGTTTGAGGTGAGCCGAACTGCCCCGAGACTTGACTGCAGTTGCGTTACCACGTTCTGGTCGTGGAGAAAGGAGAGGCCTTCTGCAATCTGTCTAGCCATCACTGATTTTCTGTCGAACCTCAGATGATCTCAAATGCTTTTGGGCCAAGAATTCCAACCACGATCCACTCGGCGGAATCCAACCCTTATTCTTGAGCCATGGAGCGAAAGAAACGTCTTCTTGGTGAAGAGAATATGCGACAAGGATCCGCCAGACATAAACTCCATGACAATGAGTACCTGTCAGGCTTGCAACTGCTGTTCTGGTAGAAATCCAATACCTGCAGATCATTATCAGGTCCATGTCGCAAGGCGGTGTTCCATCGGGATGCGGATCAAGAAAAATGGAGGCCCAAAGGACTTCATGAACTGCCCACACCCATCTGCGACCGCTCCTGTCCAGCATCACGGGCAAAGCCGACGAAAGATACCAAGCACGGATGGCGTAGCTTCTGAAGGTAGCTGATTTCTTCCTTAGATCTGCACGGAAAAGAACACTGGACGGCCCACTGGAGGACCCACCGGACGACCCACCGGACACCCTGGAGATATCTTGACATCACGCACTTTGACGTCATGCGCCCTGAGACCGCGACCCTGATCATCTTCACCTCCGGGTCCGAGTCGGGCCGGGGTCTTTAAAGGAGGCGGCACTTGGACACAGCGACTTTAAAACAGGAGCTACAGAGGCCCACATTGTGAGATGAGCCGACTTCAGTAGATTCAATTTCCCATCTCCACGTGGGAAGCACCTGTTCAATCATTTCTAAAATAAGGTTCCACAGTCCGGTTTCTCACCTCGCTGGGCTTGTTCACTTGGCAATACCTCACTGTGACTCAAAGCAAACAAGTCCGAAAGAGACTTTGAAAACAAGAAAAAAAAGTAAACCATAAACCCTTCCACAACAACGCATGTACCAAGGTGAAAATCTCTGCCGTAGGCACTAGACTTACCGCTGGAAAGATCCTTATTGATGCTGTGGAGCTTTTTGAGGTTTCCAGATGCTTCCAGTATCAGATGGTATAATAAGAGTTAAACAGTTAATAGAAGTTAATAGATGTGGATAGATGTTAATAGTAATAATTTTTATAATAGTAGGCACTTTGTCCGAAACACCATGCAACTTCCATGGTACCCATGTCATTTCTGGCAATTTGACCAGGACACTTGACAGCTACCGCCTGGCCACGGCAATGAGCTTTCCAAACAGCGCCAAAACTTCCAGCTCCCACCTGGCGCGTTGAAAACCTCCGCAGGGTTTCACCATGACCAAAATATAGACGGCGTTTGAACATGTTTGAACATTGGATACCCCAAAATCCCACAGTTATTGACATTGATGTACGAAATTGAAGTAACTATAACAGAAATTGCCATTTTGATCCATTTCGGAGTATTCCTCCCATCCTTCTTGAGTCGACTGGACACCAACTCCTCCACATCAGCCGCACACGAGCCGCGGCCTTCTTCTCCTTGTGAATCTCTTCCAACGGAATCTCAGGCTCATCACTCACCGCCTGGAGCACCTGACCACTGGCAGCTCCTTGGGATTTACAGAAAACATATTTGGGGGGGTTCCTATAGGGGTACCCCAAAGCATTCAAAATCTGATCATTTTTTTGTAGTATTGAAACCTGTGGTTTTGGGTACGCCCATTTTGGGAAACCCGATATTGCCTTCTTTTGAAGCACAAAACATGTGACAAAGCATCTCCCCAACAACCCAACAGCCCGTCGATCCTCTCGACTTCGGGCTGGCTTCTCCTAATCCAAACAGAGAATCCAAACAGACACCCCCGTGAAGGAACCGACAGATTCGCTTGACCATGGGTCTCTTTGACTGCTCCTTCTGCACGCTGTCCAATTTTTTCATCATCAGCCTCAAGACAGGTCAGCAGGCTGGCTGGGCTTGGATGTTTCTCTGATACGACTATGTAAAGCTGGATGCATTGCACAACTGCATTAAGAACTGCCGCCTCTTTGAAGTTAGAATGTCTTCCATGGCTCAATATTGAAGACTCATGTTGGATGTAGTGACAAGTTGTGAACACTGAGTCAGTATCTTTAACCATGAACAAATTGATACAACAGTACAGCATAGAATAGTACAGGACAAATTGAAAGAAATTGATTGAAACTGTGCATTCACGACAAGTCGCCACGCCAGGTTGCAAGGCTTCCTCTTTTGCTCATTCAACTTTGCTTCCTAGCACGACTGAACTCGTGCTTCTCTTCAGTGCCACAGTGCGAGTCGTGACTTGAATAAAAACACCAGCCCAATAGCTGCCTTTGGAAGCTTCACATTTTTCAGGAAGTGAAAGCATCTTTCTGTTCAAGTAACTACAGTAATCGGAAGGAAGGCTTTGTGCTCTGCTCCGCCAATATACGGAAGTTGGTGTGCAGCTAAGGCTCTCCAACTACTTGTCTTTGCGGCTTATCAGGAGTGGCTGGACATTCCTCGGGCTGCAGTGCCAAAACGGAAAGGCATTCCATTTTGCCTTCTACTTATGAAGCTCTCCACTAGGCCACAACCTTGTGTCGGCACCTGCCACTCTGAAATAAACAGAACAAAATGAGTTGCATCCCTCAGATGTTTGGGAAGCCTTCTCCAAGATCATGCCAATGCAGCAGTTTGAAAGCTATCGACTCCATTCTCCCAAGGTCCTCAACCATTTTCTTTTTCGGCTTTTCTGGAGTCACAGGGTCCTGAGGAAGCAGCTGATGTAGATTGTAAGTTGGACATTTTCTGGCCAATGCAACTGAACTGAAATATCCGCAGCAGTTTTCCATTTCTTCTAGGGCAGTTGAATCCTCATGGCATCCAAAGTATCCGAAGTTTGCCGTCACTTGCAGCATTGCGATCTTTTCTGGCATTGATGCAACTGAATGATGAGTCCACTAACACTAGTGATGAGCACCTGCTTAGGAGGCTTTGTCAATCGGAGTGTCTCACCAGCCTTTTATTCACATGCAGAGGTGAATGTCTTTGACCCGCCTCATTTCAGCACTTTCAATCTGATTGTGGCTTTGACAGAATCGTGTGCCTATCACAGGGACTTCTCATAGTTGAGAAGAGTTCAGGATGCTGTCTCGTCCTCTTCGGCATAGTGTCTCTCCTTGTGAGAAGCACACCAAATTTGAGTGCATCTTCACGAATCGTCACATCGAAATATCGAAGTTGCAGCTTGCTGATGTGGAGATCTTAAGCACTTCGAAACCATGTGCAGCTTGCAGACTACAACTGGAAACAGGAGGCCGTAAGCTCAGTCGCTGGGTGCAAATCTCATGACAGCAGCAAGATGCGCTCACCCTCGACGCGGTCGCTCAAGAGAACACGTTGCTCACCACACTTGGACTTTCGCTTGCTCTCTGTTAGGCGTTCATAAATGATTACATATTCCGGATATATCTGTGAGCGCTCAGTGACCACAAACTCACGGCGAAGCATACCCACGCCAGAGTGCCCGTCACCATAAGATCCAACAGTGCTGTCAAAGTCCTTATCAGGACCAACTCGAAGATGTGCATCAGCATCTGGCTTCTGCAATATTTGCACCGCACCAAGAGTGACTCTGCAAAGAAGCATTGCATAGTAGCCCTGGTAGTAGCCCTTCTTGTCATCGCTGCTTCGCTTGTCAGCCTCTGACGCATCTTCGTGTAAATAAGCACCTTCACCAAAGTCATATCCAAACATGTCACCGGACATTGTCACAGGAAAGCCATGGTGTGCGATGTACATGACATTCTGGGGTGAAGTGCCATAGAAGAGGTAAACTTCATTGAGTTCCTCCTTCAACCGTCGATGCTCTCGTTGCGGCAATGCTTCCACGGAGTGCACGTCGATTCGTTCCATCTGCCCCCGAGCTGCTACGGCGTTCTGGGCAGCACGATAGTCCGCCCACATCTCGGAGTCCTCCACACGGACCACCTTTAAACAGCGCAGAGCCACGGTCACGTCGATGTAAGGAGAGCGATGAGAACGGGATGTTCGTAGAGGATGTAGAGGGGATGGAGGTGACACAGGAGATGACTGGCGGAAAACCAGGTCCGAAAGCCAAGTCTTACTGAGCAAGTCATCCATCACTGCCTTCATCTGCTGGTCAGGATGTGTCTCGTGGAAAACGCTTGCCTGCTGCACAGCATGAAACCAGTAGGGGGGCAAGAAACCCACATCAAAGGTCCCTTCACCGCCCCAATATCGATTGGCTGGTGATTCACCTGCCCAATATCGATTGACTGGTGAAGGGCACATCCCAAAGTCAGCTCCTTGACGTTCATAGACCAACGCATATTCCGGGTAGATTTGACCGCCATCCAGCACCACAAATTCCCGGTGTAAAGTACCATGGGGTTCTGCCAGGATGGAATGACATCCATTCCGGGCAGCTTCTGCTGCTGAATCTTCTTTCCGGAACATCTTGGTGCAATACTGAGCACCCAAAATGACCCGACACAGAAGCATCGCATGACAACCTTTGTAAAGTCCCTCTCCTTCTCCCGCATATTTGTCTGCAACTGCGGGATCTTCGGAAAAGTAGCCGCCGATTCCAAACCTTTTTCCAGCACGGCTGGCATTCTTCACATGGAAACCACCCTCAACAATCTTTAATGCAGAATGTGGCTCAGTTCCATGGAAAAGGTAAGCTTCACAAATATCCTCATCCAAGGCATGAACAAAACCACCATACCAACCACCCCAGCTTTCAACACTCTCCAGGGCTTGATTTGTGGTTGGCCCACCATGTCCTTTGAAGGAGAGCTTTTGGCGTCCGATTTCTTGTGCCAGCGATTGATACTCACTCCAGAGACGTGAGTGTTCCACCCGCACTGCCCTGACCAGCTGAAAATGAATCTCCTCATTGGTGCTAGTTTCATTCAGAAACCGTTGCAGCACTTCCCGATTCTGCAGTGGCACCGGGTAGATGTCATCAAAGTAGTCAGGGCTGGATCTGTCGAGTGCACCGTTCAAGGACTTCCCCGCATTCTCCCAGTACTCAGGAATAGCATCATACTTCTTTACGGCCTTACAGCTGCAAAAACGGACAAGCTGGCGGAAGTAAAACCAATAGCGCCACAGGCACGCAGCTAAAGATGAGAGTGCCACAAGGCCAGTGACGAGCAAAAGCATCCGGTCATCGAGATACACCATCTTTGGAGCGACATGGAAGTGCTCATACTGATTCAGTGCTTAATGGTTTTTACAGGTATCACTACCATCCCCCAAGTTTTCAACTGATTTTGTGTGAATCTGAATTAGATGTTGGTTGCTATGTTTTGTAGCCTGGCAATAGAGGAGATAGTTTTAATGCGTCCACACTGGACAGGATATGATACTCCTGATAGTGCAGAAACTTGAAACTTCGAAGCAGCAGCAGTCATTGCCATTAAGTGGGACATGCAAATTTGGCGGAGATGTCTCAAGGCACGGTGTAAATAAATCCTATCTATTTCTCTGTGCCTAAGTCCCGAATGCTTCCATTGATGCTAAAGACTAACACTGCCATCATCCCTTCCAAGAGAGTCCTTGGCAGCCGCATTCAAGTTCTGCTTGTACTCCTGGTGTGTCAATTGAAGTACTCGAAAATCACATGCAACGAGACACAACGAGCAAATAACAGATAAAACGGCCCAATATCACTTTATTACCCCAAGCACACAGGAAATACTTGCTGATATCAACAGTCAAGAAAATCTGATGTACACTACACCTACTACTATGTACTCTACATATGTTGTACATACTGTATATTATATATGATATTTGAATATATAGTTGATTCAAAACCATATTCTTCAAACATACATCAAAATGTATCAGTTTGGGCATAAAACATCATAAATATCTACATGTCAACTGCAGCTCCTGCTGTTGTTCCAAGGCATGTAGCCGTTGCTGCAAACGCTGCCGTGCTTCTCGGGTTTCGGCCTCCAATCGCTTCAGCCGTTCCTCACGGTTGCCTCGGTCAAAAACACGGCCTGAAACGATGGACAGAAAAATTGACTAATGGAGATATATTACTAATATGCTATTAATAATGGAAAATGGAAGAAAATGGAATAAGATGAGGAAACCAAGGTGAATCTGTTCAGGATGTTCAGATAGTTTCAAATAGATGATTTGACAAATGTTCGACCATGACCATTTGCATCTGGAATCACGAGTTCGATTTACAAGGAAGAGTCGTGGTCGTGGTCCACCGGTGAGTCAGCACTCTCTGCCATCAAATCACGTTTCTCGCGTTCCAACTCCTCTGAACGTGCTTGGGGTGAGTTCATCCATCGTGGCGCTCCCTGCGAGGCAAACTTGGCACGTCTTTCTATATGACAAGGTTTTGAGATATCAATAAACAAGATGCAGCCCACGAACCCGAATGCAGTCACGTAGAACACTTTTGTGAAACAAATTATTTGAACAATCTTGTACATTTTTCCCCTGTTACCGTACCAGTGCACTGTAGACTGTGGAGTGCGGAAGGGGCTGGAGTGCAAAGTGTGGAGTGTGGAGTGTAAAGTGTAGAGTGTGGAGTGTAAAGTGTAAACTGTGGAGTCTGAGTGTGGAGTGTGGAGTGTAGAGTGCGGAGTGCAAAATGTAGAGTGTAAAGTGCGGAGTGTAAAGTGTGGAGTGTAGAGTGAGGAGTGTAAAGTGTAGAGTGTGAAGTGCGGAGTGTGGAGTG
>Ga0126342_10022847_pt1 | contig 10284 bp, 4 predicted proteins | sample Cyp1metagenome_FD_92528 | JGI IMG/M metagenome (GOLD analysis project Ga0126342, IMG submission 92528) | Coral microbial communities from Lord Howe Island, Old Settlement Bay, Australia - Cyphastrea 1 metagenome | ecosystem: Host-associated > Invertebrates > Cnidaria > Coral ... | reverse complement strand
CATCAACTATCATTAACCATCATCAACTATCATTAACCATCATTAACTATCATTAACCATCATCAACTATCATTAACCATCATCAACTATCATTAACCATCATCAACTATCATTAACCATCATTAACTATCATTAACCATCATCAACTATCATTAACCATCATTAACTATCATTAACCATCATTAACTATCATTAACCATCATTAGAACCATCATGTATTAACCATCATTAACTACCATCAATCGTTACGACGAACCATAGTGATTTATCTATCTACACAATCCGCTTCCGTCCAGGCCACCATGGCGAGCAGATCCATCCGTCCAATGGAAGGCAGGCGTTGCTTCCTCGAATTGACCATGACATCAATGAGTCAATGGGAAATCTACGGTTTAGAGTAGATTTAATATGTGTATATAGTACTGCAAATATAAATAATTATATATATGTCTATATATGTGTATATATAGACGCATGTCTATATATATATATATATATTTCTGAGGAATACGAAAACAAACAATATGTACAAAGTGGGGCCCCCGTGGTGACGAAATTGCGATTGGTTGGTGAACAGAGGTGACATAACTCCCATAACGATGGTTGTATCACTATAGTATTCATGGGGTTGTTAAACCAACTTATAACTAGGGGGCTACATTGTATAAGATATATAGAGTTCATGGAGTGAAACTAAACCAAAACACATTTCACTGGAGAAACCACTTTGTAGTATATAATCTCACCTTTATAGGTAGAACATGGTAAAACTAAACATCGTGGAGATAGAATGTTTTTTTTTGCGGAAATCAATCCACCAGCAACATTGGGAGAATGATGGTTTTACCATTCAAACAATTGGTGCTCGTAGATTTACTGCAGAAAACATTGGGATTTCAACCTGTTGGCCTTGTCCAACAATTGGAATATTTGGATAAATGTGCTTTGGTAAACATGGAGAAAGACATATGGGATATATATATATATATTGTAGATTATTATAGGAGAAACAAAACAATCATGATAATCAGGTTGTTTCCTATATAACAAATCTATATTATGAGAGTATATTATGGGATATATATATATATTATAGATTATCTATCAGGTGGTTGGGAAACTCAATTCGTAGCTCCTTCGCTTCCGTTTAGGGAATATGGGTAGCCATGGCTCCCAACCGCTCCCAACCGCTCCCAACCACCGGAGAGTTAGGGGTCCATTTAATGTACACGTGCCATTTTTTCAATGGGAGATCTCCAGGATCCAATTGATGGAGGTACGTTAGTACCATATGTTTGACCATATTTTGGGGGTATATCCCCTGAAATTTAGCCCTCAAAAATAGACCTTATATATGGTAGGTACCTCCAATCCAATCGGTTCCTGAAATGGCCATTGATTTTTCTATAGCTTTCAAGCTGCAAAGATCTCACTCAAATGTCACTAGTGCGGCGACCATGGTTACAACTGCCCTGCAAACAGTGCCTGTTGGGGGGTGATAGTTTGACAAAAGTGGCACTGGTCCAGTTCTATAGCTGCTATAGCTACCATATGCTACCATCCAGTACTGGGTCGCAAGAATTTCCCTATAAACCCAGGTACGAGTAGTATAACAACGGCTCTAAAAACCCAGCAGCAATGGTATTTCAAATGGCCCGAGTGGATCAAAAGTAGACCTTCAAAGTCTTGGTCCAAAGTTGCAGGAAGTTATGCAAAACACGACGTGGGATTCTCACCCTGGCCTCTAGTGGATTTCGTGGGGAAAAAACCTTCAACAAAATGACAGGTGATACCATCTGGTTATGACTAGCATAGCCATGGAAAATCCCGTAAATAAATGGAGGTTTATAGCTGGGAAAATCATCTATAAATGGGCAATTTTCCATGGCCATGTTAAATAACCAGATGGTATCAAGTTTTGCCAGGTAAAGTTCCTTCTTGTTTCCTGTATGTCTCCGGTTTGTGTGCGGCAGTGCAATAAATATCAGAACTTCATTGTTGTTCTTATATAAATTATTCTAACAAGTTCTGTATCATCTCTCGGCTTTGTTTGCTATGAAACCCTCAGAAGTTAATTCCAACAAGCGCTGCTTCAAACAATCCGAAATATGCAGTCAAGCTTCGCAAAGCAGCGTCCCACCAATGTCTTCAAGGACTCATATCGACCCTTCATGATGCCCTGGCGCGGACAGGCTCTTTGTTGAACTTCATTTCGTGTAATTATGCAAAAATGTAAACATGAAAACGGGTGGCTTAATCATTCAATGGGACATGTATTGATATTTATTAAGATAGTGTGGTGGCCCATTGAATAATAGATAGTGTGTTGCTTGCTTTGCCACAGGAAAATCCCAATTTTGGTGCCATTTCCGCCATCTTTGGCGCCCAATGGAACAACACCCGGTGCTCAGCAATCCAATTCTGCAACCGGATAGATGACCCTTGGCCGTATAGACTAGACATTTAACCACCCCATATGCGAACCATGGTGCTGGAATATCTACCAACATTTACCCTAAAAATCACCCTAATGTAGGTAAATATACCATACTTGGAGCATACGGGCACCATTATTTGGATAAAATGTTGATTCGATCAACAGAACAAAGGTAATTTGGAATGATTGTTAACAAGGCTGACCCGAACAATGCCAACTGACAAAAAACATTTTTTTTTTTGCGGGGTAAAACATGCTGACACATCGGCAAAGACATGCAAAAACACGTACTTAAACACGGTTCTAAGCCTCAACACATATATTATACTTATATAACCTTAACACGGCAGTTCTGAAACAATGAACCACAAAAACACCAAAAACTTCTAGAAACAAATGGAACTAACAATAGAAGTTCAAACAACATGTGAAGCTGCAGAAGCATGCAAATAGCATGGGAATGCATATGAATGCATGGCAAATCCAGTACGACCTGCACAACATATATTAAAGTTCAGCTTGCCAGGACAAACAAACTCCAGAACCCCCACCTAGCTATAAGGCTCATAACCCCATCTAGCTGATTATGTCTACCATAAATCCACCAGTGGCCCTAGTTCCATGTTGTCCCATGGCTTGAACCATTCAAACTAAGCCATGTGTAAAGGTGAAAACCTATGAAACTTGGAGGACCCTTTCTGAACAACTCCAGAAACCAAGCCATGGGTTTGTCGGAAAAATTGGGGATGCACAAGCCATCGTGAAACTTACTGTTTGAACCAGATAAATCCATCTTTAATTTCCACTAACCATTGATTCTGCAAAGCCCCTTCCTATAATCTGTTCACCATTGTCCTTTTCAGACAAATCCAAATCGAAGTGAAGCAGCAATCTCAAGAATCATCAAGCATGTGTTTAAGTTAACACTCCAATATTTGGATTAACAAAAAACATGTGATTCCCTACAAAAAACGATGTTAAACTTCTGATTGCCATGACATCATCCATGTGGGGATGGTTTATACAACCGTGGTACCCGGCCTGGTAAACGAACTAACAGTTTGCGAACTGGAAAACCATCATTTTAAAAATGGGTAAATCAAAAAACTAAATGGTGATTTCATGGGATGTTTTATGGGATTTAGCCTCTGGTAATGACTAACAGTTTGCTATTGAAAATGGCCATAGAAATAATGGATTTACCCATTGAAAATGGTAATTTTCCATAGCAAAATGTTAGTTTACCAGAGGGTAAATGGTGATTTTTGGGAGATGGGTTACCCTCTGGTAAACTAACAGTTTGCTACTGAAAATGGCCATAGAAATAGTTGATTTACCCATTAATGGCATGATGGTTTTCCATAGCTTTTTCTATGTTTACCAGAGGATATGATTGGGTTTATTATATACATTGATTATACTACATCAGTTTATTCATTTTGGGTGACTACATTAGTCAAAATTTGGGTGGCTATATCAGATTATATCACCATGATATTCCAGTTCCCCTTTCTGTCCTTAAACATAGTTCATCGCTTTGAACGGCTCATGATATATAGTTATAAACCAGCTATGCAATGTTATGTCTATCCCAGTCTATACCCATTACATCATATGTTCCATTATATCACTTCACATCACCATTTTATACCACGTCTTATTCCATGTCCCCATTCTTTCCTTTGAAAAACCAAAATGATCATCCCGTTGTTTACCCAACGATATTCCCATGATATTCCATGATATTCCATTTCACAACTTGGATGTGCATCCCACTTAGTAAGTGGTTTATAATCCAGATGACTTACTCAGACGTTATAACTTTTATATGGCCTTAGAAACGAATGGTTTGTAATAATTGGATTCCAGATGGTTTCTAAGCCACTAGTATCCACTCATCCAAAAATATAATCCATATATAACCAATATAATCCAATACAAAATAACCCATACAATAATATAATCCATATGTATGTATATATATATCCAATAAAACCCACTGTAAATCTGAAATATTACCCATACAACAATATTCTCAATATCAATATATATATATATTCATATATATATATATCCACTATAATTGACAAAGTAGTATATAATCATATATATATAATCCATATAATCACTATTGACACCATATAGACTAATCCTATGGTTATAATCCACTATAATTTAATTCACTATAATTCTTAATAGTCTATATATAATCCATATAATCCCAAAAACTAATAATCATATATAATCATATAATCCACTATAATCCATTTATAATTCATATAGTCATATATCTACATATAACCCACATCATTATTGCGTTTAACATTCAGACTTCTTTGCCACACCTCCTCCACCGACTCTGGCTGCGATGCTTCAGCCTCAAGAAAAAAAACACGGACGTTTTAGCGGGAAAACGTGGGAATTTACCTATTGAAAAATGGGGAACGGGTGACAATCAATGGAAAATGTCATGGAATTTCTCACTCAACAGTGGACAAGAAATCGAGAATTCATGTTGAAATAAACATGATTTAACCAAGAAACATATGGATTTACCCACTGAACATGCGAATGCATGTGGAAATCATTGGGAACAAAAAACAACAAATAAATTTGTACCAACTTGTGGGGCTGATAAACATGAAAGTAACTTCAACTGCACCCCCAAAGTAGCTCCCTCCAAGAAATTACTAGAACTCAGAACTCCCTATATATTAATTGACCTATCAATCAGGGAATTTTTCATGACTCACATGTCCTCCAGAAAAAACGCTGTGGGCCTCTTCGCGCTGACGTTTCTTTCCACGGCCGGCCTGCGAGAAACAAGGAAAAACGAGCAGCAAGGGCAAGGGGGGAACTATAGAAACATCGTGATTTTCACTAAGAAAAATTGGTAAATCACGAGGAAATTTGGGAAATCACACACTAAGATGAATTCTGATTTGAGTGTTGTTTGAAAATAGGCTACCCCTCTCCATCCACTGGTTAATCATAGTTTCCCATTGAATACATACACATACATAGAGTCGCCAGTTTTGAGGGTATGCCACATGTTCATTTAAGCAAAACTAATGAGAATTGATCATAAATCAGAGCGAACAAAATTATGGACTTAGCTTTTTCGTTGGTGAGATTCCTATCTTCCAGTCAAACTGATAGTAAACAGTATAGCCACTCACTTATGAAGCAGAATGTGTAGAAATTGCGATTTCGATTTAGTCAACATTAGTCAACATTAGTCAACTATAAATGCCACTTGAATTTCTTGGCTTCGGTTTCCAACATTTTCCAACATCTACAAGGTGGTGCCCCAGTTCGGAATCGCTAAGTTGGTGCGGTTATAAGTCCAATGACTCACGTTTGGGTTGATGAATGGGGGTTATATCTATAGCTTCATGGGGATTATAGACCAACTTATAAGTTGGCTTATAATTTATAATAATCACATTAACTGTAGATATATCACCAACAAAAACCATAGGTATTGGAGTTATAAACCAGCATTCACATCACGACTGGGACCATCCACCTTGTCGTCAATTTGATTGATCTTGGCAATAGCTCCATGCTCAATGACAACTCACCGCCAATTTGGCCACTGATCTTTGAAAAACCCTGCGACATGTTGGGTATAGCCTAAAAATATGACAAAAAGGTGTATATATATATGCCTCAATTTCAACAGGGATGATGATGAATCAAAATCAATGGATTTCGGTGGTGTTCCCCCCGATAACACGATGAAAAGATATACCCTGTCCCATTCAACTATACTGCTTCGCTAGTGAATATTCCTACTTAATGTGAGGCCCCCAAGATATCTAAGTTGGTGCAAATAACTCCAATAACTATGGTTTATGGTACTTATAACATCTTATAACTATAGTTACTGGGGCTTATAAACCAACTTATAACTGGGGGGCCTCACATTGTATGGGTTATAATATGTTATAATCATACCCAATAAACCAGATACCCTCTGGTAAACTAACATCACTATGGAAAATCACCATTTTATAGCTGGGAAAATCAACGAACTTTCTATGGCCATGGCTTCAATAGCTTTTTGTATGTTTACCAGAGGCTAAATCCCATTACATCCCATTAAATCACCATTTAGTTCGTTGATTTACCCAGTAAAAATGATGGTTTTCCATAGCAAACTGTTAGTTTACCAGAGGGTAAAGCCCATTTATAGTGGAAAAATTGCCGTTTATAGTGGATTTTCCCATTAAACATGGTGATTTTCAATAGCTTTTTGTATGTTTACCAGAGGGTAAAACCTTTTATCAACCTCTTTTCTCTGCGACCTGTGTAGTTGCTATGTACACCCCATTCTCCATGGGATCCTACAATGGTGGTACGGAACCGCTTCGGCTTCGGAACAGCAGTTGGTCTGTCACTAACCATATCAATAATGGTATAGATGTACGTATACATATAGACATAAATAGCTATAAAGTTCATGGGCTTTATAAAGCTATATATATATAATATCCTAGTTCATGGTGTTTATAAGGCAACAAACATCACTGGGGGCACATTGTCGCAACTCTGAATGGGCCCGAATGGGCTCGAGAAAAAGTGTTCAACGACAGCTTGCGAACAGTGTGGGATTCACACACCAATTGACCTAGGGCTATCCTGGTGCTGGAATCTTGTCATTCCAGGAACCGATTTATTGGAGGTAGCTACCATAAGGCCTATTTTTTAGGCCTATGTAAGGGAATAATCCCCCAAAATATGGCCTTATATGGTACTAACGTACCTCCAATTTAGGATCCTGGAGATCTCCCATTGATCTGGGTCCAAGAAATGGGCTTTGGAGGTGACTTCTTGCAAGTACGACTGGAGGATGACCAAAAACGAATCGTAGGTGGTTGATAAGCCTAGAGATCGTAAGTCCTCAAAGTGAGTTACCCTCTGGTGAACTAACATAGCAATGGAAAATCACCAATTTTAATGGGAAAATCCACTATAAATGGCCATTTTCCATTGCTATGTTAGTTCACCAGAGGGTATTCTATTTATAGATGGGTGATAACTCCAGCAACGAATCGGCTACTTTTTTTTGGATGATCTTCCAAGTACTATATACGTAACATCCAGAAAACAACAGGTTTTTTCGACCCAAAAGATCTTAAAAACCCTTCGAAGGGTGCGTCAAATCCTCTACTGTTCTTGGTAAATTATATGGTGAATCCCATGTAAAGCCCAAGTTTTTTTCCTTGCGAATCACATGTTTTGGTAGATGGCAGTGTGTCAAAACCTTGTACCCCTGTAGTTCACATCAAAATAGCTGGTAAATGGATGTTCATCCCACTAAAAATGGTATTAATAAATTAATAGGTATTGATCCATACCCAGATCATGCTGTACAATCCCGAACAAACCGACCATTGGGTGGTTTAGCCACAGCTCAAGTGATAAATATTGATCAGAGTAATCCATTCTGAGCAGGCCGCAGCAGCAAGTTTCCTCAAACATCTTATTTGAGGCGCGTTTGACCCGACACCCTCAAAACATGGGAGCCGCCCTAGGTTTTTCGCTAGGGCTTCTGAGTACAACGCTTCTTCGTACATGAAACATCTGGGTATGTCCGAAACACCTTGCGCGCCAGCAAGGTTGGAATCATTGGATAATCTGACCACTGGTATGCGCCTATCAATCCCCCAAAATCTGTCAATCCGTTGGTTGTCGAAACAAGTGCTCTATGCTTTTGTCATGGTGTTGGAAAATTTCAAAACTCTCCTGAGTTCGGACGCACCCATTCTTCAGACTTCATAGCAGTCATAGCATCTCACTTGGCCAACCCTTAGATATCCTGCAAAGCAAATGAACTCTAATATAGCTGGATAGTACCCTCTGGTAAATTAACATGTTGACCCTGAAAATCACCAATTTTTAGAGGAAACTAATCTTCCAACCCCTATCTACCAGGGTCTATGTTAATTTACTGGATAGTAAATACCCTGGTTGAAATCTAATAATTCACTATAACCTTAAAATAGCTGAAACTTGCGGCGATTTTCCCATTATTCCAGTGACGGAAAACCACGTTTTATCACAACATATTTCATCCAGAGAGTTCCTTTCTATATATGGTAAACCTCTGGATATTCAACATAGTAACATAGCTACGGTTTTCATGGTCCATCAACATAGATGATACACATGACAATTTACCTATATAGAACATGGTGATTTCCAGTTCGCTACTTATATACTTAATAAATTACCAGAGGGTATATCAAGCTATATTCAGGTACAAAGTGGGGCCCCCAAACGAAGGCTGAGTTGGTGAACATAACTCCAACAACTTTGGTTTATGATACTTATAACATCTTATAAATAGGGTTTTCATGTGGTTTAACCAACGAACATACCTGGGGGCCCATCATATAAGTTACATCAGCAATCCAATCCTGATGGGCCAAATGGTCCCGCCTCCGCATAACCATCCTATACCCTCTGGTAAACTAACATAACTATGGAAAATCACAATTTTTAATAGGTAAATCAATTTTCAATAGCTATGTTACATAGCTATCGAACATTGACCATTTAGTTCGTTGATTTACCTATTATATCCTATTATCAGATGGTGATGTTCCAGTTCGCAAACTGTAAACATTTACCAGGGGCTATATCATGACTCTGAAATACCCTGAACATACTTATAAACATGGGTGAAAGTACCAAGCATTTTTTAATGAAAACCTCATGACTGTCACCTTCATTACGGTCCCAGGGTGTTTGGATGTGGAAAATCCCGTCCCATGAGTCCCTTCATCCCATCAACATTGCCAATCTTAGATACCCTGCATTTTTTTTGCTGGTTAGTAGATATTCCCATTGATACCAAAAGACTAGTCAGGATTAGTTTGTATCCATGTAAGATTGACCTAGTCAACCCATTTAATTAAGTGAGATGCTGATTTTCATGCCATCGGATAATCGCATCATCAGATTTCTTTGACCTGACTTTGGTCGGATTTCATCCAGCGTTCTCCATCGCCCATGGGAAGAGCCACCAAGGTGTCCTGGCAAAGGACAAAAAGAGACGCCACCGTCATGGAGCCCGGTATCCCTCTGGTCATGTGACAACTATGGAAATGATGGCCGGAAATAGCAATTCTAAATGGTTATAACCGGTTATAAATGGGACTATACATTCCATAAATGGGGTTATAAGTACTCATAGTTGGTAAAGGGCCATAACTGTATGGAAAGTCACCATTTTTGAGGTAAATCAACGAATTAAATAGCTATGTAACAAATTACCAAAGGGTAATATTAACCATCATTAACTATCATTAAAACCATCATTTATTAACCATTATTAACCATCATTAACCATTCATGGTTATACTAACCATAGTGATTCATATATCTACACAATAATCCAGTATTTACTTGATGGATCATCCCATGATTCATAAGCAGAGTTCATCCACTTATTTCACCGCGGTGAACTAAGCCACTTACTAATTTTTACTAAGTGGGATGATCCACCTGAGTCAGTTATAAGTTATAGCCATAAACACTAACCACCTAACATCATTTAAAGCATGTTAAACCCATCTAAGTCGACTCTGAAGATCATACCACGGTCCTCGAGTTTGTGGCAAACGCAACTAGGGTTACAACCCACGCCACTTTTCAATGGATCAATGGATTGTTTTTTTTGGGGAAATCTACAGGAAACCAATCAGATGTTCCCATTAAATATGTGGGTATGGATCAATACCTATTAATACCATTTTTAGGGGGATGAACATCCATTTACCAGCTATTTTGATGTGGACTACAGGGGTACAAGGTTTTGACACACTGTCACATGTTTT
>Ga0126342_10022846_pt1 | contig 10285 bp, 6 predicted proteins | sample Cyp1metagenome_FD_92528 | JGI IMG/M metagenome (GOLD analysis project Ga0126342, IMG submission 92528) | Coral microbial communities from Lord Howe Island, Old Settlement Bay, Australia - Cyphastrea 1 metagenome | ecosystem: Host-associated > Invertebrates > Cnidaria > Coral ... | reverse complement strand
ATCATTATTATATATCATTATTATATATCATCATTATATATCATTATTATATATCATTATTATATATCATTATTATATATCATTATCATATATCATTATCATATATCATTATTATATATATCATTATTATATATCATTATTATTTATCATCATTATATATCATTATTATATATCATTATTATATATCATCATTATATATCATTATTATTTATCATTATTATCTATCATTATTATATATCATCATTATATATCATCATTATATATCATCATTATATATCATCATTATATATCATTATTATTTATCATCATTATATATCACCATTATATATCATTATTATATATCATTATCATATATCATTATTGTATATATCATTATTATATATCATTATCATATCTCATTATTGTATATATCATTATTATATATCATTATTATATATCATTATTTTATATCATCATTATATATCATTATTATATATCATTATTATATATCATTATTATATATCATTATTTTATATCATCATTATATATCATTATTATATATCATTATTATATATCATTTTTATATATCATCATTATATATCATTATTATATATCATTATTATATATCATTATACTACCCATAAACATGTGAATCATTTGTCATTCTGTAATGTGATAGGAACCGATGGGATTTTTCCCAAAATTCATGGGGATGATCGACAAAAATCCAGTGAACTGACCCTTCGACTCTAACGGAAGCGACCACGTCTGGAGGGATCAGTGTTTTCATGTTTTTTTCCATTTAACCCTCTGGTAAACATACAAAAACTATGGAAAATCACCATGCTATCAATGGGTAAATCCTCTGAGCTATACTGGTTCGTGGTTTGGAACATTTTTTTTTCCATTCAGTTGGGAATAATGATCCCAACTGACTAATATTTTTTCAGAGGGGTTGAAACCACCAACCAGTATATGTTTAATGAGAAAATCAACTTTAAATGATGGGATACAGGTTAAGAGTGATTAATGGGGATTTCAAGTGGGATTCACCCAATGCCATAAACAACCACAAGTTGGTTACGATATGAACCCCACCCTTAAATGGTGAGTCATTCAGGAGTCATTTGAGATGTTTGGTCAAATTGATCCTATAGGCGGGGATTTCCGAGGGTAGGATGCATTTTGATTATTTTTTCCGCTGAAACCTTCTCAATCTCCACATCTTGGCCCAGCGCTCGATCGAATAAAACTGCGCAGCTTGCGGTTGCGCCGTGGCGCGAGTTTGTGCGCCAGGACGGCGCGGAGTGGGTACGATGGGTTTGAACATAGTTGGATTTCTTGGATGTTTATTGTGAAAGTGATTAATACTCATTCATCGTGATTAATTGTGATCATGATATCATGTTTAATAGTGAATACCTGGGTTTGCTAAAGATGATGAACGTTGATTTCCCCAAAGAGAGACCAATTTTTTGAGAAATCCATGGGGAAGAGGTATTACATTGTTGGGGTTCCACAAGCAAATCCCAAGAATTCGTTCATCGTTTGGTCCCAGATACGATGAGGATCTAACGGACATATGATGAGGATGGGATGGTTTAAACTGGTGGTGCAAGTTGGTGCGGTGCCCCCAAGTTATAAGCTGGCTGTTAAACTCAATGAAGTATATAAGATACATGCACCATAAATCCTAGTTAACCTACTTGTTAACCAACTTAGCCAATTTTGGGGATTTGCTGATTGAAAACTGGAACTATTACAGGTAAATACCCAACAGTTTCATATTTTTGATGTGCTGAAAAATGGGGGATAGCCCAACTTCCTGCCCGTTAGACTTTTGGCAGAGTATCAATCAAGCAGCAAAGCCATGAGTGTTGATGATGTGTCACCTTTGCTGAATTTATGTTGCGAGAGTGTATGTACCTTGTGGGAATCATTGCCGTAGCTGCGACTTCGAAATGGTCGCTGGAAGCCGCCATCTTGGCAGATAAACGTTCAGCCACCCCGCAGAAACAGAAATACGCGCACCAAGTCAAGATTGAACTCATGCATCTTGAGTGGAAAGCACCACGCAACTCTCAGAGCCGGCCAGGACCCTTGAGTTAGCTCCATTCTGACCTGGTGCAGCACGCAACTTTTTCGTGAAAGGGCTATTGCCCTCAAATACCCACAGCGCATTGGGAAGCATTGCGCGGATCACAAGATCACAAAGCTGTTGTGCGCAGACGTGTCCGCATGGGAAGCATCATGGTCTGCACCCTTGAAAGAAGTGTCGCGTGCCTTAGACGATGCTAAGTGGCTAGTAGTGGAAGCTTTGTACTACAGTTTTGATTGGTTCATCATAGCCCATTCAGCACCCCCCTAAAATCAATGAACACGATCCCTTGAAGACCTAAGACTGTGTGGTTCTCAGTTTTCAAGGGTGTTACTTTGGTGAACCTATTGACTGTCCATTTTGCATGCTGTTTAAGTCTCATGTTCTAACATGGTTTGAAATTCTCATTTTTTGGTAACGGTTACATCATGATGACTCATCTGACATAATTCAGGTGGGAATGGGTCAAAACCATCCATTTTTTGTGGGGTGCACATCCATAACATGCTAGCTACCTTGGGGCTGGGAGGTTTTGGCGCATACCCACGTGTCCAACCCTGGGCCCTCCAAGTACAATACACCTGCTAGGACACGGCTGTGGCAATGGAGGCCGGAGCCCCCTCCATCGCAGCCAGGGACATGGGAGGGGGTTGATGCGGGAGACACACATCACGTATGGGCCATCAAAGTTGCACGTTGCTGATCGGTTGATGTGGTTTATTAAGAGGATGAAAAAAAACATTAACCTATTTACAGCCAGGATAATGAGATATAATGAGATGGGATAGGCATCTTTTTTCATGGCTCATATCTCATAAGATCATATTTGAGTCGAAAAGTGTGGGGTGATGTTGTCCAGGACATGATTGGAAATCATTTGGGGATGGGTCAAAACCTCGCATTTCTATATTTGAGGGATGAAGATCCATGTAAAATGTGCCAGTGGTTTTTTAATGGTTCACCACACCAGAGTTTTGACCCACAGCCATGTGTTTTATGTGTTGTTGTTTCATGTATGTTGCTCCATGTGGTGAGTGTTTGGGTGTCAGGTTTCTTGGTGAGCAGCAAACTAGCCTGGGTACAACAACAACAGCAGCAACAACAACAACAACAGACTTATATATTATATCATGCGTGTATATATATATATATATATACATAGCATTAACAATAAGACCATATACAGTAATCATGGGGATGAAAAACCACCGTAACCACCGCCACAAAGGTGACCCCAGGTTGCTGTTTTACATACCAAAAAGGGCTTATTGTATGAATGACCACTCAACAATAGATGTTTTGGATCTTCAGAAAACCTCTATTGTTGAGTGGTCAACTTTTGTTGCTGGTGGAATCACCGTCAAGATCCGATATCCGAAGGCAAGGCGCCTGTCAACGGCAACAATGCTCCCATTTACAGGTGATGTTCCCATTAAACCTCCATTTATCTGGGTAAATTTCATCACGACCGAACCCTGTTCTCCCGAACCCTGGAATCATGGTTAGTAAGGGGAATCATCCCCATTCATGGCCGAACTATTCAGGTTAGTGAAATATTATAATTTAATTACCCAGGTTTATGGAGGATTTTCCAGCTTGCCATGTTTGAGTGTGTGGGGATCAAGGAAATTTTTGGAAATCCTCGGACATGATCTCCACGTTGAAAATGCCGTGCACACGGCGTTTTTGACCCAGCGACCCAGCGCCCCAAGATCAAGAAAATGCCATGGGTTCTAGATCTTGTTCGAAAACGGTGGTGGTTGAAACATCCCCTGACCTTCTGGCGGTTAGAAAGTGGTGAAGCTACATGTGCTTATTCATTTTCTGTCAAGAAACCCTAAAAATAGAACTGGTGAATTCTGCAAATGGCTTTGGAGGTCCAAATTTCCACCTCGCTGCTTCCACGCTGCATGCACCTGAATCACATTAGCTGAAGATCGATGGAAATGCTGTCATGGAACCATCATGGCGGTGTGGTTTGGCTTCTCAAAATGACCGACAAGTTGGGTCAGGGTCTGAAGTCTTAAACAATAATAAACAAACCCATTTTTGATGGTTTATACCCCCCTACCCCCCAGTTATGGTGATTTTGGGGATGGTTTATTATTGTTTTAACCACATTACTCGAATTGGCTCCCAACCTCTTTCCACCAAAGTCCTTCGACCCGCAACATGTTTCATTTGGACAGCAAGATACAAGGGAAGTGAGTAGCAAAGTCTACAAGAAACCGCTCCCTGGATGTGGCTGTTGGGATTGGTCCCTGGAACATCGGGGACAGACACAATCAGACAAGCGGCCACTAAAAAGAAGGTACCAACCCAAACAAAAATCCCTTCCATTCCGCATTTGGTAAAGATAAAAAAAACGTTTCAACTGAGCCATGTTTGCTGCGCTGCGATGAATCGAGTTGTGAGCCGAAACGTGCTGCTTCTGCGTGAAATGCGTTGCCTCGCTGCAAATTGGGATGGGTCAAAATTTCAAGGAACACATGTGCAGATGGGTCAAAACCTGTGATACATTCTGATACCATACGGTGGATGGTTGCGAAATCCGAATCACCAATTGATAGGTGGTAAACATCCCATTGTTTATAGGTTTTCAACCATCCAAGGTGATGCAGGATTTCTTCCATCCACAGTATGTTGGCCATCTGCACATTGTCTACATGCACATTACCAAATGCAGATTGAATGATTGCATTCCCCCAGATAAATTTCGGGGGAATGAACACCCAGTGGTTATTTTGCTGAATCGCGGCGATGTGCCTGTCACATGTGTTATTGCCAAAAGTCAGAATTTTGCTGATGCTCTCTAACACACGATGTTTAATGCAACATCCAGACTGATTGATGCATGTGTCCCATATGCGATTGGCCAGTTAGTGGGGAAATCTGGTATGGATAGTTACCATCATGTTATTTAACATAGCTATGGAAAGATCCACCATTTTTAAGAACGGTAAACCATCTATTTCTATGGGCCATCTATACCATGGCAAACTGTTAGTCATAACCAGAGGGTATTTAGCCCTTCACTCTTCTGCCATAAATCAATGGATTGAATTAAGGGAAACTTTACAGGAAAACCCCATGATCTTCATGGGAAAATCTATGGGTTCCTGTAGATGTTCCCTTAAACCAAGCCATTGAATAAATGCGAATACTTACTTAGCCCATGTTTGTTTTAGGATAGCCAAGATTCGATGAAACTGGTAACCTACGAGACTGGTTGCCAAAATGGATACAACTGGCGGATACCAAATAAGTACAAATAAGTACTATATATACCTCCATATAGCTGGTATAATGTGACTACACATCCTAGAATTGATAGAATGAATATTATTCGGGAAATACTGGTGTTCAACGGTAAGAACCCTGGGGTCTTTAAACCATTGACTTTGGCATTTCCATAAGAATTCTTGATTACATTAAAAAAATATTGAATTAATTACTATGCTTGATTACAAAGTGGTGCCCTATAGTTAGCTAAGTTGGTGAATATAACTCTAATAAATGCTAGGTTTTTGGTAGATATATCATTATATATCGAACTAGTTACTTTGCTTTACAAACCAACAAACATAACCTGGGGTGGCATCACCTTGTATAGAACACATAGACGAAAAACATACGTTGGCAAATATTTAAAACTGGATTCTATATGGATGGTTCAACCAAAACATGTTGCTTCCAAGATTTTATATATTATATAGATGTTTACCGTAAGCAATTCCATATATATATAGATTGTTTTTGCGTTTTTTTAGGGAAATTCGATCGAGGAAACCATCCCATCTCCATCTCTGTTCCACTCCTTGCTGCGCCGAGATTCACCGGCGCAGCTGGGTGTGGCTCACGCAGTTCCTGGCGCTTTGGGCCTCGCACATGGCAGGGGTTAACGTGATTTGGTTGGGGAAAAACGGTGATAGATTGGCTATTCTATGGGGAAAATGGTGGGAGTTTGTTATGGATGAATTATCAGCTTGGCAAAACTTGCAAGTCATTTGAGCAGTGGCTGCCAGCACCCCGGTTGATGATTAGTTCGGAGCTTATATATCCAATCTAAACTGGGGATTATAACGATCAACCAGTATGGCGTAGGTTCACCTCAATTACCCAATATGGGGTATTCTTCTAATATACTATCCAGATATCCAATAGATTGAGAAATATATGGGGAATCCCATTATTAACCAACCAGTCTCATGAAACGTCGGCTTTTTCAAGCAGCAGTTGGTACCCATCCGTATACCAGTATCCATGGGCACCATGGCTGGAATTTTCTACATGGACACCGTGACACATTGAACACTTAAACATCAAAAAAACTACTGCACTCGAGAATTTACCAAAGTGTATGCATTCAGATGTATATAACTGGTTGGTGGTTTGGAACATTTTTATTTTCCATATATTGGGAGTAATGATCCCAACTGACGAACTCATATTTTTCAGAGGGGTGGCTCAACCACCAACCAGTATATACAGTATATTGATATGGTGCCAAAAGGATTGAAATTAAATATTTGTTTGGGTCCTCTATGTCCATGTGGATGTAGATATGCATGTTTATATATCTAGATATAGATACGGACCTGATACCAAAGTTTTGTCATGTCAAAAAACTATATCTCCATCTTTATCTGACATATAATAACATGTACGTGTGTATATACATATATGACTCTATCTATAGATAGTACGACATACGCAAGATAGACTATACAGACCTAGATATACAATACATACCTATATACTTGGAAGTGCAGATGCAGTCATGAGTTGATATACAACCATAGTTGTAGGGGTCATATCCCAACTGTTGGGGGTTGTTACCACATTTGATAATCCCAACTGCACACCCCCCAAGTCCGCGCCATATTTGAAGGGTTTACAAATCCACTAGTAATTGTTGCATGTTTTCACTTTTTGGACGATTCCTTACGCAAATCCAAGTATACGTAGTCTATGTTCATACTTAGTTAGTGGTTTTGTAATCCACATACTTCATGTTATAGTGGATATAATCCATATGTGGATACATATAAGTAAGTATGAATCAACTATGTTTCCCATACTTACAAACCCATCTAGAATCATAGTCTATATTCATTGTGGATTATATGATATATTTATATATATATAATCCAACCCATATTTCATCCACTTCCATCCTTTCCACCTCAAAGGTGTCGTTGCCCCGTGCCCCTGCCCGGCGGCTACCTGACCAACTGCAACACCTCTGAAGCGAAGCAAGTGAGGCTTGGGGCTGAATCCGATGGGATCGAAACGGGTGGCAAAAACAAGAAAACTGGTTGCAGGATGGGGCCCCATAGTTAGCTAAGTTGGTTATAACTATAATAACCATAGTGTATGATACTTATAACTATATTTGGATGGGGTTATAAACCAACTTATAACTGGAGGGCCCCATCCTGTGGTTGTTTGGAACACGAATTTTATGACTTTCCATATTGGGAATAGTAACCCTAACTGATCAATATTTTTCAGAGGGGTGGCTCAACCACCAACCAGAAAATATGGAAGTTAAAGAGAAAAAAGGATTTAACCAGCAAAAGATTGGATTTAGCCAACAAAAAATAAGGGCATTTCACCAGAAAAAATGCATTTAGCCATAACAATTGGAGTTACTGCCCGGAAAGTTGGCAACACACCGACTGTTTCATAGGGATACAGTTGGGATATAATGAATATATACGCAATTTGGATTTGCATCAAAATTATAGACAAAAATACGTTTTCCATGTGAAAGTGGCCATAAACGGAGGATATACGAACCCTTTTCGGACACATCTAGATATGAAGAAGATAGACTGGTATAGTTTCTCATAAGTTTACTCATGTTCCTCCAGTCTCTATTTGGAGGTATATTTTGTTTCAAGTTGGCATCTACAGAGGGATCACGTCCGTTGGACGAGCTAGCAAATCTTCTGGTGAAAGGAATTTCAGATTACCCTCTGGTAATTTAACATAGCTATTGAAAATGGCCATTTATAGTGATTTTTCCCATTAAAAATGGTGATTTTCCATAGTTATGTTAGTTTACCAGAGGGTATGATGCGAAGAAGATGTTCGATTGTCTGGTGGGGAGTTTGTTGAAATTACCAGCCATTCTGACCTTCGGGCAGGTGTAGTGAGATTCGGCAACCCGGCCACTTTTGCCTTTGTGAACAGAATACCGCTTGAAAGAAGTTACCCTCTGGTAAACTAACATAACTATGGAAAGATCCACCATTTTTAATGGGAAAACTCACTATAAATGGCCATTTTCAATAGCTATATTAAATTACCAGAGGGTACTGAGATTCAATATCTGCTGGAAATGTCGGTCGCCCCATACCTGGTTTTTGGTACAATGGGAGCAGCCAGACTACCAATGGTGAGACGAATTGAAAATCCTGGTGTTCTTCAGTAGAAATCACAGCTCGAATTGCAGATGCTTGTAGTGCAGCAATTGATAGGGCCCGCCGCTGCCGCTGGCACTGAATTTATCTTGTGGTGTGAGGCTTTCAACCCAAGAGCATTGACTGCACTTGAATCACTGTTTCAGATCTTAGTGTTTTCCAATCTTGCCTCATACTTCGAGCATACCAGCACCGGTCTCGGACGAGTAATGAAGAAGTTCCAGGATAACCAGTGCACCATTTTTGCACTTTGTCTTCTCAGGACCACCTAAGCAGGTTTGATTCCTGGTTCCGACTTGCCACACTCAGATGTGAAGTGTAGGTGTATAGGTCCCCATACCATTCAAGGCCATGGATCAATCAAGCGGCGTAGTAGATTGTGGGCCCACCCAGTTATAAGATGGTTTATAAACCCCATGAAAACTATAGTTATTTGCGTATCATAAACCATAGTTATTGGAGTTGTAAACCAACTTAGTTATCGTTTGGGGGCCCCACATTGTATGATTTGTGGTGCCGCATACATTTCCCTAAAGGACGAGCAACAATGAAGGTCCAAAGCGGCCACGGGGATCATGTAAAATGGGAGGTGTTTTACCAGAAGTCACCTGGGCTGAGTCAATGACTTGTTTTTTCCCCAATGGGAAATCCACTCAGGGTATATTTTCTGAAAATTTAAGCGTGGGGGTCCTCAAGCAATTCCAAGATAAAGTAACAAGCACTAGCTGATGGAAAAAAAATATTGGTGAAAAATATGTACCATCGACCATACTTAATCGATTCAGTTTGTGAGTGCTAACAACAAAGAAATAGTCACAGTTTAGTCTTTTATTGTGGGATTAATGATATGATAAGTCGTAGATCCCAATCCGTCATATTTCCAAAATATTGCCATACGGATATATTTGCGGCTTTTCCACCTGACTGATCGCTGATTTAACGTTAGTATAGAGTGACAATATATTTATGATAGTCAACTGATATGTCAGTCCATGAAATTGGATATCATTAGATGATGCCATACTAGACAAGCCATTCTGTCCCATTATTGGTTTGAATCAAAATTCCTACTTTACAAGTGGATATATGTCAAACAACAAAGTCTTGTCATAATTCATCATTTCACCACATATTTTTTTACAAACATATCTCCAATTGAGTTTCGACCAACACATATTTCAAATGTTAATGATAGTTGACTTACCCTCTGGTAATCAAACATGGCAATCGGAAATCCCTCAATTCACAGATGGTTTTCCTGGCCGTAAACCTCCATTTTGATCGTGGATATTCTAAATGATATTCTAAATGTTATTCTAAATGATATTCTAAATGATATTCTAAATGATATTCCTACTATATCCCCATTATACCACCATTTTTTTGGTTAAATTCAATATCTGATGGTTTTACCAGGGTTTTTGAAACGATGATACTCCATCGTTTCCCATTTCATTTACTGCTGGTCTTTGATAGTTGTTGTATGTTACTATTCACGTATGGCTTCGGCCTCGTTGCGTGTTTGGCCATGGCTCCCCAAGAACTATTCACATATTAACTTATTATAGTATAATGTTACGGCCAGGCCCTGTGTGTTGCCCGGAAGTTTACAGGGACTTTCCCGGCAAATGTCATGATGATGATGATGATGATGATGATTGAAGATCTTCAATGAATGTAAGAGTTTAACGGGGGTGGGAGAATTAAACCCTTATTGAAGATCTTCAATGAATGTAAGAGTTTAACGGGGGTGGGAGAATTAAACCCTTATTGAAGATCT
>Ga0126342_10022845_pt1 | contig 10286 bp, 8 predicted proteins | sample Cyp1metagenome_FD_92528 | JGI IMG/M metagenome (GOLD analysis project Ga0126342, IMG submission 92528) | Coral microbial communities from Lord Howe Island, Old Settlement Bay, Australia - Cyphastrea 1 metagenome | ecosystem: Host-associated > Invertebrates > Cnidaria > Coral ... | reverse complement strand
GATCAATGATGATCAATGATCAATGATGATCAATGATCAATGATGATCAATGATCAATGATGATCAATGATCAATGATGATCAATGATCAATGATGATCAATGATAATGTGTGAAGGCAACCACAAAGTCCACCATTTCACGAGCCACGGTTTGGGTCCCCAATTTGCGACTTCTCGCGTTGAAGCGGTACAATCATTTATCGGTCGATCAGGGGATTTGTTTGACAGATGGGCATGGGTCAAAACCCTGTACCCCTGGTGAACATGAACATAAATAGGGGGTAAATGGATGTTCATAGCCAGATGACACATTTTTCATTACTTGTTGCATGAAACCAATCTTCAGTAATTAAATTGTCCTCACAGAAAGGGCACACAGAAAGGATTGGAGGTTTGAAGTGTGAACCCCCAAAAATGGATTAAATGTTTGGTTCCGTACAAAGAGGTTTCCTGAACAATTCCATGTTCAAGGCTCACTACATCACATTTCATGCCCTCTTGTCCGTGATCTCCTCCGAATAATATCCTCATTTGGATATTGTTTTTGCGATCCTGTTGGGATGTCTATCATTGTTCATCCAAAAGTCCTCTTCTTGGCATCCATCTCACATCCCACATCTGGGTGGTCAAAATGGAGACTTCACCCAGGAGAGGTGGTGATTTTGGGCACGCAATATGCTGGGGAGATGAAGATTCCTGGCGCGCAATATGTGGGAACGGGGAGAATCATGTAATGTGGTAACTCCAGTGATCTGAGTGTCACCATTTGAATCACCATGTTACGTGCTATGTTAATTATAATATCTTTTTAAACTACGTACTATTTTAATTCCTATTCACTATTCTAGTTACTGTTTAAGTACCACCTTAATTACCAGTTTAACTACTATCACACTTGCATAATTACATATAATTACTATGAAGTACTTAGTTGCTATGATTTACTTCTAATTATTGGTTATTAGTTACTTGCTCTTGCTGGCTCTTGATTATTGTCGATTACTATAGTCTATAGTAATCATTAGTAATCACTATATACTTGCTCTTATTTTCTATTAGTTACTATCAATAGAACAGGTATATACTAAGTATTGTCAGCTGCGGGATTCCAACATCGGACGAAAACTTATCGACAGTTATCAGCACCCGGCGGACACTGGTAGCAGGCTGGTAGCAGGGTAGCCTGACTATTGACACCCCTCTACCCATTGAAGGCCTAGTTTCACCATGTTTCACCACCCAAACCGCCATGAATATAACACCGGGCCTTCCTCAGAGCATTCCAGGATCCCTAGATACTACCCTCAATCAAACATGGCATCTTTTTTTGGGGAGAATCAAGCGAACAATAGGTAGAATGATCGACTTTTTCCATTGTCAGGTCCGACCTTTGCCCAGGAAAGGTGTTTTCACCATCATGAACTACTTGCTGCCCAAGCGTGCCTTGGAAGATTTTGAAAGATGGACAGGCCAAGTGAGAGCCCCACGGTTGCCGGCGTGAAATCACCACCACTACCAGCGACTTTTCGCCTAAAAAGGAAGTACTGTGATCCAGTGGTAGACCCAACAATGGAACATCTCCAGTGACTAACCGGTCGGGGTCATTCTGCTTGGCATCCCAAGCAGGGGTACATTCATCAATAAACCATCAATGGATGGTGAAATCGATTACAGTAAGATCACAACGGATGGAAATCTATTGGTCACTAGGGATTATGATCATGTTCATTGCAAGGAAACCCAGGAGGGTGTCCAGTGACCTACCTAGACCTACGTAACCTACACTGAAAGTCCTTGGGATTTCCTATACTATCTGGTTTCAGCAGATGGTATGTGATATCCACAATGGAAAGAATTCCAGAAGATCCTATATCCATTAACGTATCCATTGAACACAAAGGGGGGAACATACCAATAGTAGTTTTTTTTTTTTTTCCAGATCGCAATGTATATGTATATATCATATATATATATTATGTTATGAACATCCTATCACGTCACATAACATAGCACAATATATGGAACACAATTATTGAACCCGTTGAACCCCATAGGATAATTGGTACCGACTTCATGGATCGGTGATGACATTTCTGTAGCATGTCTCTTGTGTTTGCCCATGTAAAATATCAATGGCTGGTTGGTGGTTTCAACTAACTACACATATGTATATATATATATTATACATATACATATACATATACATATATGTATATACATACCTACAAACATATATATATATATATGTACACATGTTCAGCCGTATTTGGGATGATGCTCCCCAATGACTTGCCCACTTTTTCAAGGGGCTGTGGGCTGTAAATCACCAAGCAGAATCTCAGGTGGAATTCTGAGCATGCACGCCAGCGCCAACGAGGGCAAGAAGCTGGGATCAAGGGGTGGGATGTGAAAATTGGAGTCCGTAGATTACTTTATGGTAAACTAACATAGCTTTAGAAAATCACCATTTATAATAGGTAAATCAACTGTAAATGATCATTTTCAATAGCTATGTTAGTTTACCAGAGGGTACTTTATGGTTGTGTGGCTCAACATGATGACCTTCTCTTCAACTAACAGTTCGCGAACTGGAAAATCACTAACAGGATTTTCATAGCGAACAGATTCATCGAATCCAACGGTCCATCATACGATCCATCCCCAATGACTCACGCCCCATAGGTTTAAGATGGCTTGAAACCATTAGAAAGGCTTGGCCACCAAGCCTTTTGGTATGACCTGCTGAGAATTTTCTTTAGCTGTTTCGCCCCTGGGGATCCCCTGCTGCAGGTGTTGCATCGACCATGTCTACTAGCCATTTCAGACATTGGTTTTCTTTTCCAACTTGAAACACGATGCTCGTTTGAATTTGTAGGACCTCCCAAAAGACAGAAATAGTTCATCACTATTTCAGTAGGATTTTGCATTGCCATTCTGCTATTCTTTACGGATTGCTGGAACGCAATTTGTATCATCCATCCTTCACATATACAGGACCCCAATTAATTATACAGGAGCCCAAATTAACTTGTATATTTAGTTTCGGGTCCCATGTGTAGGGGATGTTTACCATCAGCGGGATGGACTTACTATAGTTTCTCAAATATCATTTCTGAGGTTTTGCTTACTTGACCATGAATTCCCCGTTCAAAGATTGATCATGTTTGATCGACATACCACAAGCCATGGCTGTTGTTTGGTCTCGTTTGCGCCATTCGAAACCAGAGTTTCAGGGGTTATATCACCCATAGTAACCAACTGGTGATTTTGGATTTTGCACCCATCCACAGTATCATGTTATATCCCAACTAATTTGTAGGATACTTAGCCATGAAACCACCCGAAGACACCATGACGCCATGGCTTTTTGCCGGCTGAAAGCACCCTGAGGGCCGGCGATGTGACCATTTTCTTCGGCCTCAGTGGAACGGGAAAGACCACGCTGCCGCTCGAGCCACAAAGGAATTTGCCATTGGTGTATATATATATATATATGTATATACATGTATCACATGTGTGCACATGTATATACATATATATATGTATATATATATATGTGTGTGTATATATATGTCAATATTCATGCCAAATGCCAATATATATATAATTATATATATATATATATTGGTGTATGTCATTCCACCAATGAATATATGAATGAACAAATACATGTATCACATGTGTATATATATATATATTATATATATATGCATAATGATTATACTGATACATGACAGCCATGTATGTGTTTTTTTGGATATGTAATATAGCTGCAAAGACAGTCGCTTGCCAGTCGCTTGCACCCATTTGTTGAGACGGATTCTGTCCGTACTCGCTCTCCTGAAATGCATCCCCCTTCGTTTTTCATACTGTTCTACATTCATGAATTATAGTTTCATTCCCAATGTAGCTAATAGTAGAGATGTTTTGAAATTATGATAGCAAAGCGTTTTATGTGTATAATAAGATTCTGTATAATTATATATTAATTCATGATATTCATTTCTTCATTCATTCATTCATTCCTTCATTCCTTCATTCATTCATTCATTCATTCATTCTTTCATTCTTTAATTCGTTCATTCTTTCATTCTTTCTTTCATTCATGCATTTGTTTATTTACTTATCCATTGACTATTTAACTATTTACCGATTTGCATATTCATCATTCATGTGGATACTTTATCCAGCTAAATCCACCGGCTCGGGGGCACCAGATTTCACCAGTCGGGGCCCGTGGTCCTCGCCCGAGGTCCGCAGATGAGAATCGCTTGCTGATCGGCGACGACGAGCATGCCTGGACAGACAAGGGTGTCCCGTGGCGGATTACGACCACTTCTTGCACCGAAAAAAAATGGACAGGTCCTGGACATGACATGAGCCTTTTGTAACCCAAAAAGATGAAAGAAAGGCAAAGTCAACGACTATATCTCAGGTAGCTGCTACAACTTTTCTACATCTATGGCTTTTTGATGTTGACAACTGGGTGAATCATCTGAAGTGGATGTAATGATTGACTATAATGACTGATCATGATCATAGTGATGATATATGATATGATTGATTATACATCCCAAATAGTAATAACATCCACTGATTTTAGTGATAGATTTCTGATAAACTTCTGCTGAATCGTCCCAGCGGCGAAATTTGACTTCCACATATTGCTAGTATTTGCTAGTATTATTGCGATTATTACTACTATTGTTATTGTTATTATTTGTAGTGTCACTATTTATTTTCATTATCACTATTATGATCATAATACATACACATATAATCACATATATATATATACACATACATATTAACATCTGTATTTCTGTCCAAGGAATACTAGGATGGGTTGAAACCACCAAGCAGGACACAGTTTGCGCAGGAATCAGATAACACCGACCCAACATTCACTCCAACTGGTTGACTTTGTAAGAACAGTCGGGTTTGAAACCACCTTGAATGGCCTCAAAAGTATTTTTGGTTTTCTGCCAGTTGACGAGCCTTGCAGGGTCGGTGACATGCTTGATGTCAACTTAGTAAACATTTGACTGAGGGGGGGCAGGGCGTACAAGAAATGAAGAAAGCACCATATAGGCTGGGATCTATTGGATGGAATTTCAGTCATGACATGGGATAGCTGCATAGCTTGAAGTTATTGATGCCCATTTAACGTGATGTGAAAAAGCAATAAATGTATATAAATTTCATATAAATGCTAAATCGTGTTGAATGCAAACAAATGAACTTTGCCCGTCCAAGCACGAACTCCAATATTGAAACCATTTCCACTTGGGTCTTCCGAACGGATGGCCAAGAAACAAGTTTTCCGGGTCAACATCGGGGACCCAAAATGGGACAGTTTTCAATGTCCAAACGGTAGGTTTCAGGTCCAATTTTGATCCCCAAAAACGGCCGTAAATTCTGCTCTTGGACAATCATTAGAATTTAGAATTGTAGAGTAAAATGAGGTAGAATTGTGGCTCTGCAACTTGGCTTGTCCTATACTTATCTATACTTTAGGTAGAATTTCTGGTTACATCTCCTGCTCAGTAAGTAGCGCGCTTTAATTTTCCTGTTTAACGGGGGACTCCAGCGACCATCCCACAGCCACTGAGATCTTCAACATTGAGGGCGGTTGCTATGCCAAGGCACTGTCCCAGAATGTTCACTGGGAAAAAAGGAGGGAAAAAATGACTTCATGTACAAGTCGTAGACCTCAAAAGTCATTATCCATCATTATCCAGAAATTATCCAAGGTGGCTTGTTTAGGACCGTTTCAGAACACTTTAAGGGGCCCATGGGGAAAATGGGAGGTGGTTCTTTGATCTTGATATCGAAGAAACCTGGTCGACAACTACATGCATAGCTTGGCTACTGCTGATTGCATATATATATATATATACATATATACACACGTATGATTATGTATGTATAGCCACATATATACATACATACACACTCAGCAATAGTTGGATGGTGGATGTCATATGACTCGGGGACCTACCCAGCGGGCCCGTCGTTGGCCACCACTGATTCCCTGAAAAATGATCAAACTCCAGCATCCCAAATTGCATCCAATTCCACCATAAAAAATTGTATATATATATATATATATATATGTATATACAGTACTATATATAATATAGATATTATATGTATATACATACTAGTGTATTATGTGATATATACACACAGACATACACAATATATATATATATATACACAGTATATGTATATATATATACAGTATGTATATATATATACACATATGTGTTTATATATATATATATATTCTATTTAACTGAACCTTGGAGAGCCAACAGATTGGAAGCTGCACCGCTGTTTGCAGGCCATCGGCCTCACACGTGAGAAGGACCGTTTCAGCGTAGGGTTTTCGTCGTTGATCTGAGTTCTTTTTCCAGTCGCGAAATCACCGAACTACAACGATAATGAGAAACATGGCTAGCTGGAGCATTACCCTCTGGTTATTTAACATAGCCATGGACAATGGCCCATTTATAGACGGTTTACCTATTAAAACTGGTGATTTTCCATGGCTACTGTATGTTAAATAACTAGATGGTAAATCCGACTACACCAGGAGCCTGAGATTTGGGATGCGATCCGCTTTGGCGCGCTGCTGGAGAATGTGGTCTTCGACCAACGCACAGGCTGTCCGCGACGGAAATTTCCGAGGGTTGCTGAGCTGTTGGACCACAACCAAATGGGTGCTTGTTTCACCCAGATTGTGAGTCCTACATCAAAAGTCCTGGTTTGGACAAACATATGCTGTTAGCCTCTGGAAAATGCGGGTGGCTATGATCATTGGAAATGAGGAAATCATCTATCAACAGGGTCCACGTTGGTCGAGGATCTGTTTCGTTCCCTGCTGGCGACAACACTATGAAACTGGGGGTGAGCCACCTGTACTTGCACAAAGCAAGTAACCTCCACTTATGAGAGGAGTTTGATAGTTTGGATCATTGCAAATTGTCCAAGTGGTGTTTTGATTTTGCAATCCCTGGCCTGAAGCGAGAAAAGAAGTGGAGAATGAACCTTTTGAACCTGTAAGATGATTTTCATTGATTTTCACATTGAGAATGGACGATTTTCACATCTGTCCTTGTTACATTTTAAATAAATCATTGATTCATGACTGTAAAGATAATACCCAACTAACAGTAACTAACAATCAGATGAGGGTCACTTTAAAGCATTCGCCAGATGTGTCAGCTACACCACGGACCCTTGGGTCTGGGGATCCATTCCCATGCCATATGATGAAGCTGCTGGAATCTATTGGATTGTGAAGATGTTTTGAGTCAACTTCGGTCAAAGTTACAGCCGCCCCATAAAATTGGAATATCTTAAAAGTCTTGGGTATAGTGTGAACTCTGGATTAATAACCCCCTGGGCTGTTAAACTTTTGGCCCGTTGGGTGGGTACCCCAAATAGAAAAAAAGCAGCAGATTGTCATAGATTATCACTGTTTGGGGGGTTCCCCGTAATTGATAAACCATCATTGGGGGATTTACTAAAAATTAAACTGAGGTTAACCCATAGATAAACCATATTTTTTGGTTAACCCATAATAAACCAAGATTTACTAATTGGGTTATCCTCTGGTAAACATACAAAAAAACTATGGAAAATCACCATTTTTAATGGGTAAATCCACTATAAATCACCATTTTCAATGGGAAAACTCACTATAAATCACCATTTTCAATAGCTAACTGTTGACATCACCAGGCCGGGTAAGCATAAAATCACTGGCCCCCTGACTGGACTTTGAGGCGAGGTGGACTACAACGACGGCAGCATCACAGAGAACACACGGGTGACCAGCCGACAGCGTTACGGTGGTGTTGGGAAAAACCTGGGCATGTCCAAAGATGGCTATGGATCATTACCTATAAATAGCAACTTCAGGGGGATTAACATCCATTTACCAGCTATTTTGATGTTCAACAGGGTACAAGGTTTTGACCCATCCAAAGATGGGGACGACGAAGTCGAAGTTTACCATAGTTTACCTTCAGAGATGCTGATTTCAGTAGAAGATATGTTCAGAACGGCAAATAGATTAAGTACTCTTCTGTCGTACGAGTGTACATGTGATTAGTAACTATGGCATTTTGCTCTTGGATATGATATGATAGATATGACATGATATGATATGAAATGACCGTATGAAAGGGGCAAAATGGAACCTGCCCCGAACTATATATAAGAATTTCACCACCAGGATCAGAATCAGCGGGGTTGATGCACATGGCATCACGCAGCGGCCCAATGGGGTGAACGGAAAGGGTATGAAGACTTGGGACAGAAAACTCATCAAAAACCAAGGTTTCCCAAGGTTTCCCAAGGTTTCCCAAGGTTTCCCAAGGTTTCCCAAGGTTTCCCAAGGTTTCCCAAGGTTTCCCAAGGTTTCCCTACCAAAATTGACCAAGGTTTTTCTGATTCGACTGGAGATTCTCCAGCGTAGGACCTGGTCCGAGGTGTCGTATCCCCTGGAGTACATTCCCAACGTGAAGATCCCGGCCGTGGGCGGTCATCCAAAGAACATCATCATGCTGTCTGGTGCTTAAACTGCCCGCGGGTTGATGGAACTGGTGGCTGGATCCAAAGATATGATAGATATTCTTGGGCGGGGAGGAATTCCAAACTCTCAAAAAGATCTATCCAGATCTGCAAGATTTAACTGTTTGCAGAAAAGAAGCATACAAGCAATCCGAATTTCTGCCATTAAGATCCATTAGGGGGCATTGATTTACACCTTCAGGCACCGGCTTGAACTGGAATCCAACATCTTCAAATAAGGCTGATCCATGTGGAGTCCAATTTTGTGGGTGGAAATGCTGCTGGCAAGGGCAGTTTCCACTGATGACCCTCTGCTAATCTAACAGAGCTATGGAAAAAGCACCACTTTTGATAGGTAAATCATCTAGAAACAGGCCAATTTCCATTGCCATGTCGGTTTTTCCAGAGGGTGACCTCTCAAATTTCCAGAGGATATCTGCAGCAATAACGGCACAAGGACCTGCGATGCCTTCGGAGTGTTGCCCCCCGTGTCCAAGTTGACTCCTGCACAGGTGGGGGCACCCAACATCTCGCACTTCGGTGGGGAAAATGATGAGAAACGACCGGGGATTTTCGAGCTACGACATTCTACATGGGGATGGGTCAATATACCCTCTGGTTATGACTAACAGGGCTAGCCATGGCTAGCCATGGTTTTTGGATGGCCCATAGAAATAGATGATTTTCCCAGCTAGAAACCTCCATTTATTTATGGGATTTTCCACGGCTATGTTAGTCATAACCAGATGGTATGTCAAAATGGTGGTGATCCGGGCTCTGGTGATGAACCCAAGGCCATGTATCACTTCATTTCTGGCTACACTGCCAAGGCCGGGGTTTTTCAAAGCGGAGTTGCCAAGAGCCCTGATCCAAAAAAGGATTCCAAAACGGATCCTGATGGCTTTGGTGATATGATTTTCCCATCAATAAACCATTATGTATATATATATATACCGTATATATATATATATATAATATATGTATATACACACACATATATATATATATATATATATATATACTACGTCCATTTCTTGGAAGTTCCCAGCCGTTTTTCATGTGCGGAGGGTACGATTTAGTTGGTAGGCACTTTCTGATCAGAAAATTTCAAGCAATCAGATTGCTCTGTGCATTTGTTGTTGAAACTGGATTATATATAGATGGGGACGGTGAAATACTGTTTGTCTTGTAAGAGGGACTCATCACTTTGCAGTGGTGAACGTGTCTGCTTTGCGGGTTCTTACATCATCCCAACAACTCCGATCAGTCGCTGTGCTTCTCAGCCCGAAGATTTTCCTTTCAAATAGCTGAGTTCGAAGTCATCTTTTACTTTTGACATATGTGTATTTTTGTGGCAACATCCATTTTTGTTTGAACTCACCTTAAACCTGATATGTTTTTTGATTGCTTGAGTTTGTGATAGGATCACAGCTTTGCACACTTTCAGCAACGCACCTCTGGTCCCATCTTGCCTGTCAGGTGGCTGGTACTGAGATGGGTATCACGGAACCCACCGTGCGGTACCCAAATTGTTTCCAGTTCAACCAGTTGATCATAGTTGATCACCAGTTGATCACCAGTTGATCACTCCTTTGTCACTTAATATAGTTATCACTAGTCACTAGTCCTCAATAATAATTGTCATCAGTTGTTATCACTATATATATATAATTATGTACATATCACTATACATATATATATAT
>Ga0126342_10022844_pt1 | contig 10286 bp, 8 predicted proteins | sample Cyp1metagenome_FD_92528 | JGI IMG/M metagenome (GOLD analysis project Ga0126342, IMG submission 92528) | Coral microbial communities from Lord Howe Island, Old Settlement Bay, Australia - Cyphastrea 1 metagenome | ecosystem: Host-associated > Invertebrates > Cnidaria > Coral ... | reverse complement strand
GTGACTTTGAAGGGATGATGTCTCACTTCTCCAAGCGTTGCGTGGCCGGTGAGACTGAGGAACTCTGTGCAATTTCCATGGTGCCATCGCCATTGCCGAATTCTAATTCCTTGAAGCAACTCAGGGTTCACAGCATCACCTTTACGTGTGCTCCAAGAACTTGATACTGCACCTTTGGAACCCACATTCCATCGATACCACCGGTGTGCACAAGCAAGGTACCCCATTTCATCCCATTTCTTTCTCTTCTTGATGCAAAAGATGCCCTAACTATGATTGCAAGCTTCATGAAGCAGATCATTTTCAGAGGTCAGTTTAGGGTAGCATGGGGCACCGTCTGTCACCAAGATGCTTGTGCGACCATGCTTGTGGGTCGGGAGCACACATTTCAAAGCACCAGTGGCACGAACACCTGGCGCGCTGTCAGGTGGAGGCTTTCCAGACTTGGAAGCTGCTGCGACGTCACATGAACGTTTTTACCCTACCCCACCCAACCCCCAACCACTGACGAAGCAGCAGCGTAGCATCACGTGTGTACGCAAGTCACATGAACGTTTTGATCCCACCCCACCCCACCAAACCCCCCTTATTCAAAAAGTAGCACGACTACACGCGCGGTTTTCCACCCGCTAGCATAAACATGCATCAACCAATATCATAATCCCCATGGTTACTGTAGCTGATATACTTATTCTTAGTTAGCATTAGCTGTCAACTGGACGGGTGCTATTTGCATCGAACGATCCCTGTTCTGATTTGGGACCAAGTCAAAGCCAACCAACCAATGTGGGTACCCCAATAGCTCGATGGTGCATTTCATGGAAAATCCAAATCTAAAATGGATGAGAACTGGGGGTACCCCTATTTCAGGAAACCCCCATGTATCCTTTGATATCCCTTTTATTTTGGGACAACTGAAGTCATCAACGGTTTTCCGAAACGTTGTTCACTCCCTTGCTTACCCCGCTGTTGTTTGTATCTCATCTGATTTCTCCTCGACAAGGCGACAAGGTGCAAAAGGAACGGGCAAGATGCTCGCATCGTTTGCGCTGAGATGTGTCTTGTCCAACAAAATTGGACTACATACTAAGGGTATTTATGGGTCAAAAATAGGGGAAGGGATGTTTGCAGAAAACCTTTGTGTTTTGGTGAAAAACACAGTTTCCTGTAATTCCTTCCCTCAACCACAGCATTGAGGATACCAACGGACCCACGAAATGAGCATGTCTTTGTCTGTATTGAACCAACCCTTTTTTTTGGGTTCACTACTTCCCTTTCCCGATTGACATGATTGGGGAAAGGTCAACAGCAAACAGCCCCAATGAATTTAAGACACAGAAACGAGGATACAGACCAACAAACATTGGGTAGATGAATGTCTCAACACATTCCGAGAAGAGATTTGGAAGATGGGCAGGATGTACATGAAATATTTCATAGCATCAATAGGTGATACATGGCATGACAAACTTGGGGACCTTACAAGTAAACAACCCAAAAAAATCCTGCTACCCTCCATTAATTTAACATAGCAATTGCAAATCACCAGTTTTAATAGTATACATGGCACCTTTCCATAGCTATATAAAATTACCAGGCAGCAGCGATGAAAAAACATCTAGTCCTCAAAGAGGGTTTCACTCCGTTTCCAGGTTTCTTTTTTCAACTGTTGGTGACACTTGGCTCCGGTGCAAAGCTGTCGTTGCCTGACAGCAATTGTGGAACGGGGGCTGGGTGTTCAGGGCTACTCACACAACAAGTCCACCAAGTGGTGCTGGGACTTGCGGTGCCAACATACACCTCATTGCTGGAATTTGAATCGGATATTGGTCAAAATGCCTATTCACAAAATGAACATCCACTTGCACACTATTTTGGCCAAGCAAATGTACCAGGGTCTTGAGTCTTGAACCATACCTCCTCGAGTACTTGACTTAAAGAAACACAACATATAAATTGAATGGGAAATTGGATAAATATATTGTAATGGAAATTTCCGGGACACTGGAATCATACGAATGCCACAGCTTTCCGATTTTCCCTATCCAGGCTGATGTGCTCTGGCATTAGCGACTTGGCGTAGAAAACCACCATGAATGATGGTGGTTTACTCTGAGGTGGTTTTTAAATATATAGGTAAATAGAAAATGAGACCTGTTCTATAAATGGGTTTCCATATAAAAACACAGCTATGTTTTCATTAGTAGCTGTTTATATATGCACCAGGCCCTGCCACCCCCCCCTCCCCCCCATAGGATGGGTCCCATATACTGGCCCCATATGAGATTCCCATCTCCCCCCTGTGGTGTGGTGGGGTGTGGCACTGTCCCCCTCCCCCCCCCTTTGGTGTGGTGGGGGTGTGGTATGGTATGTTGGGTATGTATGGTGTGTATGGTCGGTCTGGTTTGGCATGTTTGGAAAGTATGGTATGTTTGGTATGTATGGTAGGTATGGTACGTATGGCATGAATGGTGGTATTGTATGGATGGTAGGTATGTTGAGTATGGTATGTTTGATATGACAATATGTATGGTTTGTATGGTATGTATGGTTACCCTGATGGGCATGGAATGTTTCCTATGTAAGGTAGGTATTTATGGCATGTATGTTTGCTATTGTATGTATGGTAGGTGTGGTAATTATGTTTCATATGTATGGTATGTGTGGTATGTATGATAGGTATGAAAGGTATGGTATGCATGGCATCATTGGAATGTATGGTAGGTACGGTAAATGTTAAACACATGTAGTGTTGTCAGAGTACACAGGTAGTAAATAGGAAGTAGATACATAGCACATGTATATATGACTATAGGTAGCACGTAGGCGTCACGTAGTACTTTGAGGGAGTATGTGTGCTGCAAAGACCTAGCAAATACGAAGCTGGACCTCAGAAATGCTGCCAATAGCTTGCAAATAGAAGGGAAGGGAGGGTGCTACCTGGGGACCCAACCCATTGGGGGGGGTGGGTGGAGAGACGGAGGACGGGACCATACATAGTTAAATGAGACCTGTTCTGTATCTTCCTGTGGCTTTCCAAGTTGTACTATCAATGGTGCCTGGACGGGCAGATGGTGAGACAAGACGGTTGGTCGGCTAGATGGATAAATAGATAGATAATGATAGGCGGATAGATGGACATGTAGATATTTAGACAATTATAATTATATTGTTAAATTATATTATACATATATATATAGAGAGAGAGAGAGAGCTTGATTTGGATATGATGATATGATATTGTACTGTATGTGTAACATATATCCATATACACAAACATACTCACAACACACACACACAATATATATATACATATGAACACACATACAGTATGCGGATAGATATTGTTTGCGACACACATATACAGTGGCGGTTCTGGTTCATTAAGAGTAAACGGTAAACAATATGCAACATCCACCAATTAGTTGTAACCTTTTATGAATGTGAGGACCTGAGAGACATGTTCCCAACCCCTTGATAATTGATTGTGCGTAAGCACACTCCTCATATGATGATTTTTGACAGGTGTTGGTTGGATGAGGTGGTTGATTTTGCTTGGTTTTTGCGAGTCGAAATCGAAGGCTCCCTGACCAACAGATTCTTGTTGAGTGCAGTACCCACCTATTTTTTCGGGGGTTATCAGCATAGATAGACCATGCTTGCACAGCAAAAATGCAGTGTGAACCATTACGAACCGACCATTTCGGTCGGCAGGTTAAGTCCTACTACCGCTTCAATCCCCATTGGAAACGAAGTAACATTCACAGAAAAATTGGCGGTTAAAGATTTGCAAGAGACCCCTATTTTTTCCATGGGGTACTGTATGGTTTCCTGCAAGACAAATCCCGAAAAGGTCTGGTGACCCACCCCTGAAAGAGGGTTGTGCAAAAACGGGGGTACCCCCCTGAAAAAAAAAAACATATGTTCATGAGAAAATCCCTCGACCCCATCCTATCCCATCGCCTTCATCCCCATCTCATTTCGCCTCCGTTCCGGAAAATCCGGTTCAACTCCGAACTCATCAAAACCCCCACGCCCCTTAGATCCACTGGTCAATTGCCCCGTCCAAAACCAAGCATGGTTTTGCCATGTTTTGCCCCAAAAAGTCTTCAACCATAGTAAATATATCATTTATCCATCAACATCCCCGGGGGCCGAAAAAATCCCATAGTGTCAACCACACCCATCATTTTTTTTCGGCGCTTCCTTTCATCTGAGGTCGCTATTTGCCGGATCGCTTGACCCTGTTGTTCTTGTCGCAATCGCCACCTCCCCGCGGCGGTCCGCAAGACGTGACAGGGCATGTGAGGCTGCGGGATTCTGCAGGCGCGGAGCTAGGATGAGGGAGAAGGAAACGATGATTGGCGGGAATAGATCCATGATCTAAAATTCCATTGTCATCTTGAGGTGAACATAACAAAAAAAACATAAGGGTTTTGATCCATAGACTGCATAGCCAACTTTTCATGTCTTGGTCTGTTGGATTTTTCATAACAAGGAACGTGATGGGTTTTGGTTTTTCTGCAGGTTGATCCCATGCTTCACCAGGCATCCCAGCCTCGCAGCGCAGGAGAGATCTACAACCAAGAGCTGTCGGCTGTATGCAGCCCAGAAGCCCCACTGAGCCCAACTGCAGCTTGGCGGTTGGCGGGACCCCACAAGGTATGGCCAACCGAATGGAGAAGATGGTGATACACCATGAATACTTGGGAGATCTTGGGAGTAACTGAATGTGATCATATGTGATCTAGAGTTGCTGTGGCAGTACCGTACCATGCCAGCTTGGGAGTATCCTGTGTTCAGACAGGGCCACTACTTCGATTGTTCTCTGAATAAGAAGTACAACTTGTTTGTGAACAGTAGGTAGAACGCCATGAGTTTTTCTAAGATCCTGAACACGCACCTCTTCCATTGATCATTTTGTTTCTGTGGTGTGCAAGTGGAAATTGAGCTTCTCGTGTTGTGGGTTGAGAAGTCTCGTAAAACCAATGTACAGATCGAGCTTCCTGCAAGCAAATTGATGGGCTTGTAAGCGAATCTACAGTGTATTTCCTCACATTTACATATGTGTCTGTATCACCCATACAAGAACATCTCAGTCATTTATATCATTTTGTATCGATTTTGCCATGTATGTTGACCCTGTCCGGGTCCTTAACATTGACTCAGGCCAATCTTGCAGACGTCACAGATTTCGTCCTGCGGAGCTGTGGTGCTTTGGCTGATGGGGGATCCTCAAGTCACCATGGGTTTCAATATTAAGTCATGATCTAATAAGTCTCATGATTTGGATGATTTGGCCATGACTTAGGAAACTTCCATTGACCCAAGGGTCATCCCCTTTTCGCTGTTCTCCAGAAGCTTCATCTTTGTCCAAAACGGCAGATGATGGAGGTGTCCCAGCCGAGGTTCAGTGATTGGCAAGTCTGGACGTCTTTTGGAATTGTCGTCGACTACAAAAATCACTTGCTACAAATCATATCCCGACATGCCGCCCTTGGACTTTGCCCCTTGGCATGAGCGCTGGGCAAGCGCCACGGGTTGAGGCTGTCTCCTGACCCCGAGATCCGTGGGGATGAAGGAATATCCATATATATATAATATGATTATATATATAATATATGATTATAATTGATTATATGTATAATATATATATATATGATTATAATTATAATTATATTTCTGGTTGTGAGTTTCAAACCGGTTTTGTTTTTCGGCTACAGTCATGTTGCTTCCATCGCATGACTCCTGACTCATATATGGCTTCCAACTGGAAGTTTGTTCCAGGATGAAGTACACAGAACAGTGCACGGGAAATCTGATTTTGAGGCTCAAAATGGATAAGACCAATCCCATCCCCCGAATCTTGATATATCAACTTGCCAAAACGAATCTCGGATAATTACCAATGATTTCTCCAGGATTTCAATATATTTCATATATCCTGGGGGTTCAAAAAAATCCCCAGATGATTCCCAATGGCTATGTGGCAGTTTCATGCCGCAAATTCTGAGGCCGAAGGTTCGAGCTTCCATGTGGTGGCGCAGGGTGAAACCAATTCTTTCGCGACGATCATTCCCGCCTCACACGCAGGCGGCGACCATTTTCGATGTTGTTTTGATAGGGGTGTTTCAAGATGGAAGGAGACTTCGCCTAAGAAACAAGACGTGGACATTTTGGACATGTTGTAGTTATGTTGGGCAAGAATGGTGTATTACCAGGTCTATATAGCTCTGACAGACTCTGACCTTACTAAAAAGGCAACAAAAACACCAACTCTTTCCTTGCTCTGTAGTTCTATGATGTTCTATGCATGTTTCCCCACCTGCCAGGTGAGGGTCTCTAGATTTTATCAGACTTACGTTACGTTCCTTCTTCCTTCCTCCTTCCGCCTTCCCCCAACCGCGAACTCCAGATCGCAGTGAGCACTGCCGGACCTCAACCGCGAACTCCAGATACTGCTGGACCTCAACTACGATCTCCAGATCTCAGTGGGCACTGCCCGCGAGCGCCAGATCTCAGTGGGCAGTGCCCACTGAGATCTACTGAGATCTCACTGAGATCTCACTGAGATCTCGCGCTCAGAGAGAATCTCAGCATAGATGCCAGATAGAATTATGCCAGAATGAATCCAGGAATAGATGCCAGAAATAATGCCAGATAGAATGGCAGAATAGAATGTCAGAATAGATGCCAGATAGAATGCCAGAATAGAATGTCAGATAGACCGCCAGATAGAATACCAGAATAGATGCCAGAGAGGATGCCAAAATAGAATGTAGAATAGAATATCAGATAGAATGCCAGAATAGGATGCCAGATGGGACGCCAGAATAGATGCCAGATGGAATGCCGCAAGAGAATGTCAGAATAGAACGCCGAATAGAATGCCAGAATAGAATGTCAGAAAATGTATTCCATATATACTTCCAAAGCAGATGTCAGAAATTATGACAAAATATATCATTGTCACGATGGTCACGGTGAGGATCACTCGAAGTAGTAGTTTTGTTTTTCCCCACCTGCCAGGTGAGGGCCTCTAGATTTTAACAAAGGTGCAACTTCTCATCCTCTTCTCCTCGCCTCCTCTTCTCGCCTACTTCTGCGCCAGCTCGTCGCCGAACCTCATATCGCGAGCTCCGGAGACAGAGAGGATGTCAGAAGAGAATGTCAGAGAGAATGCCAAATAGAATGTCAGAATAGATGCCAGAAAAAAAATCAGAATAGATGCCAGAGAGAACGCCAGAAAGAATGTCAGATAGAATGTCTTAGTATATGCCAGAAAGAATGCCAAACAGAATGTCAGAATATAAATTTATATATATGCCACAAAAGATCCAGATGGTATGTCAGAAGCTATGTCAGAATAGTGTGTGAGGGCGGGGATCACAAGACAGTAATTTAATTGATGGATTATAGATCTCAGATTTTGACGCACATGTCAGGGAGTTTTAATGGACAGACATAGATATAATAATGGAGGACATGGGATGGCTGTAATGATCCAAAGAGAATAACCCAGCTTCATAGTTCCAACATATTCCAAGATTTCAAGGCCAGCCCCCCCGAATAGCTGAATCAAGAACCCTAGCCTGGTGGAGTATTTTTTTGGCTGGCAGGCGAAATTCAGAGTATTGTGGCTGTGACCGTTGATGGCATCAACCCAGCTTGGTTGGGTGTTAGCCAGCCAGCGGACCGGGGATGGGTGGCAACGGTGGAACGTTTCATGGTACAATGTACCTACCATGGAGGTGTTATTCCTGAGAATTTATAGCACCCACCAAATAGATAGAAACATTAGAAACCGGTAACATATGGAAATATGGGGTTGCTTTATGATTCTGATTGATTCTGTGCATTTCATGTTGGGTGGAAATGTGGAATAGCCAAATGAGTTGTGCTTCATCCGTCATGGGCACGGATACTCTATATCCAGCTGATCGTATCAACGTGGTGCAGAAAGTGATTCTAGTTGAACCTGCAGGTTTTTTTTTCATATTTGGGAATCGGAATTTATCATTTCACTTCTTTGGTTTCTCCCCACAAGGAGACTGTCAACCCACTTGACATTTTTTTTTCAGAAGAATTGAAACACCAAAATTTTATTTGGCAGTCATTGCCGGACGGAATGTTCGAATCCTTCAAAATGATGCCGTTGTTTGCGCTTAGGATCACGTCAAAGGGTGGGACTGATGTTTGATTCACCCAACTGTTTCAGGGGAAGGGTTCGGCAATGGAAAGCCAACACCCAACCATAGCCTGATGGCAAGAGATACACACGTGGAAAACTAAAAGATGGATACTGTACCATATCCAAGCGCAGAACATGTTTTTTCTCGACATTTATGTCAAGTGTTTGCAATGTGCATGTGTTTGCTCACCATTTGTGTATGGTGTGTTTGCAATGTGCCTGTGTTTGAATGGTTCTTCAACGTGCTTCATATTTCTAAGATTATAATTTATATATATATATATATCTGAGTAGGTTGTAACGACCTCACTACGACCTCATTGGAATGATGGCTATTCAGGTGAATTATCCCAATATGGTTTCATTTCAGGTTAATGAAGTGTTACAATTTACCCATATGTAATTATACATATATATATATATACATACATATATGGTATATGATTGTTTTATCATTGTATGGTTTTAGTTTGGAAATAGGGTACCCCTAAGTCCAGTGGTCAATTGGTCAATCATCAGTTTCCCCATCCGCCAAAGGGATTTCCATGGGATGCATGACCAGAAGCCACTAATGCCATGTAACTTGACCATGGCACATATGGGGTCCCAAATGTATATGTATATATTTATTTATGTATTTATTGATTTCCCATATCCCAGTAATAGTTAATGAATATCCCATTTCAATGGCTATAGATAGTATATCTCAAGACATCAAGTTCCATCAATGGGTTAGATTGATGATAGAAATCCTCATACATTGGTTGTTAGGTTTGCCCAGCGCTCGAGCAACCGGGTCTCGCTTCCGCGCAAGCTGCAGGATCCTATAGAAGCAATGCAGCCGTGCCAAGATGACACCATCGGGCGGGATGGTCAGGGTTACCCTCTGGTAAACTAACATAACTATGGAAAATCACCATTTTTTATGGGAAAATCCACTATAAATGGCCATTTTCAATAGCTATGTTAAATTACCAGAGGGTATCAACTATAACTATAACTCATTGGGATGATCCTCAAAGTCAACATGGTCAACCGCACCCAGGATAGGATAGGATGGACAAGAGAAGAAAGTGGGGATTCTTGGTTTAGGGTTGTTCAACACCTGAGTATCAATGTGAAGTATCAGACTCGTATTTCTCCAACACGGCTGCACCGCAGGGGTCAAAAAGTCGCTTGGCTGGAATATCCTTGACGGATCCTTTGAGACTACAAGGACGCCGTAGTATGGACAGACAACGATGCATGCCCATAACTGACTAGTGTTTTGCCTCTTGAGACATCCTCAAACGAACGACTTGTGGTGAGTTCGCACACTATCTGGAGCACCAGATATAGCATGGAGTCATGCTTTTCTAACCTCTGAGTTGCTCTAGTGCCTATAGGAAAAAACGTGGTAGGATATCAAAGTTAGGAAGTTTTTTGTTTGTACCATCAAACATGTTATGAGCGGTTTCCTCTTTCCCTGCAATTTGTTAGTAATCCCATTCCAGAATTTCGCTATGACTCAAATCTATGTGCTCAAGAAAAATTGGTGAATTGTCTACACTGGAATTGAGATGAATTAAGTGTACACTGTACAGGTACTCAACAAAATGATTAGATAGGTACAAATTAATAGATCGTGTACGGTTTTGAAAGTTTAAACGGTAAAACATATCAAAACATATCATATATATATACATAACATATAAATTAATATACAGATCATGTATATGTTTGATAGTTTAAAGGGTCAAAACATATCAAAACATCATGAACTGTCGCATTTTCGGCGAGTCGGTGCCAAACACGAGGTGATATATCCCTGCTCAGTTGGGTTTGCAAGCCGCTGGGTTTGGATCTTGGTTTCTCCTGCCGGCCTGCGCAAAGATTGTGCCCCAGTTTTGCACTTCAGAAAGCGCATGTGTTGATTCGTTTTTTTTTTGGTGTTTTTTTCGGAACTGATGGAGCTCACTTAGATCAATGGATAATTCTGATCTTAGGTAACGCATTCTTACGGGAAAAACGCATGTCAGAACAGCGATCGTTCTGAGGGGTCATGTTTGAATGAATCCACCCATTTTTTTTTGGCACAAGATGGAGAAGCTGCCGC
>Ga0126342_10022843_pt1 | contig 10286 bp, 8 predicted proteins | sample Cyp1metagenome_FD_92528 | JGI IMG/M metagenome (GOLD analysis project Ga0126342, IMG submission 92528) | Coral microbial communities from Lord Howe Island, Old Settlement Bay, Australia - Cyphastrea 1 metagenome | ecosystem: Host-associated > Invertebrates > Cnidaria > Coral ... | reverse complement strand
TGCCACACCCCCACCACACCACAGGGGGGGAGGGGGAAGATCTCATATGGGACCAGTATATGGGACCCATCCCATATGGGGGGGGGAGGGGGGGGGTGGCAGGGCCTGGTGCATATATATATATAAGCCCATGGATGGTTTACCCTCTTGTAAACAAAGATGGCACTGGAATGCAGCCGAACATCCCACATTTCTTGTCAGATCTGTGTCCATCTTGGCGTTCGAAAGGCTGAACAGCAGCTGGAAACGGTGGCACTCCGCATGTAGCTGGAAAACCCATGGGCAAACTGAGGGGCCATGTCTCTCCATGCCTACTTGATGTATCCATATCATTCCATATCTATTCCATATCTGCTTCTAGTGTAAATATGTATAAATGTTGTTTGAGTTAAGGGATCTAAGTACGTATTTTTTAGATCGATGGCCCTATCATTTGTTTTGTTTGGCAGTAACCTATTTCATGATTAGAAGGACCCAACATAAAGATCGGAAAGAACAAACAAGTGATTTACCATGATTTATCACTGTTCCAGTAGGCTTTCACATGAATTTAGATTCTAAATCTCTTGGTTTGTGATGATTTTTGGGGTGTTGCTATGAACCCTATCAACCTCCAGCATTTTTGTTCAGACCCTGTGGTGCCAGGGAGACTTCGAGTCGTGCCTCATCGTCTCGAAGAAAGTCCTTGAGGAAGATCCGTACCACCTGGCGGCCCTCCCAGCCGCCTGGTGGTAATCCCTTCTCCCTGTTCAACACCCCTCAAAAACCATGGTTTAGTGGGAGATTTCCACTGATTTGGGACCATTTAGGAAGTGTTTTCGGGGGATGGGATTAATTTGATAGAATGTGGTGTAATGAACAATGAGAAGTGGCAAGACTTTGGGCGGACTTTGGTCTTAATAAGAAACATGAGGAGAGAATTGATGATCACACCTTGAATCATCAGCGTTTTGTGCTATAGTATTTTTGTGTCTACTTCATGTAGAATTTGGAAGACTTTCGACCAATATATATATATATATATACCAGGATCTATGCATCAAATGTGCAATGATGATTATCCGGATATGATCAGATGATGCCACCATGGACGGTTGATGTAGATGGCATCACAGGTCATCTAGCTGGAAAGAGCAGCAAGAAAGGCATCCCAAGACTTGGATTGCGCAGCAGGAACAGCGCAGTACTTGGGTCAGGTTTAGCACTTCGACACCCAAATTGTTGATCCAATCTTTTCCACCACCGTTTCTCCCTGTGGGTCACTTTTTCTTAGGCAGTTGTTAGCCCCCTTCGATCCGCCCCAGGTTCATATCTCCTCTTTGGTGATGCTCAACATGACCAACGTGACGTGGTGGCGTTTTCCGGGGCATAGACCCTGGGGGGTTGAAAGACGACCTTCCGAACTAAAAAATTGAAGATTCTCAGGGGCAAACTGTTTGTTTGGAGGATGATATGAGATGGTATTTGAAATTGATATTGATATTCCTCAGGGGATCATCAGAAACAGACGTGGTGGAAGGATGTGGAAGGCTTGAAACCGCACCAACCCGTTCCAAACGCCGCCTCGGCAGCGCCCAGGTTGTCTACTACGTTGCGCATCAGCTGATGGCCGCGTATCCTTCTACTGCTATTGCCTGGTACACTGCAGGCAGCAGGGTGGAGCCCTATCCCCAGGATGAAGAGAAGGGATTGGTGCAAATTGCAACGGTAATCATTATAGTGTACCCCTACACCCAATGGTTAATGATCATTATCCCTACTAAATGGCTATAATTGGGGGTATACCCCATTTTCAGACATACCCATTTCTAGACAGTGTAAGTGCTGTTCCAACCTGAACCCGTTTTTTTGTGCAACGGCGATGTTTTTGGCGACAGTTGGCTGGTATTGGTAGTGGTAGTGGCTGTAGTTTCCGGTGCAACAAAAAAAGAGAGCCATCCATTTTCACCTTACCAATCATGATATATAAATTAGGTGGAATGAACTCAACAAGCAGCCAGTTAAGCATAATGTTATGCTTATGTTCCATGTTTGGTACATCTGATATCTCTACCACTATGTTGAAAATACTGTGCCAGAATCCGAGTTTTTTGAGGGGCAAATGTTCGGAGGTCTCGCGAATGATCATTGTCTATTGATTAATTCCCCAAACAAGAATGTCTCTGCATGGACTCCCAGATGAAAAGCTCTAATACTCAACCACCAGTAAACTGACATAGCGACCTGAAACATCACCATTTTTTTCATAGGTAATTTTTAGATTATTCTAAATATTCAATATTTTCCATAGCAAACCGTTGAATTATGAGAGGGTAATAATACTGGGGATGATCATCGTCTCCCCAGCAGATCCTCCACCCGAAAGTCGTCCTAGTGATTGGCCAGGCTGTTACTACTACATGATCAAAAAGCTACCTGGCGTGACATCGATGCTTTCGAAATCAATTTGGAAAAATATTGAACATACACGGAAGTTGCTACTGGTAAGCTGCCTGCGGCTTACTTGACATGTGCCTATTGTGCTTCAGTATCAGCACGTGCTTCGCTGTTTTACCAAGATGCCGTTGCAGAAACCCGTTCCGCACAAGGTACGAACATGCACGGCGTTTTTTTCACAAGGCCCCAGGGGGTCAGGAAGCGGGAACGACGGATGTCTGATGCCCGGCAGATGGGTACAATTGGAGCTAGTGGAAACCTGAGCGCACACTTTGAACAGCACCTTTGCACCACAAACATAATGTTTCATTGGTTTGGTGTATTATGTGTGGTTCTGCCCACTTGCTTGTTGGTAAGAAAGCAGTTCTATGTCATGACAGAAGATTCTAGCGGTATCATGCCCAGTTTTAAAAAGTGAAACGTTCACTTATGTTCCCTTTCCATATTGTTTGATACTGTTCGAACTTGTTGAGATATGGAGGGAGAGATGAGATAGCCATTGTTTTGCGAGTGGTTAGTTATCACCTGTTATAGACCACAATTTTGTTGCTATTAGTCGGCTCAGTAGTCAAAGTACTGGCAAAGCCGAATTCTTATCATTTGCCATTGCTTAAGAAGATCATTTTGCTGCCTACCGGTATCTCACTTGTGTTGGATAGATCAGATAGATCCCGTTCTTGTTGAAAGGGTACTATGGTACGTACTATCATGATACCCCTATTTTCAGGTAGCCAGTTTTTTTTTGCATTATGGTGATGCTATGATGATACATGTTTTAATGGAATCATTGTCACTAGGATGATGGTCTGACAATATCTTATTATACTATTATGATAGTAATGAATAGTAATGATGATAATGATGATACCTTTTCTTTATAGTTTACCTAGGTACTAGGTACTACTATGATACTTTGATCATACTATGATGATACCAGATCAAAGAGTAGTACCTTAGGTAAACTATATGATGGTATATACTATTATGATGATACTTCTCAGATCAGCAGTCGATGGCTTCACCGTCCCTTCCAGGCCTTGCGTTTCGACGGACTCTTCGCACCCGCCTGGGTGGCCTATGGCCATTCCTTCGCGCAGCACGATGAGAGCGACCAAGCACTGGCGGCGTCACTCGGTGGTGGAACCATGCAATGGCTATGGAGGTTTCCATAGTCATGGGGGGTCCCAATAGCTGGTTGGTCTATAATGGAAAATCCTCATAAAATGGATGCTTTTGGGGTACCCCCATTTCAGGAAACCTCCACACACAGATATATATATAATATACGCTGCATGCTACAATACACATACGTTGTACATTCTTATGTGAGAACCAGCGCACTATCTAGTAGGGCACCAACTGGGAGGGCAACCAATAAAAACAATTTAAAACAAATAAAAAAAACCTTGGAGGGCCCGTTTTTTTTCTTTGTGAATGCAACGCCATTGCCGTAGCCATGCCGCCAAAGCCGCACCGAAGTGACAAGAAGAAACAGAGAGATGAAGACAGGAGGAGAAACAGGGAAGAGACTGGAACCTGGGCACCAGCGTCGCCTCAGCAGCTTCAATCTGAAGCTACAGCTGCTGCTTTGGCGCAAGCATCCAATCAAGTGGCGAATGCTGCCCAGGCAATGACATCAATGATGGCGATGCAGTGCATGATGATGAACATGCAGATGCAGCAGGGTGGCACGATGATGCCTGGCATGGTGGTGCCTGGCATGATGATGCCCGGGATGCCTTCACAGGCCGCTGAAGCACCTTCCACACAAGCCCAGGCTGCACCTTCGCCACCATCACATCCAGCACTGAGAGAGGAAGCCAAGGCAGCGAGCGCTGCACCACCTCCATTCGCATCCAAGGCAGTGAGCGCTATTCCAAAGGCCTTCAAGGCGGCGAGTGTCGCACCAGCACCAGCGACTGCCAAGGCAGCGAGCGCTACTCCAGAGGGATCCAAGGCGCCGAGTGTCGCTACAGCACCTCCTGCAGCGACTGCCAAGGCACCATCAATGGCAGCAGCACCGCCAACGAGACCCAAGGAATCATCAAGCGCTGCAGCACCGCCAAGTAGATCCAAGGCATCATCAAGCGCTGCATGTCCAGCCTGCGAAAAAGCAGAAGGTCATCCAGTCGAAGGCGATGTCAAGTTCGGCAAACCAATGACGGAGCTGAAACCGTGGCTGATCGTGGGCGGGAGACCCAATTTGGCAGCGACCCCGCAGAAGTTGCAGAGGAAGATCGCCATCACCAACTGCCAAAACAGAGAGGAGTGTGATACTCACCGCCAAGAATGCGAACGAATGGGCATCCCGTTCCTGGCCATGAACCCCAACTTTCATCGGCCTGTGGAGAAGTGGGCGGCTCTCTTCCGCAATGTGCAGGGCATCGTCCAGAACAGCTGCAAGCGCATCGTCGTGGTGTGCAATGGGGGCCGCCACAGGTCAGCAGCCGTGGCTTGCGCCCTGTTGGTGCTGAGCGATGGACTCTCTGTGGAAGCGGCGGAAGAGTATATTTTTCAACGCCGCCCATGGGCAGAGCCGTGGGAGACAAGATGGTTCGTTGAGTGGTGCGAGCAGAACAAGGGGTAGCCCTCGCCCCACAAGAGGGCCCTAGCCGGATGCCACTGCGTGTCGCGGCCTAACTGACGTGCGGGAACCCAAAAAGGAGCGAGGGAGGAAAAAAAACATATTTTGTCTTATTTGTTCCTATAGTTTCTTATTTGTTTCCCTATGTTTTTCTTATTTGTTCTTATTTGTTCTTATTCTTATTTTCTTTTTTCCTTATGTGTTTTTAGTTGTTTTTATGTGCTTTGTTATTATTATTATAAATTATATTTGTTTCATGTGTTGATATGTTTTTTTTAAAAAAAATGTTTTCATAGTTTTTCTTAATGTTCCACCTTCGCAGGCCCAGCCCAAATGGTCACCTACCAAATAGTGACCTCATCCTCATCATTGATACATCCTATAATATATACTATGCAATAGGCTATGGGGTGTGTGAATTATATATATATAGAGAGAGAGAGAGCTTCACTTATATCTATGAGAAGTATGTTGGACAGTTTATAGGTATATTTGATGTATGAAATATGTTGGACAGTTTAGGTATTTCACCATCCATGAATCATGAGGATTAGGTGTTTTTTCCAGCTTATGGACATGTATAACTAACCAACCATCACGGGCATATAATTTAGGATAGTGATATAATGATAACCTACAAGAAAACAAGTTGATCTTTGGATATCTTGGGCATGGGTTTAAACAAAACATGGTCTATTTTTGGATTTGGTCATTCTTCTCGTTTTCTTAAATCATGAATTTAATCATCTAATTTTAGGGGTGCACCATGTTGATCCATAATTACCGTGCCATGGAGAAATGCTGGGCCAAACTTGAGCATTTTCGCTACCTTCGCTGAAAAGCTTGAAGTTCATGGAGCCACCTGCCAAATAAATGGAGCCTGGAAGAATGAATCCGACTATTTGATGCACAACATGAACACCAAGATCTAACACACACAGATCGCTGATCAAAACACCTTGGCCACTCACACTGCGTCATACTCTAGACTTCACAAAGCAGGTCTAACAAAGAATTTCAAAAATACTGCTGAAAACAGCAAAACTGCAGATCAACTCCGCCACTATCGCCATGGGGTCCTTCTATGAGCGTTTGGTGCATTTCACCTTCCAAGCTGGAACTTGTTGCTTGGGCATCGGGCTCATAGGCTGGGCTATGTTGGGCTTGCAGCTTTCAAGTCGTTGGCGTCTGGCTTGGCATTGGATCCATACATCTCTGGGGCCTAGATTAGTGGAATTCATCGGAATTCGTAGGCACGGAAAACATCATGATAAATCCAACCTGCTGAAAATTGGATAGAACTGGCCAATGACTGGGAAACCCAAAGGTTGGTTTCCTCTGACTCTATGGTCTCTATGTCTATGTTATGTCTATGTTTGTTTCCTTAATCAAGCCAGTGAAACCTATGGTTTCCTCTCAACTCTGGCGCCGTGTCAGGCCTTGGAGCCTCCAGCATGGCGTCCCCAGTCTTTGCTGCGCAGACGCTTGCAGACGTGGGGATGGGCCCGCCGAAGATGGGATGGGCCAATGGGGCTTAATGTCGGGTAGTCAAAGCTGGTTTTGGGGAAATCCCATGAAATCCCCCAACACTTGGTGCTTTTAATGGGAAGATCAACTATAAATGGTGGTTGTTCAATGGATTTTCCAATATCATCCATAGGTGGGTGACCCTGCCGCTGCGTTTGGTTTGTCAAAAAAAGTAATATCCATTCAAAATGGGGTTCACCCTCCAGTAATCAAACCTGGTGATCTACATTCATGGTGGGTGTTCCATATCTATGTCAGTTTACTGTTGGGTAATGGGAAATCACCCTGCACATCGGATGTTTCAATGGGGAAAATCAACTGTAAATGGTGGATTTTCCATTGCTATTGTCTGAGTACCGGAGGGTATGTGGATGTTTATTGGTGTAGAATTCTGCACCAATGGGATTGAAAGGTAACTTAAATGATGTTCTAGATGATGGGATTTAGGGGTGCCCTATGTTCAGACACGCCCAAATCGGAAAAAGGGATATATAAATTGCTGGCCAGATCCCCTTGGTCTATGATGACTATGTATGAGTCCTTAGCCTTTGATATTTCGAGAAAGGGGTAGGCCGCTGCAATCCCTTGGCCTTTATGAAGGCAACTTCTTAATTGAATCCAAAAAATCATCAGACCACCTTAGTTGAATGAGATCATACCCAAAAAACCTAGCAGATCTAGCAGGTTCGTGTATTGTTTGGGCATTTTGGATGGTTTTTTGTTGAGGAATTTCCTCCCAAGTTGAGGACCTATGGCTTGCCAAGCTCAGAGCCTCTGGCGCTGAAATGGGTGGCTGGGCTTGGTATATTCCAAAATGCACCACTGCAAATCTGATGGGGACAAGAACATTATAACAGTTTATAAGTTCATCAACCACTAAACTTGGGGATACGGGGTACCTTACTTAGTCATTTAGTCCCTACTTTTAGACGATGTGGTTCTTCTAAGCTTTGGAGCACTTCGATTTGATGCGAGCAGAGCAGGTCAAAGTGGCTGGGCTCCGCGATTTGAGTCTGGGTGTCTTGGTGTGGGGTGACTAGGGCCTCGTCCTAGTCACCCCGTTTGCTGCACGGGGGGGTTGGGGTTCACCACCCCACTTAAGCCACCCATTTGCAAACTAAAACGCATACGAGCAACAGCTAAACCATACAGAAATCCCAAGGTTTTGCATAATCAAAATCACCATGGGTTGGGTTGCCATGTTCAAGTTCATTTCTGGTGTTCAGACCTGGTTTATGTGAAGCAACGGTTGCAGGACACCTCACTCATCATTAGGACAGTGGCATGGTTTCCTTTAGATGTTGCCGTAGACCAGCCCAGTGATGGTTGGCGAACTGTTGTACATGTCCTTTTGCATTTAGTGTGTCAACTAGTGGAAGTGCACCACCATGTGTTACTGCTTATAAATGGCTGCGAATGGTATGCTAGAGCAAGCCCTGGTTTAGTATTCTGTTTGCGCATTTGGGGGCCCCATTTGAGGGATTATTAGTGAGAAATGCGTGTCTGGAATTAGTCTTCGGAAACAGAACTGATTTGTTGCTATCCAGACTGCACATGGAAGTACATCCTAGTCGACGGTAGTAGCTGCCAAATAGTTTATCTAAGAATGTGTCAATAAAAAACACATGTCATCATATGTACACACACATAATTATATATACGTATATATATATATATTTAACATAATGATTTAATTAGGATTAATGACATTTTATAACTTGGGACTCCAGCTATCCTTTGTATAGTTTACGTTGGCATGCGCCATTTGATCTGCACCGCCATCTTATTCCTAGCTGGACCTGCGGGATGGTGATGGTTGGGAAATTCGCCGAGATCTGCAGAGCCAAGGAGCTAAGAAGAGTGTCCCAACCATAAGCTATAGTGTGTGTAAGCACTGTATCCGAAACAAAACTTTTAGTGTGGTAAGCCATCATGAACCATCCCATTTTTCACACAACGTGGAATCATTTTACATCATCCTATAAGGCCCTATTGGGGATGGTTTGTGATTGTGTTTACCACTGGTAGTGGTGATTTTTTGTCCGCGAATAATGGTGTTTCATGATGTTTAATATGGTTAAATGGTTAGTATCCTTGTATCTTACATCCCCATTGTATCCCTATCATTCACCACCTTGACCACGTCTGGCCGGTAAAAACAACAACAACTAACTATCGTCTCCTGAACCATCCTGAACCCCTGGTTCAGTGCTTTCTTACGCACCGAACAAAAGCACCGTATCCGCCCATAGCTGCCATGACCCCCGCCTCGACCAGGACTGGCCACCCTGGCCCTCTTCGTTTTTCAGCCGTCCTCATTGCGAGTCTTCGCACCCAGCGCCATGCTGGTGGCCATGGGTGATGCCGTGGCTTCGAGCAAGCCATCGGGGTATGATGAGGATCGCTGGGGTATACCTGGTTAATATACTGTTAATAATGGTTTATATATGGTTATTATATGGTTAATGATGGTTAATAATAATCTGGTTATCTGGTTATGACTAACATAGCCATGGTAAAGATGGCCCATAGAAATAGATGGTTTACTGTTCTTAAAAATGTGTGGATTTTCCATGGCGAACTGTTAAATAACGAGATGACATATGGGGAGTTAATGTGATTCAACCGCATTAATATGGTCCAATATGGTCATCTAAGATGCACGAAAAATATGATTCAAAATGATTTAACCATGAAAAATGATGAATTTCTGGTGATTTAACTTAATCAGGGCTTTTGTGAACCCAGGTTTCACCGGAAATAACTTAGCAACTGTGGCAATGAACAAAATGGACAGATACTTGCCAACGGTTCACTTAGTTTATTGACATCAAAACTCACCGGAGGGTGATTGCGTCTTCATTGCGCATCAGATCAATGGTTCACAATGTCAAAGAGACGATTTGTTGGCTGATTTGTTCCCAAGATGGAAGCTTCTTTAGACTTGCCACCTTGACTAATTAGCTCAGTCTGCCCAGTTCCTGAGTTGGAGGTCCCCTGGAGTCAACTAGTTGGATCTAAAAGATGAGTATCTGGTTTACAACCCTAACATTTACCAAACCAAATGATGTTTTTAATCCGTTTGCCGATCTGGCTGGTGCTTTCAACACCATTTTGTCCAATCCCTATCAGATCACGATGATCCGCAATGACAATCATGGCTCTTCCAATGGCTAGTTGAAACCATCAACTTTGGTCACGCTTTTCGTACTTGCAGTGACCACTAAATTCTAAGTATAGTATAGCGACCTCCAGAAAAAAAAATCGAAAAGGTCAAGTTGCCATAATTTACCTTATTTCAATATAGAATTTGACTTATCCGATCCTTTTTTGGCAACCGACTTGCCAGTGTCTTAGGTGATGACCATAGACGGTCCATTTCCAGTGCCTCGGTCCAGGGTACACCCCGTAAGGAGTTTCAAGAGGAACAACATAATTTCGATGTGATTTTTGACTTATAGCAACCTCCAAAAAGATAGGAACATGTTTTCAAGATGGTAGTTCGACGATATTTGCCCTTAATTTCCAGCTATCTTTTTGGGGGTTGCTAAGCTTGCTATAAACAAAAATGATGGAACAAGGATAATTTGACCAAGAGAAATGGGGATTTAGTTATTGTGAAACTAGGTTCATTTCAGACCCTTTGGCAGTGGTTGGAAGCGTGTAACATATGATCAACATCTAGCCTTATGGCTTCAGCTACCGGTATCCCTGTGGAAAACATTGCCCGCTGTCATTT
>Ga0126342_10022842_pt1 | contig 10286 bp, 9 predicted proteins | sample Cyp1metagenome_FD_92528 | JGI IMG/M metagenome (GOLD analysis project Ga0126342, IMG submission 92528) | Coral microbial communities from Lord Howe Island, Old Settlement Bay, Australia - Cyphastrea 1 metagenome | ecosystem: Host-associated > Invertebrates > Cnidaria > Coral ... | reverse complement strand
CACGTTTGATCACGTTTGATCACGTTTGATCACGTTTGATCACGTTTGTTTCTTGAAACGTTTTTACTGCAGCTGTTTCAAAGCCTGTTCTTCATGTAGGTACTCCTCAGGCGACCTCGACACCTTCGCTCGGGGACTGGTTCACAGTGGTTCACAGTGGATGTGTTCTCCGTAAGAAACGGACACCAGATGCAGCGCTCCAAAACCAAACTGGGAGCAATTCGATGCGGGGGCGGTGAGGATCTGATGGCACAACATGGTGCTTTGGGCAAGACGTACAGCTGGCCTGTTGCACCACACAAATTTGAACATTTCATTCCATTTCATTCCATTTCATTGATTTTCATTCATTGTTATTCATTGTCATTCATTGTCATTCCATGTCACCCGTTTCCATGCTTTCAATTTGCAATCATTCTCCAGGCTTGCGCTGCCTGGAATGCCTGGACAGCGGCATCCTCAGTAGAATGTCTCAAGGATGTCTAGACTCAGAATGACTCAGAATGACTCAGACACATTGATCCTGGGAAGTACACTTGAAGCCGTGGATGTGCCAGATCTATCCAGATCTATGTTTTGAACCTGGCGGCAAGATTTGATGTTTCCAATGGTGATCGTTGAGCCAGAGTTTTCCCAGGCCACAGTCTGCCATAGACAGCCGCCTGCCCCGAGCTTGAAGTGAGACTGCACATTATGTGCTTTCAATCAAGTGAATCTCCTGTTTAATCTTATAGTTTTTTCTGGAAGTACTTGCAGTGACAAGCAGTGACAATGCTAGACCCGGAGCAGTGCCATTGCACGAACAGACAATCTATGCGAGATTGATTGGGCGAGCCGCTCCTTGGCCCAAGATGATTGAGGTGTTTGTGCTGTATCCCCACTTTCGTAAGTGCAGCAAGCTCAGCCATCCATTTTTTGGTATTCGGTCCGAGACAAAACGGCAATTTAGATAGAGGATATGATACAAATGGATGCTATATATATAAATAGCCAAAAATGTTTTCACTAGGTACTTGTGATGTTAAAATGCACTCCGGTGCTCAATTTGGAAAGTGACATGCTGAAATCGGTGGGGTGCCAGGAGGAGCGAATCAAAGAATTGCTGATCACCTTCGGACAGCTCAAGTTTTATGCGCTTCAGAAGGACGAAGAAGGCAAATCAGCCGGAACCTTGGAACCTCTTGGAACCTCTTGGAACCTCTTGGAACCTCTTGAACGGATGAGACAGAGCGACGGTGAAGTGCACTGGTCGAAGCTCCATGACAAAGCAGTGACATAGCCTGTCGCATAGCAAAACAATCTGAGACGCGGCAAAAGGGAGCTGCACAGCTTCTCATTGATAAGACAGGGTTGCAATTACAGTGATCATGCTGTGCAAATTCTACACACTCCTAACATCTCCTATCGATTTAGCATTTGGGGGCTTCGCTAATCTTCTCTCCGCCTGACAGCCTTTGCTCCAGGTTGGAGTTGCCTTCTTTGAGTATCAGGATATGATGACTCAACAGCAGGCCTCCACAGAAAACCTCACAATACATCAGGATACATCACTGAGACTGTAGGCGTGGCACCCGATGATATTATCCTGGCACATCCTGGCAGGCCCGAGTAGCTCTGGAAGGCCTAGAATTGGGTCTGGTGCTGAGCCGAAAGGAGACTCATTTGGCCAAGGATCGCTCACTCCCTGACAGCCATTCTCAAATAACTTGCGCTGGTCGTTCTGTGCAGCATTTGGGTGTATTATGGTACATATATGTACATATATTGCCCTCTGGTAAATTAACATAGACCCTGAAAATGACCAATTTATAGTGGAAACTAGTCTTCCAAACCCTATCTGCCAGGGTCTATGTTAATTTACCAGAGGGTATATTCGAGCATGTAATGTATTTGAATAAGATTGAGGATATTTTTTCCTGCCAAGTTGAAGATGGTTCTCACGGAACATCAAGCGCTTGCGCACCTTCGGGTTCAACTGTATATCGTATGCCCTAATAGGATCTAATAGGCCCTATACCACTGAAGAAGATTCCATATTACAATATATATATAATTATATATATATATATCAATATATTACAATTGAATCTGATTCATATTGCATTCCGTAAGGCAACAACAAGCTGAAAGTTCTGAAACCCGATCAAGTCATTGAACTTGGCCTGGTGCGGCAGCTGAGCAGTCGGCAATATGTGATAGTATGTGGCAATGTTATGCAATGTTTGAAGTTTGAGGTTCAATGACGTTCAATGAGGTTCATGACGTGAGCTGTGAAGTTCATGAAGTCTCCACGTTCAGAGTTATTTCGATCTTGCCAAACGGCATCAACTTGATTCAATTGTGTTGCTTTTATTGTTTTTCCTGTGGCTTTCCGGGCCACTTCTGGAATGGATTTCCGTGTTTTGCAATGTGTTGCAAAAGGAAACAATCTTTGCCAGGCCCCATAGCTGCACACACGGAAGTTGCATTACACAACTATTTTCGATTTAGAGGTTGCATAGGTATTGCGTGACCCAAACGGCCCTGATGCCCCAAAGGCCAAAGGTCAAAGTTTGTCGTGGGACTGCTGTATTGTCATGTATTGTCATGTATTGTCCATAGGAGATTCTTAGCAGATCTTAGCACCTTGTGTTTTTATTTGTGACATCCCACGTACTTTTGTGAAGGAAACCCACCGTCTTCTAATAGTGAAGTACTATCTACCTTCGGAGATGCAATGTCTCCAGGAGTTGGCGCAGATGCACTCGGAGAAACTATGAGAAATTGAACATACTGACATATCTATACATCATACTGACATAGCTGCAATACATATCTATAATATTCTATAATAGAGAAATCAACTGAGAACATGTTACAGAGGCTTGCAGATGTGTGCAAGACACACACACACACACAAACACAAACATACAACCAATACGTATCCAACACCAGGATGGATTAACGTCGGAGCCTCTGAGACTCTGACCGGTTCTCACCGGTTCTCACCGGTTCTGACCGGTGACGGGGTTCTGTGGGTTTGACCCCTCCAGTTGCCTGCCTCGCTGCTGTGTCAGGCCTCCCGGTTGTCTTGTTGCCAGGTGAACAGAGAACAGAAGCTAGGTGCCCGTGTGGTGCCGAGCAAGGTGTGGAACCCAGACCCAGGCAGACCCAGGACCAGCACCACGACAAGCTGCTTGAGATGCACTCGACGCGCGGCCTCCAATCTGACCTTCAGCATCCTTCAGAATCCTTCAGAATCCTTCAGCTTTGTAGCACTTTCTTATATTTTCTTATATTGAGTTGCCCGATGTATGTTCTTTTGGAACTGAAATTTAAAGTGCAGTGTCAAAGTGAAAAAGTGAATGAACCGATTGGACAACCGCAGAGTGAACATTTTCGGTCCAGGTATGTGCCAAAAACCGAATGAAATTAGACGATCTTGTGCTTCTTGTCCTCCAATGATTCCAATATCATCCAACTGGTCCAACATCTTCGATTTTGGATTTCTGAAAAGATAGTCATGATAGTCGTTGACAGTTGTTGATAGTCGTTGGGGCCGATGGGCAGCATATCCGTTGCTGCTGAGGTGCTTTACTTGAAAAACATTGTGTCAACAGAGGACCTTGCCGACGAGACCGGGTGTGAAGCCAAGCGGTGAAGCCTTGGTGAAGATGCTGGCAGCCAAAATATGCCTGCCGCGTACATTTCCAGACTGGATCATTGTATACGTATAGTATACGTATAGTATACGTCATAGATTGTGCCGGCGATGGCGCTTAATCTCAAGAGATGTTCAGCATTATTCATATTCAACTAGTCAGTCTTGAAGCGTCCAGAATCAGTTTGCTCGAAAAAACCATCGGCAGTTTCTGCATATTCCTGTGTAGGTACGCTGAGATTTGCACCGACATTCGCTTGGAAGCTGAGAAGTTCGGCGCAGTAGTCTCGATTGAGGCACAGTTCAACGCTGTCAGATCCACTGCAGCAGCACAGCTCAACGGCACACAGTTCAGTAGTGGTTGCTGCCAAATCTTCATGGTAACTTCGAGAGGTTCCCCGCGGGGGCGGCGGTGGTGCTGGCGGCGGGAGCGGTGGCGGTCTGAACAACGCGCTGCCTGCGCCTGCAGGTGCAGAGACATGCCACTTCCATCCATTGCCTCCACCTTTTGCCATTTTGTTTTGCCATTTGCCATGCCCGGGTTGCAGGTCCTCTCGCGCTCACCAACGCCCCTACAGAGGAACCCAAGGTACGCAATGGAACTGGATCAAGAGCCAGCTGACATTTTGATCATTTCAAACGTTTTGCCAGACCAGACCTCAACAGATGTGTTGTGTGGTGTTTCATAGTCATTGTTTGTTTTTTTTAAATGTCATTGTGATTATGTCATGGCAATTCATTCTATATCGTATGTCTTTCCCTTGCTTCACGTTTGACATCGTGCCAGCCTTCGGCGGCACCGGCGGCTTTGCCTGCCCATACACTGCCGGACCTGTCCATGGCTCTGGTTCCCATCGGTGGGCAGCTTGCAAAGGCACAGCGCGTCCCTGATGTTAAGATATGTTAAGATGCTAAGTCTTTGCAAGGCATGTTAGTCTAAAATAGTTTGAAGATGTTTGAAGTATGATTACATGGTTGGGGGTTCAGAAAGAACGTATAGCGACCTGCGTAAGTATATCCAGTTGTAGTTCAGCCATAACACGATTGACACGTGCCAACATCTCGCTAGTCTTGTGCATGTGGTGGACACATTTGGGCACCAACCGGCCGTGCCAGCCTGGAACGGGAACTGGCGATGGCACTGGTGGAACAGCTGTGACCTCAAGATGCCAACACTTTCGAATTGCAAAGACAATAAAGACACAGCTATTTCATATTGTTTTTCGTATTGTTTGCCCGTGAATTCGTTTTTTTTTTGCTGTTTGTATTTCCTCAGAAAGCTTGAAACTCAGGGTGCATCTGGCCCTGTGGACCCCAATACGCCTGGCTTCGGCTACGCATTCATCGAGTTTGCAAACATAGAGGTGCTTGGTGAAAATGCGGTAGCTTGTGAAGGTACTGCTGATGTTACGACTCCCCCACGGGCATGCTCTCCTTCCCTGAGTATTTTCTGTGCTATCTTGATTCAGTTGTTACCAAGGTCGCAATTTATAGGACTGTCTGAGTTTTGACTTCATGCACTTTTTGGGTTTCTTCAGCATTTTTGTTAAAACACAAGGTCATCACGAAGTGAATCACGTTTTCATTTGCGCGTTTTCAATGCATCTTTTTTGACCCCGCCTCACGTCTCACGTCGCTCACCCCAGCTCACGTCGCTCGGCTCTGAAACTCGTAAGGGCAGCTCGAAGGCAAAGAAGGCCTTGAACGGTCGGCGATTTGGGCGCGGCTCCTCAGAGAAAACTTCTTGATCGATATTCATATATATCTATAATATACCATATATATATAACATATATACGTATACACATGTAGTAATGTAGTTGAGATATATCTGTTTACACAGAGATGCTTCCAATGCCTTCCTTCTTATCATTTGTTTCACATTTGATTTGTGGAAAGTGATGGAAGTCTCATTCAGTCTGGTCGCAATCGCATGACAGACTCAGTCACCGCAGTCACGCTTTGAGCCCAGGGCCAACATAGTGGAGGCCGAGCACAAGCCCCAGACTGGGCTTGTTTTTTTTTGCTTGGGCAGCTTTTTGTTTTTGCCTTGTCGATCTTGTCGGGTTTTCAGCATCGCAGGCCCGGCATCCCGCAAATTCTGACGCACTTAAGAGCGATGTGCCTATTTCCCACACTGGAACCGGTGGAATGTCCTTCTTAAACTATTAATAACTATTAAACTACACATAACTACACCTAAGCCACATTAAAAAACACTTTAGAAGTCAAGCTAGATGATTAGGTACAGGTAGGAATTCTATTTCGGGGGTCTCAAGTTCCATCGCTTCCGAGGTTCTTCTCTGAAGACAAGTACTACACCAAGGACTTCCTCAGGCGTGACCTGGGACCTGGACCAAATTTCACCGGGTGCACATGGAATCACATGGAATCACATGGAATCATTGCACCGGGTTCCTATGGGTTCCTATGGGTTCCTATGGGTTCCTATGGGTTCCTATGGGTTCCTATGGGTTCCTTAGCTGCCTTAGCTGTCAGCTGTGCCAAAATAAAGCTGCGAGCGTGGGTCAAAGCGCACTGCTTTAACTAGCCTGAAAACAACTACGAGTTGAACTGCTTAAAAGGTGCAAAAAACTTTTCCAACTGTTGCAACAGCATTGCAACAGCTGTGGATATGGCTCTGCCGCAGGCCCACGCCGAATATCGACGAGCCCAAGAGAGAGCCTGGTATGGAGCTGGCGCTCATTGGGGTACCTTGGCACTTGGCATCCCAAAGTGGAATTTGTTGAAGCGTGTTGAAGCTGTTGTGTTTCCGAAGCCCTAACAAGTTGCGACATGTGCAGTTATAATTCATCATAATTTCATGTCGTTGATCGACCCGAATTTGACTTGGTAATGAGCATTGACCAACACAAACTGCAGCATACTGTAGCCTATCTAATCTTATTTAAAATATTTAGCTTGCTGTTCCTTGACAGAGCTTTTTACTCCGTGGCACCTTGGTGGATTGGCATCATATACCACGTGTCTCCCAGGGTGGTGATGCCTTGGACGAAGCTCCTGTTTGAAGCCCAGGAAGGACCCGAGAGATGGCTCACATCTGTTCACATCCGTTCAGAATCTTCAAATTCTTCAATTCACAATTCGTTCTCGGCGGAACGTTGCACAGTTTTCGATTTTTGTCCGCTTTGTTCAGACACCAAGGTCATGGTCGAATAAGAAGCCACCTGGCTTGGGCCTTTGCTGTAGCCTTTGAGTTTCATGTGGAGTTCTGGAGGATGGACAGGGCGGTGCTTCTTTGCTTTTGCGGCGTCTTACGCTGCATGTCTTCAGAGCTTCGCTCTTGGCTGCATCACAACTTGATTCCTCGCATGGTTCGGATCGGTTGAGTCAGGTGCCTTCGACTCAGTGTGGTTGCGGACGCTGCGGACGACGCCACATGACTCGGCTTTTCACCCTGGCAGTCACCCCAAATCCCCAAACCTCAGAAAGACACACTCCACCAGTCATTTCCGTCAGTTGAAAAGGATAGCTTTTGAATGTTTTTGAGGTTGATGTTGATGAGGTTGATAAGGTTGTTCAGGTTGATCAGGTTGATGAGGTTCTCCAAACCTGCTGGACTCTATGATCCAGCCAAGTTGAGAGAAACGGAGGTTGAAATTTCATGGAGTCAAGACAAAGACTAATGAATTGCAAGCTAGACCGAGAAACTTGAGAGCGCAGGACGGAGAGAAAAAGTTCTGTGTATGGCCTCATAGACCACAGCGCAGCTTATAATTGAGATTTCATGTAGTATCGGGCCCCACATGGCCTTTGCAATATCCCCTGTGGTGCAGATGCATTCACACCTGTTGCTGTTTTTTCTTCAGCTGCTCAAAACTACCTCAGCCGCAAAGGCGCATGGAAGGGGGGAGAGCGCAGACAGAAAACAATGCACGGCCAATGCACGGCATCCCGTGAGGATCATCTTGTCATTTCACTGGTTGGTTGCAGGATCTTGCAGGCAAATCATCATGCCATCAATGTTTCAAGAATCCCAGGAATGGAACATGTTTTTTTTGTTTCCTTTTCTATCCTTTTCTGAACACCTAAGTCAATCATCTCACCAGATATCCTGTGTCATATTCTTTTTTGGTGTGTCAGAACAGCCTGCTTGGCATGAAGCTCAACCATGTTCAACCAAGCTATTTGGGAACACGGGTTGTCACTCCTTGAATTCTGAGCTTCGTGGAAGTTTGATTCACGTGGAAGACTGATTCATGCTTGCAGAAATATGATGAAATATGTTGCACTTAACCGGTCAGTTTGGTTCCAGACGGTGCTTTCCTGTTGGTTCAGTCCTGGTCTTTCCATGACGAAGACTCAGCCAGCTCATTGGGTGGTTCCCTTGTTGTCCCCAAACGGTTGTCGATCACAGTTGCAGTCTCCACAATCTCTCCACAATTGAACTGCTGGTTGTGAGAGCATGTTTTCTTTCTGAAGGCTTCAGGGTACATCCCTGCGGGGCGATGCGGGCCCTGCTTTGGCAGCTGACTTACACGAACCAAAATCATCCAAAATCATCCAAAATCCGGGTTTGACTTTGCTGAAGTTCATGTTGGACTTGTTGGATCATGGCACCGGCACTTTTGTTTCCACGATCTTTGAAATCTCTTTGACCAAGGCTGGGTTTCCTGGTACCATATGTTGAAGCAGGAGTCAGCAGCTTGGAGCTTGCTTTGCTCGCTTGAAAGATCAGACTCTTTAACGGAATGTCAAGCTGGATCGTCAAGCTGGAAGAGTTAGCGAATCCTGTCAATTTGCAATTTTTCTGTGTCAGATATCCACATACCTAAGATATCCTCAGATATCCTCAGATGCTCGTCCAATGCTCGTCCACTGCTCGTCCAATGCTCGTCCAATGCTCGTATAAATTTTATTCGAGTTGTCCTGGAGGTCTTTGGGTCACCAGCCCCTTGTCATGATGAGGCGAGCTGTAAGGCCAGAAATCCTGCAATTTCTGTCACCGTCTTTGTCTAAAATGAGTACTGATAGTACTGAAACATGAATAAAATGAGAGTAAAATTGCAGCGCACTCTAGTGATTTTTTCGAAAGTTGCGGGCTCAGCTCAGCTGCAAAATGCCAGGTTAGGCTAGACACATTGACATCCAAGCTGGATGAATTACGCGATGAGATGCGAGGCTCGGTGCATACTTCGCCACGCTTCCCCATGCTTCCCCAAATGGAAAGCTGTGAAAGCAGCCGTCAAATTATGTCAACTTGTTGATCTTTTGATTGATTCTGATATGTTATGAATCATCATTAATTATTATTATTACTACAATTGGATACAAATATGTTTTTATGATTTTTTATATATTTCAATTTTCATGTTTCGGTGTCCTTTACCCTTTCCAAGCCCTGTGCCCTTCGCAGGTAAACACTTGGCGCTCCAAGCGCTGGAGGAGATTCGCGGTGGGATCCTCTCCGGCCGCCGCGTAGAGCTGCCATCGGCACAGCGCCAGGCGATTTTTGTTGCAGAGCGGCAGATTTGTTGCAAGCTTTGACAAGTTAAAGAACTCACATAGTGACGTAGTCTTACCTTTTCATCATATAGTGCATGTAACATAGTGTATTATATATATATATATATGTAATTATGTGCATATACATTATACTTATATGCAAATATATATATATATATATACATGCATGCATTCATACATTGCTTCAGATTTATTCGCTTGGCCATACCATGCTAGCGCTGCTATTGCTGTGATGCTACAATGCCACCTGCCAGCATCTCGAGCGGGGCAGCCCCATGATCAGCGAAGTGACGTTTGATGCAAGGCGTTGGACAACAGCTCAACAGATCTCAACAGAAAGCACATTTGAATCATTTGATCGAATCAGAATCTAATCAGAATCTACTGTACTCCTGGTCCAATCCTATGATTCTCTATGATCATTCTGTACAGCACGAGAGGAATACAGCTTGCATATGCTTGGATGTTGGACAGATCGTGTGAAATGGACAGATCGTGTTGCCAGATGCAGAATTGGCAGGGTAGTTCTTTGGTTTTGCTCTCATGTGCTGCGTTGTGACAGAGTGAGAGTGTCATGGATTTTGCTTTCAACTCTCCATCTCAATGTGAGAATAAAATTGTGTCCAGGCATCGTCCGGTTTCCACCAATGTCTCCAGACATTTTCAGCCGCTTTGCTGCAGCTCAGCAAAAGCTCGTTGAGATCTTCAAAATCTGCACCCGTTGAGCCTTCCGCTCTTTGCGCTCTTTGCGCTCTCTGCGCTCTGCTTGGATCTCGAAGCTGAGGTCCCAGCGGGTCATTGCAGCGGATCTCGAGGCTGGGGTCTCGAGTGCGAGTGCCGCAGTCACAACAAAGATTTTTTCACATAAGATATCAAAAGATATCAAAAGACAAGTGTGAAAAAGTATAACAAAGGCATGAAAGGCATGAAAGGCATGGAACTGAACCAAACTAAACATAACTAAACTCAACCAATGAACCAATGAATGCAGCAATGCAGCGCAATGCAGCGCAATGCAGCGCAATGCAGCGCAATGCAGCGCAATGCAGCGCTGGTCTAAACGAGGTACAGCACCATGCATTGCTGCACCTTAAGAAGTCCCCGGGCTCGAAGGTGGACCCGACGTCACATGAATTGCTCTGAATTGCTCTGAATTGCT